>Ga0134125_10002977_pt1 | contig 19853 bp, 12 predicted proteins | sample KB31751_FD_96464 | JGI IMG/M metagenome (GOLD analysis project Ga0134125, IMG submission 96464) | Terrestrial soil microbial communities with excess Nitrogen fertilizer from Kellogg Biological Station, Michigan, USA - KB3-175-1 | ecosystem: Environmental > Terrestrial > Soil > Unclassified ... | reverse complement strand
TGAGCGCAGCCTCGCCGATGATTCCTCAACAGGCGAGCCCCTATTACCCGGCATCACGCCGGTTTTTTAATCCGCTATGGCTAAAAATTGAGTGGACGCCGGGCGCGACCGCTGGGAAGGTCCCGCGTCTCGAAGCACTCGCGCGTGCCGGAAAGGAACTGAACCGCAAACGGCTGATTGATCGCGATAAGGTCTTCGCCTTGAAAATGCAAGCGCTCGAGGCGCTCTGGTTGCAATTTGGCCAAGATGAGGAGTTCGATTGTTACTGCGCCGAGCATGCGCCAGAGCTCGACCGGTTTGCAGCCTTCTGCACGCTCGCCGAGCATTACAAGTCCGGATGGCGCGAATGGCCGACGGAGTATCGTCATCCGGCCAGCAGTTCGGTCGCTCAGTTCGCCCGCGACCACCGGCAGCGAGTGCGATTCCACAAATGGCTGCAGTGGCTACTGGATGTGCAACTGGAACGCTGTTCAAAAGACATCGCGCTCGTTCAGGACTTGCCAATCGGCGTCGATCCAAATGGCGCGGATGCCTGGTCCTGGCAGGATGTCTTCGCGAACGGCATTTCCGTTGGAGCGCCGCCGGATAAATTCAATACGCAAGGACAGAGCTGGGGACTTCCGCCCTTTGTGCCGCAGAAGCTGCGCAGCGCCGGTTACGAACCTTTCATTCAAACAATCCGGGCCGCATTCCGACACGGAGGCGGGCTGCGGATCGACCATGTAATGGGCCTGTTCCGACTCTTTTGGGTGCCGGCGAATGCCTCCCCCGCGGAAGGCGCCTATGTGCGCTACGACCCGGACGAAATGCTGGCTATTCTGGCTCTAGAGAGCGGCCGGGCAAAGGCGTTTGTCGTAGGTGAGGATCTCGGCACCGTAGAGAAAGAGGCTCACGAGAAGCTTGAGCATTACGGCGTGCTTTCGTACCGTCTACTGTGGTTCGAGAGCGATCGGCCCGAGACGTACCCTCGTGAGACATTAGCCGCAGTCACCACGCATGACTTGCCAACCGTGGCAGGCCTCTGGACTGGTTCCGATCTGAAAAGGCAGCGCGAACTCCACTTACGGCCGAACGAGGAAAGCACCGCGGAGATACGCGACCGGCTGATCTCGATGGCAGAGTTAGCTACGGATGCTGCGCCTGCTGAAGCTATTGCAAGTGCTTATCGATTGTTGAGTAACGCTCCGTCCCGGATCCTCACTGCGGCGCTGGAGGATGCCGCGGCAGTGGAGGAGCGGCCGAACATGCCGGCGACGATAGAAGATCAGAACCCCAATTGGTCGCTCGCACTGCCGACGCCGATTGAGGATCTCATGAAAAGCGAACTGCCGAAGCGAATAGCTGCTGCGCTGCGGCGAGAAACTGCTTCTACACAGCAAGCCTGAGAAGTTGGCGCGAATGGCGCTGCCAGGAATAGAGCAAGAGCAAGGCGATTACAATCAGCGCCAGCGTGAGGCCCCACCAGAGCCCGTACACACCGAAACCGTAGTGGAAGCACAGCACGTATCCGATGGGTAGCCCAAATAGCCAATATCCGCCCAGGTTCACCAGCATCGGAGTGCTTGTATTGCCGGTTCCGCGCAAAGCGCCCGTGGCAACAGTCTGAATGCCGTCGAAGAGTTGAAACAGGGCCGCTAGCGCAAGCAATCCAGTGCCGATACGCAGAATCCCGGCGTCATTCGTGTAGACGCGCAGGATCGGCCCAGGAATAAGGAAGAAGACGAGCGCCGAACACGCCATGAACCCGCACGCCAGCGCAATTGCGATGAATCCACACCGGCGGGCGTCAAGAGGGTCGCCGCGCCCGATCGCCTGCCCGACTGCAACGGCGGCCGCCGATGAGATGCCAAGGGGAACCATGAAGCTAACGGCCGCGCAGTTCAGCGCGATTTGGTGCGATGCGAGCGCCACTGGAGCCAACCGGCCGGCGAGCACGGCCGCAGCGCCAAACGCCGAGATTTCCAGGAGAATTTGCGTCGCGGCGGGCAGTCCGATGCGAATAAGCCGTTGGAGCCGAACCCAATCAGGTTTGCGAAAGACATTACGGAAACCCGGCTGCAGACCTCGCTCGAACCACCAGATGAAGAGCCCGAGCAGCAGCGCCATATAGAGCCGCGCCAGGCAGGTAGATAGCGCTGAACCGACTACACCCATCGACGGCATGCCCCAATGTCCCTGGATCAGCAGCCAATTGAAGAACCAATTGATAATATTCGCGCTGATGAGCGCGAACATCACAGGCCGCACATGTCCCATTCCCTGCAGATAACGGCGGAATGCACCATACAGCAGGAGAGGCAAGGTACTGAAGCTGAGAGTAGTCACAAATGCTCCGGCCAGCCGGCTAACTTCCGCATTGATGCCGAGTGCATAAAACATCGGCGGCATAAAGGCAAACAGCGCCATCAACGGAACTGTAATGAACAGCGCCAAGTAGACGCCTTGGGAGAGCGAATGATGGCAGTCGCCCCGGTCCCCTGCCCCGAAAGCCTGTGAGACCAGCGTGTCGAGGCCCAGCAGCAGACCCATACCAAAAATCGCGAACGAATAGAAGGCGCTATTTCCGACGCCAATAGCGCCGATCGCGGCCGGACCAAGCGGTCCGACCATAATAGTGTCGATCACCGTCATGGTCATCCAGCCCAACTCCGCGAGGGCTACCGGAACTGCAAGGGAGATGACGCGGCGAACGTCGGCCCAAAGCTCCGGCCTGGTAGAGGAGGCAGCGACGGTCATCTTCAAACCAGAATGGCATTTTTGGCAGCAACTGTACAATTTGTTGTACACTCAGAGATGTGAAGGTGATTAATATCTCCGACTTCCGCCAACAATGCCTATCGCTGGTTGACGAACTACCTGGCGAGGGTATTCTCATCAGCCGTCATGGGAATCCGATAGCCAAACTGGTTCCGGTCCGGCGCTCGTGTATTGACTTAATTGGAAGTGTGCCACACTTGTCAACCGACCCTCATGACGATCTCTTCTCGGCCGGCCTCAAGTGGGATGCTGAATCTTGACACCCACATCCTGATCAAGGCACTCGAAGGCGCTTTGACGGCGCACGAGCGGACGGTACTCAGCCGGGACGCCGATTGGAGCATCTCTGCCATTGTCCTTTGGGAAATAGAAAAACTTCACGAGCGGGAGCGCCTTCAGTACGGCCTTGATTATCCGCCGCTCGCTACGGCACTTGATCGACTTGAGATCTGGCCCATCGATCGCGCTGTTTGCTTGAGCCTCCGCTCCCTAGATTTTGAATCCGATCCGGCGGACGAACTGATTGCAGCGACCAGCTTGACGCACCGGATCCCGCTTGTAACGCGTGACCGGCGCATTCGAAAATCAAAAATCATCCGGTGCCTGTGAATCATCGGAAACCGTGAGGCGAACCGAAGATCGCTTAGAAAGCCATGCACTCTGCTGTACTTTTGTACTTTATGTTCGCATGGGAGAATTCCAACCAGCGGGAGAAGCCGTGATTCTGGGGCCTCTGGTAATCGGGTTAGGCGCAGCAATTCTCCTTGGGCCAGTCCTCGCGGGTATTCTGGCGTATATCGCCAATGCGGTCCTTCGCCGTACCGGGCGAGATCAAAAAGCCAAGCTGCTCCTGTTCTTCCTATTCGAAAAATTTGTGTTTCCGGTGAAGACCGCAAGCGACAAAAAGCCGACACTGCTGGGAAGACTGGATGGAAGCGTCGACGGCGAGTTGTATGGTTGGGCTCTAAATCCGAAAGACCTATCAACAGCGCCGAAGATCACAGTGTGTGTAGAGAACCGCCCCGTTGGTGAGATCCTTGCTGTCCACTACCGTCCCGACATCGGAAAGCATTGCTTTTATTTCGATTTGACTCGACTCTGCGCTCCCGATCCTGCCACGCGCGTGGACGCGAAGTTTTCCGACGGGCGCTTATTGCCCAACTCGCCCTTGATCCTGACAATCCCTTCCCGCCCCGAACCCCCCGCCGTGCCGGCGATTCTGTTCATGCATATTGCCAAGACGGCCGGCACCGCCTTTCGCGAAGCCATGGAGGAGAACTACAAGCAGTCGGAAATCGCTTATCTTTATCCCGATCCGCCGGGGTTTCTGATTGAAAATTTACACCTTTTGCCGCTGGAGCAGCGCCGCGCGTTTCGGCTGGTAATCGGACATTTCCAATATGGTATCCACGATGCTCTTCCGCAGCCATGGACGTATGTGACGGTCGTTCGAGAGCCTGTATCCCGGATCGTCTCGCATTACCGCTACGCCCTGGAGATGCAATCTGAGGATGCGAGCGGGAGCGATTCGGCAGCATCCCTGGTTGAAGCGCTCGAACGCCGCGCAACCGTTAACCTTGACAACCTGATGGTCCGATGCTTCAGCGGCGTCGATGAAAAAGATGTTCCTCCCGGGAGCATTGACTCCCACGTGTATGCCCTTGCTGTTGACCACCTGCGAAGCGCTTTTTCCTTTGTTGGGCATCAGGAGAGGTCCGATCAGGCGTATGCGGAATTGCATCGAAGATATAACTGGAAATCGCGTTCAACTTTGACCGGCGTGAATAGGAGCCGGTTATCCAGCGAGCGGGATTACACGCCGGCACGGGCGGCCATTGAACACTTCAACCGTTGGGATTGCCGGCTCTATACCGAAATTTGCCAATTGTTCCCATAGCAATCCGCAGATCGGCCCGGCATCTAACCGGCACAAAAGCTACCTGCGCGTCCAGCTTTTCGATATACTCAACTGCACGCTAACTCAACTCTTCAAGGCACTGAACCGGTTCAGCCCCTACATCCTTTTCCCGCTCTGGTTCGTTGAAATCCAGGCGTTCGGCGCAATGAATCCGCCCGTCGACTTTGACCGTCAAGTGCGGCCGATTCTGTCTGACAACTGCTTCGCGTGCCATGGTCCGGATGAGAAGCACCGCATGATGGGACTGCACTTTGATACCAAAGAGGGCGCCTTCGGAAAGCCCGGGGTGATTGTGCCTGGAGATTCCGCGCACAGCAAAATGTACCTGCGTGTCAGTAATCCGAATGTGGCGATGCGCATGCCACCGTCTTATTCAGGACGCAAACTCACTCCCGCCCAGGTCGAAACAATAAGGCGTTGGATCGATTCAGGTGCAAAATGGGAATCGCACTGGTCTTTTGTTCCTCCGAAGCGCCCTGAAGTTCCTGCCGTAAAGCAGGCAGACTGGCCGCGAACGCCCATCGACAGTTTTGTTCTGGCAAAACTTGAGCAGCAGGGTCTCCATCCCTCGCCCGAAGCGGATAGAGCGATCCTGCTGCGGCGAGTAACTTTCGATTTGACCGGGCTCCCGCCCACCCAGACCGAGTTGGATGCATTTCTTACGGATAGATCGCCAAATGCCTACGACAAAGTTGTCGACCGGCTGCTTGCCTCGCCGCATTACGGCGAGCGAATGGCAATGCAATGGCTCGATTTCGCGCGCTACGCGGACACACATGGATATCACATCGACAGCGCCCGCGAGATGTGGCCTTGGAGAGATTGGGTGATCAACGCCTTCAACCGCAACATGCCGTATGACCAATTCACGATCGAGCAGATTGCCGGCGATATGCTGCCTCACGCTACTCAGGCGCAAATCATCGCGACCGGATTCAATCGCAATCACATGATCAACTTCGAGGGCGGCGCGATTCCCGAGGAGTACCAGAACGAGTACATCGTGGATCGGATTGAGGCGACCTCGACCACCTGGATGGGCGTGACGCTCGGCTGTGCCCGCTGTCACGATCACAAATACGATCCGTTCACGCAAAAAGATTTCTACAGTTTCGGCGCTTTCTTTAACGGAGTACCCGAAAAGGGTCTCGATGGATACAAAGGCAATGCGGTTCCCTACTTGCAGCTACCCAATCCGCAACAAGCGCACATGAAACAAGTGCTCCTGGATGCCATTAAGAAGGAAGATGCGCGGGTGGCAGTTGCACAGAACGTCTGGGAACGAGACGAGCGTGGGATGCCGGTTTCGGATATCACTTTCGGCCTGATCGATGAATTCACCTTCGACGGCTCGCTTCAGAATCGGTTGCAGCCCGATGCCACGGGTAAAGTACTGAGCGGGAAACTGACCTACACAGATGGCCGTGCCGGCCGCGCAGTCAATTTGGACGAAGAGCCCCATCTTTCGCTCGGCACGGCAGGTTCTTTCCATGCCGATCAACCGTTCAGCATCGCGCTCTGGCTGAAAGCGGATGGCCCGTCGGGCATGACCGTGCTCCAGGGGCCGCAATACGAAATAGCTCTCGATTACTGCTCCAAAAAAAATTGCAATGTAATCGTTCGCCTACCAGGAATCGAAGCCAAATCAAAGCAAGGCGTTGCCCTCGAAGGTTGGAGCCATCTCATCGTCTCCTATGATGGTTCCGCGAATGCAAAGGGCATTCAGATGTACATCGACGGCCGCGCCGTGCCCATCGATATTGTTTCAGAACAGCACGCGCCTGCGAGCGGCGCTTCCGATGCTCGCAATCTCCAAATCGGCGACAAGGATCGCGGCACGCCGTTCAAAGGTCAACTCGCCGATCTCCGCTTTTACGATCGCCGCCTCTATGCAAATGAAGCGCTGCAACTCGGGCTACTGAACCCGCTCCACTCAGTACTTTCCATTGCCGCCGAGCGCCGGACCGATGATCAGGCAAAATGGCTTCGCAAGTACTTCATAGCCGAAGTCGCGAATGGAGCGGAGAAGCAGATCAATACCGATTACGAAACCTTGAATCGCGGCTTGGAGCAGCTTAATCGCGAGATCCCATCGACCATGGTCATGTCCGAAATGGACAAACCGCGCGACACGTTTATCCTTGCTCGGGGCGACTATCGGAATCGCGGCCAGCAGGTTTCGCCTGACACACCGGCTGTGCTTCCGCCGCTGCCGAAGGATGCGCCGCGCAATCGCTTGACGCTGGCCAAATGGCTGGTTAATCCCGGCAACCCTCTTACCGCCCGGGTTGCGGTGAATCATTTCTGGCAACTCTATTTCGGCACTGGGATTGTCAAGACCAGTGAAGACTTCGGCTCGCAGGGAGATCCGCCCAGCAATAAAGCCCTGCTCGACTGGCTCGCAACGGAGTTCGTCCGTTCCCATTGGGACGTAAAGGCGATGCAGCGACTGATCGTCACTTCTGCGGTTTACCGTCAATCCTCGAAGGTAAGCCCCGAGCTTGTCGAACAAGACCCGGAGAATAGATTGCTTGCGCGAGGTCCGCGATTCCGCTTACCGGCCGAAATGATCCGTGATAATGCGCTTGCCATCAGCGGTCTCCTGAACGATAAAATCGGCGGCCGGAGCGTTTCACCTTATCAGCCGAAGGGGTTGTGGGAAGAGATGGCCTTCGGCGGCGATTTTTCCGCGCAGAAGTATGACCAGAGCCACGGCGCGGATCTCTATCGCCGCAGTATGTACACATTCTGGAAGCGCTCCGTACCGTATCCGTCCTTGAACACATTCGATGCTCCAGATCGCGAGAAATGCACCGCTCGCCGGAGCGTGACGAATACTCCGCTCCAGGCCCTTGTCCTCTGGAATGACCCGACGTATATCGAGGCTGCGCGCGCTCTGGCTCAGCGCGATCTGAAACAAGCCGGGCCGGCGGAAGCTGATCGGGTTCGCTTCGTCTTCCGTCTGGCCACTGATCGCGATCCCACTACCGAAGAGTTCGATATCCTCGACAAGCTTTACAAAAGGGAAGCGGCTCGATATGCCGCCGACAAAGCCTCTGCTGAAAAGCTTGTCACCGTGGGCGAATCAAAACCCGATCCCGCCATCGAACCTTCGCAACTGGCCGCGTGGACACTAGTGACCAGCACAATTTTGAACATGGACGAAACCATCACAAAGAATTGAGGCAGACTATGGACCCGATTCGTGAACACGAGCTTATCCTCACCCGTAGGCAACTGTTCGGGCGCGCCAGCAAAGGTATCGGCATCGCGGCGCTTGCAGGACTGCTCGACCCCGCAATTTTTCCGCAGGAGGCAACCGCTCCGGTCTCCGCGGCGAAGTTCGGCGGTCTTCCCGATCTCCCGCATTTCGCGCCCACGGCAAAGCGGGTTATTTTTCTGCATCAGTCCGGCGCGCCCTCGCAGATCGATCTCTTCGATTACAAGCCGAAACTCAGGGACATTGCCGGAAAGGAGCTTCCCGATTCCGTGCGCCAGGGCCAGCGCATCACCGGGATGACTTCAGGACAGAATTCGCTGCCAGTTGCTCCGTCTATCTTCAAATTCAATCAGGCCGGGAAGAATGGAACCTGGATCAGCGAATTGCTGCCGCACACGGCCAAAATCGTTGACGATATCACCATCGTGAAAACGGTGAATACCGATGCCATTAATCACGATCCGGCCATCACCTTCATCCAGACCGGTTTCATGCAGCCGGGCCGTCCCAGCATGGGTTCCTGGGTGACGTACGGATTGGGCAGCGAGAATCAGACCTTGCCGTCGTTCGTCGTTCTGATATCGCAGGCGAACGCCCTGAATCGAGATCAGCCGCTGTTTACAAGACTGTGGTCCAGCGGCTTTCTGCCTTCCAAATACCAGGGGGTCCGGTTTCGCGCTTCGGGCGATCCAGTTCTTTTTCTGGCGAACCCGGAAGGCATCGATCCCGCGACCCGCCGGGCTATGCTCGATAGCGTCGATGAACTGAACAAGATCACGGAACAATCGTATGGCGATCCAGAGATTGCGGCGCGCATCTCGCAATACGAGATGGCGTATCGGATGCAGACCTCCGTCCCCGACTTGACTGACCTGTCGAAAGAGCCCGAAAGCACGTTCGAACTCTATGGACCCGACTCCCGCAAGCCCGGCACCTATGCCGCTAACTGTTTAATGGCGCGCCGGCTCGCCGAACGCGGAGTTCGTTTCGTTCAGCTTTATCATCGCGGATGGGATCAGCACAACGATCTTCCGCGTGATCTCGCGTTGCAGTGCAAGGGAACCGATCAGGCTTCGGCTGCGCTTGTCACCGATCTGAAGCAGCGCGGCTTGTTGGATGACACGCTCGTCATCTGGGGCGGCGAGTTCGGCCGAACCGTGTACTGCCAGGGGCATCTCACAAACACTAACTACGGCCGCGATCATCACCCCCGCTGTTTTGCCATGTGGTTCGCGGGCGGAGGAATTAAGCGCGGCATGGTTGTCGGCGAGACGGACGATTTCTCATACAACGTTGTTTCAGACCCGGTCCCAATCCACGACATCCAGGCAACTGTATTGCACTGCCTGGGCATCGATCACACCCGCCTGACATACAAATTTCAAGGGCGGCACTTCCGGTTGACTGACGTTGCCGGTAGTGTGACCAAGCAAATCCTCATCTAGGACCAGTGGCAGATGACACGCCGCGAATGGATGCTTCTGACGGCAAGCGGGCTGCTATGCCACGCCGGTGAGCCACAATCCCGCATCTCTGTAGAAAGTTACATATTTCAGCAATATGCGGAACGCCAAAAGAAGCCGCTGGGAGATATCATCGACGAGATCTTCCCGATCGTGCGAAAGGCAGGCTTCCACAACATCGAGCTGAACCCCGCGTTCTTTACCCGGGACCTGCGCAACCGGGTGCTCACTGCTCTTCGATCAAATGCGCTCTCAATGCCTTCCGTCTACGTTGGTGGCGGCATGCACACCAAAGCCTTAGCTCAACAGACGACGAAGCTTGCGTTAGAGATTGCAGAGATTTGCAAGCCATTTGGCTGCACGGCGGTTGTGAACAATGCCGACCCGAAACTGCCGCACGCGCAGAAGACTGACGAAGAGCTCGCGATCGAAGCGGATTCGTTCAATCAATTGGGACGCGCGCTCGGCCAGAAGGAATTCCAGTTGCGGGTCCACAATCACACGCCGGAAATGATGGACAACGCCCGCGAATGGCGCTACATTCTTCGCAACACCGATCCGAAATATGTCAGTTTCTGCCTCGATCTGGACTGGGTGCACCAGGGCGGATTAGATCCAATGGAACTGCTTCGCGAAGCAGGCAAGCGCGTAACGGAAATTCACGTCCGCAACTCAAAGGACAAGCTCTGGCTGGAATCGGTCGAAAGCGGCGATATCGATTACCGCAAGATCGCGGAGCTTTTAAATGTGGAAGGCGTAAAACCACTGGTCGTCGTCGAACTTGCGTATCGCGAAAATACCGCCATTACTCGGCCGCTCGGGGAAGATCTTCGTTTAAGCAGGATCTATACGGAAAGAGTCTTTGGAATCCGAGCCTGACATGGGGCAAGTCACCGCCTGATATTGATCGCAAACTTCAATACACAAATGCAAATTGAATTTTCCGGAGTTCATGCTCGACACGTTGTCTTCCGGCGTCAGTTTCCAACAGCTTGATGGGCAGCTCATTTCCAAGCGCCGGGCTGGGACGGTGTAACCAGAGATCCGCCTTTCTGCTTGTCACCAAGGACGAAGACAGCCAAGGCAACAATTCCCTCTACCGTGTCATCGTGCGCTATTTCTCCTCCATTATCCGCCAAATGCGAAACGGCGCCACCATCAGCTCAAAAACACCACAATCGCAGGCGTCCCAACCGGTGTATATTGTCCGGTAAACGTAAGGTGCCCGGTTGTACGGTTGATGCGGAAACACGTAACTGCGTCGCTCCGCTGATTACACGAATAGAGAAACCGGCCAGTCGGGTCGATATTGAAGCTGCGCGGATAATCGCCCCGGGTCCACTCCTCGCCTACATAGGTTAGCGTGCCCGCCGGACCGATGGAGAAGAACGCGACGGTGTCATGCAGCCGGTTCGCCGCGTACAGGAATCTTGAGTCAGGCGAGATCAGTAGCTCGGATGTGAAGCTTGTACCCGCGAACCCCTTCGGCAAGGTTGATAACGTCTGCTTCGGCTGCAGCGTCCCTTTCGCACCGTTCCAGTCGAAGGTAACCAAGGTGGAGCTTTCTTCCTGCAACGAGTACACCCAGCGGCCGCTCGGGTGGAACACGAAGTGGCGGGGGCCGTCTCCGGACGGAAGCGAAACGAAAGGAGGATCATTCGGAGACAGCTTGCCGGTATCTACATCGAATTTCCAAATATAGATTCGATCGAGTCCTAGATCGGTTGAGAGGACGAAACGGCCAGACGGGTCGGCGTGGATCATGTGAGCATGCGGATTATCATGCCCGCTGATAGCGAAGCTTCCGGGAGGTCCGCTGGCCGCGTGCGTAGAGCCAAGTTCTCCATGATCGGTTTTGACGTCTGTAGGCGCTCCGAGTTTGCCGTCCGAGCCGATGGGGAGCACCGCCACTGTGCCTCCGGCGTAATTGGCGACCAGGACGAACTTGCCGGAGGGATGGATGCTCAGGTGCGCGGGACCGGCGCCTTCCGAACTGACCGTATTCAGCAGCATCAAACTGCCGTTTGAGCGGTCAACCGAAATAGCGCTGACGGAACCGGAGTGAGTACCATTGAAAGTATTCGTTTCGTTCGCGGCATATAAATGCGTCCGTGAGGCATCCAGCGCGAGCCAGGAAGGATTGGAGGGATCTTTGAAGACTTCGCGCTGCTTCAGTGCCCCAGTTGCCGCGTCCATCTCAAACAGATAAATGCCTTGTCCCCTTCCTTTACTGCCTTCCGGTCCTTGCGGTGAACTGTAACTCCCGACGCAGGCGAGAATGGGTCTGTTTGACGTACGAACTTGGCGCGCACGCAACAGCGCCGGCGCGGCCACAAGGCTGGAAGCCGCCGTGACGAATGAGCGGCGTGAGAGTGGATCGGGCCGAGTGATTCTTTGAGACGATATCTGCACGCAATGAGCTTATCTGATACTGATTCTTTCAACACGTTTTCATGATCTTTGACTGCTGCGTAATTGGCGGAGGCATCGTCGGCATTGCCACCGCCATGGCGCTCTCAGAAGCGCGGCCAGGCTCGAGTATTGTGATTCTCGAAAAAGAGAAAGGCCTTGCCCGGCACCAGACCGGTCACAACAGCGGCGTTATTCATTCCGGAATTTACTATGCGCCGGGAAGCCTGAAGGCAGAGTTGTGCCGTCGTGGAGCGCTCGCGACGAAGATCTTCTGCCAGCAGCACGGCATCCCGTTCGAGGTTTGCGGAAAGCTGCTGGTCGCGACCAACTCACTGGAGGAGCAGCGGATGAATGCGCTGTTCGAGAGGGCCAAAGTGAACAGCATAGAGGTCGAACGGCTGGATGCCGCGGAGTTGAGGCGATGGGAACCGAACATCGCCGGCGACGGCGCGCTATTCGTCCCTTCTACCGGAATCGTCGATTACAAACGCGTGTGCGAAACGATGGGCCGGATCGTCTCGTCGGCGGGTGCGCAGATCGAATTCGGCGTTGACGTGACCGGAATCAAAGAAACCGCGCAGGAAGTTACCATCAGCGCCGGAGAGCGAAGGTGGATTGCGAAACAACTGATCGTGTGCGCCGGTCTTCAGTCTGACCGCCTCGCGAAGATGGCCGGCATCCAGACCGGACACCAGATCGTTCCATTTCGCGGTGAGTATTACAGGCTGCCTCCGAAAAGGAACGATATCGTGCGCCACCTAATCTATCCGATTCCCGATCCCGATCTGCCCTTTCTCGGCGTTCACCTGACCCGCATCATCGACGGCGGCATCACAGTCGGCCCCAATGCGGTCCTCGGTTTCGCTCGCGAAGGTTATCCGAAGTTTTCATTCCGCTTCCGGGATGTTGCCGAATACTGCTCTTTCCCGGGGTTCTGGAAGGCCATCGGAGCGCACCTGAAGTCTGGCGTGATCGAGATGCGCAATTCGCTTTGGAAGCCCGGCTACCTGGAGGAGTGCCGGAAATATTGCCCAAGCCTTACACTTCAAGATCTGCTGCCCGAAAAGGCCGGAATTCGCGCGCAGGCCGTCATGCGCGACGGCTCATTAGTTCATGATTTTCTGTTCTTCCAGACGGATCGGATGCTCCATGTTTGCAACGCGCCATCGCCGGCCGCCACTTCCGCCATTCCCATCGGCCAATTGATCGCGGCGAAGTGCAACCGTGCTGTACACTAAGCATCTCCCACATGAACCGACTCCGATTTCTGTTTTGCTTTGCCGCCTTTGGCATTATTGCTCCGCGTATTCAAGCGCAAACTGACCAGTTCGCCCGGGATTCGAAACAACAGGTGGATAAGTGGTACACACAGCGAATCGGGAAATATACGACTGCCCCGTCCCTCAACTCGCCGCTAACCGATTACCTGCCTGCTTCGCAATCAGTGCCGACCCCGGCGAAGGTGCTAGGCGATATTGCCGGTGCACCGGATATGCTGCCCTATGCCGAAGACGTCTATCGCTATTTCCGCCTGCTTGCCGCAAGCAGCTCGCGCGTAAAGGTTTTTACCATTGGCCGCACAGAAGAAGGAAGAGAGATGATCGCGGTCGCGGTGGCCGATGAATCGCTTCTGGCGAAAGCCAAAGAGAATGAGGCGCGTCTTGCCAAGCTTGCGGACCCGCGCTTGATCGGAATGAATGACACCACGGCTGAAAGGTTGACTGCCGAATCCTTTCCGGTTTACTACATCACGGGAGCCATCCACTCGCCCGAAACCGGCGCTCCGACGGCCCTTATGGAATTGGCCTACCGGCTTGCGGTTGATGATGCCCCATACATCCAATACGTCCGCACCCACATGATTACGCTGATCACGCCGGTGGTGGAAGTGGACGGGCGCGATCGGATGGTGGACATCTACAAATGGCACAAAGCCCATCCGGGAGCGATTTGGCCTCGCCTTGTCTACTGGGGACACTACGTTGCTCACGACAACAACCGCGACGCCATGGCAATGACGCTCAATCTCACCAACAATGTACTGGATACGTATCTGGGCTGGCATGCGCAGGTGCTGCATGACCTGCACGAATCGGTTCCGTTCCTCTACGACAACACCGTTGGAGACGGTCCGTATAACGCCTGGATCGATCCGATATTGACCGACGAATGGTCGGCTCTGGCGTCCGACAACATGCGGCAGATGCAGAAATTCAGGATGCCGGGCGCCTTCACGCACGGCGACTTTGATACCTGGAGCCCTGGCTACCTGATGTTCCTGGCCGGCATGCACAACGGAATCAGCCGGCTGTATGAAACGTTCGGCAATGGCGGCGCCGATACCGAGAAGCGGATTCTTTCTCCGGACGAATATTCGCGCACGTGGTACCGCCCGAATCCGCCGTACCCAACTGTGCTCTGGTCGCAGCGCGACAACAACAATTATGAGGAAACTGCGCTGCTCTCAACTCTTTCTTACTTCGCGCATAACAGCAGACGTTTTCTTGCGGATTACTACACGAAAAGCAAGCGATCCATTGAAAAACCGCAAGATGCCGGCCCAGCGGCATATGTCCTGTCCGCCGATGAAGGCGCTCTGAACAGGCAATTGCAGCTTCTCAAAGTACTCGCCGCGCAACACGTTGAAATTCAGCGTCTCGATGAAGCCGCAACCGTTGGCATGCCACCTCCAGCGCATCCGCCAACCGGGGATGACAAGTCCAGCGATCCTCCGGCTCCGCGGTCGCAAACATTCCCTGCCGGGAGCTTTGTCATCCGCATGGACCAGCCCTTCTCGCGCGCGGCGGACGCTCTTTTGGATCGCCAGTACTGGTCGCCGGACGATCCGCAGAAACATCCTTACGATGACACCGGATGGTCCTTTGGTGACCTGTTCAATGCCAAGAATGTTCGTGTCACGGATCGCTCTATCCTTTCGGCAAAGATGCACAAGCTTGACGACTTGAATCAGATCGGCGGCAATGCCACTGGCTCAGGTCCAGTTTATGCAATTGACAACTCCGGACAGGTGAGTCTTGCGGCACTTGTCTATGCGCTCAAAGGCGCCGATATCTCTGTTGCCGAAGAAAAGTTCGAAAGCGGCGGGCATCATTTCAAAGCCGGCTCGCTGCTGATCGACCACGGGGATAGCGCAAAGCTAAAAGCTGCGGTCAAGGAACTCGGCCTGGAAGCGATATCTCTTCCTAAGCTCCCCGGCATTCATACGCATACCGCTGCGACGCCGCGCATTGCCTTCATGCACACCTGGCTTTATACGCAGACAGAGGGCTGGTGGCGCATGGCTTTCGACAAGTTACACATACCGTATGACTACATCAATACGCAAACCGCTGCCCGTGAGCCTAACTTGCGCTCCAAATACGATGTCATCATTTTTGCGCCTGTCGCGCATACTTCCTCCGCCCAGATCGTAAGTGGCATACCGATGTGGGGCAACCCCCTGCCCTGGCAGACGACGCCCCTCACACCGAATCTGGGGAAACTGGACGCGACGGAGGACATGCGGCCGGGTCTGGGATTCTCTGGCGTTCAGCACCTGAAGGACTTCGTCGAAGGGGGCGGGCTGCTGATCGCGTCGGAAGATACGGCCGAGTTTGCGATTGCTGAAGGGCTCGCTCCGGGAGTTTTTGTCGCCCCCCGAAAGAACGCGAAGGTCGTGGGCAGCGTATTAAAAGCAGTGTTCGTTGGCAAAACGCAGCCCCTTGCATATGGGTATGGTTCCGATCTGGCCGTTTATAGCGAGGACGGAATGGCATTTACAGTCAGCAATCTGACCACAAACCATAAATTGCTAACGCAGAAGGAGTACAAGCGGCCGACCGGACGGGGCGGCCCTGAGGACGAAGATATACCCGAAGGCCGGCCGGTTGAGAAAGCGCCACCGCTGCCCTCACCGAAGTCATGGGAGGCGACGCCTTTGAATGAAGAACAATCACGTAACAATCCGTACGTGATCCCTACTGCCGGCCGTCCGAATGTAATCCTTCGTTACGCCGGCCAGAAGGAGCTTCTACTCTCCGGCCTGGTTGAGAACGGCGGGTCCATCGCGGAACATGGCGTCGTAGTTGACGCGCATCTCGGCCGGGGCAATGTATTGCTGTTTGCCAACAATCCGATTTACCGTGGTGAAACCATCGGCAGCTACGCCCTGGTATTCAACGCCATCCTGAACTTTGGCCACCTGGACGACCCGCCGAAGTGACTCCGTTTCGCGATGCTATGATCGAGGTCAGAAAGCACTACTTTACATGCGGACGCGCAATCTGTCTCGCATTTTTGTACCCGGCGTCCGAATCGAGCACTGCCGCCCTCGACGGTTCTCCAGAACTGCGATCGCGCTGTTTTGCGCTGCGCTCGGAGCAGGCGCCGCATTTGGTCATTTTCAACGCGGTCCCGAAGATACTCCGCAGGCGGCGAAACCCCCGGTTACTTCTGGGGAGCCAGTAAACATTGAATCGCGAAAGCCCGCCACAGCGGCGAAGCCGGACTCCCGCCCGGTCGATATCCGCGTGGAGAAGCAGTTAGTCCTGATCAATGTAACGGTTACTGATCCACTGAACCGGTTCGTGACGGGTCTCGAGAAGCAGCACTTCCGGTTGTTCGAAGACAAGGTGGAGCAGAAGATCACGCAGTTTTCCAGCGAAGATGCCCCCATCTCGATCGGGCTCGTGTTTGATACGAGCGGCAGCATGGGAGCAAAGCTCCAGAAATCCCGGCAGGCGGCAGCGGAGTTCTTCAAGACCGCAAATCCGTCAGACGAGTTTTTCCTGGTGCAGTTTAATGACAGGCCGACTTTGGCCGTGCCGTTCACAACAGATACGGACAAACTTCAGAGCACGTTGACATTCACCCAATCCAAAGGGAGAACGGCGCTCCTCGACAGCGTCTATCTCGCGATGCACGAGATGAAGAAAGCGCACAATCCGCGCAAGGCTCTGCTGATCATTTCCGATGGCGGGGATAACAGCAGCCGGTATACGGAGACAGAGATAAAGAACGCGGTTCGCGAGGCCGACGTACAGATCTTCGCGATCGGAATCTTCGAGTCGCTCGGAAGCCGCGGCCGAACTCCGGAGGAAGCGGCGGGCCCGGGGCTATTGAATGAACTTGCAGAGCAGACCGGCGGGCGCGAGTACGCCGTGGAAAACATCGCCGAACTGCCGGATATTGCTGCGAAGATAGGAATAGAACTTCGCAACGAATATATTCTCGGCTACACACCCAACAACCAGGAGCGGGACGGGAAATACCGGCGAGTTCAAGTGAAGCTGAACCAACCGCGTGGGCTTCCGCCGCTAAAGGCTTATTTCCGCCTGGGATATTATGCGCCAACCAACTAGCAACTTTCCTTACAGAACTCTTGGATCGAACAGCTTGGTAGCCGCTCTGTTTGCTGGGATTTTCTGCGCCTCCGCCTCCGCCCAATTCCGGGCGGACACGCGACTTGTCGTGCTGCACGCCAGCGTGACGGACCACAGAGGCAAGTTGCTGACGAATTTGAAGAAGGATGCGTTCAAAGTTTACGAGAACGGGGAACCCCAGCAGGTGAAAATCTTCCGGCGCGAAGATGTTCCGGTCTCGCTGGGCATCATTATTGACGACAGCGGCAGTATGTCGACGAAGCGGAGCCGTGTCGAGGCGGCTTCGCTCGCCATGGTCCGCGAATCGAATCCGCAGGATGAGGTCTTCATCGTCAACTTCAATGATGACGCATACCTGGACGTACCGTTCACAAATGACATGCACAAAATGGAGCAGGGGCTGGCCCGCATCGATTCGCGCGGTGGCACTGCGATGCGCGACGCAATCAGCATGTCGCTCGACTACATGAAGGCGAAGGCCAAGAAGGACAAGAAGGTCCTGATGGTCATTACGGACGGCAACGACAATGCCAGCAACATCTCGCTGGAGAAGGTGGTCGCGCGTTCAAATCAGAGCGACACGCTGGTTTACGCGATCGGACTCTTCACGGAGGAAGAGAAACATGAGGCCACGAAGGCCCGGCGGGCACTGAAGGAACTGACGTCCGCAACTGGCGGCTTGGCCTTCTATCCGAAAGAAGTTTCCGAAGTACAGACAATGGCGGTAGAGATCGCGCGTGACATACGCAGCCAGTACACGATCGCATACAGCCCGTCAATCCAACAACTGGATGGAAGCTATCGCCAGATCAAGGTTACCGTTAACGCTCCGGGCAAACCTGTCGTACGCACTCGTTCGGGCTATTACGCTACGCCGGATGTGAACCAGCCGAGGCAGGTGAGCACCGCTTCAGCCGCAACGGATCGCACTCCCCAGCCCTGATGTTGCGATTCCTTTGGGTTGCGACGCGGGGGTATCGCCTGCAGCCGTGGAATTCTCCGTACTTGCGCTGGAGAATTGAAACCTACTCAGGAATACCCGCCGATTCCATCACCCGTGAATCTTTTGTCCACTTTATCTGGTCCGAGCGCCGCTCATTGTGGCAATATTTGCGCTGGGTGCGGCGGATGTCCGGAGACCGCTAGTCTCGTTCTCCCGCTCGGAACACGTAGGCACCCGAACCGAGATCGCACACTACGTCACCGTGCAGCATTCTCACTGAAGAAATTCCGGTCACTCCAGTCTGCGGCTTGCCGGAAATGAAGACGGCGCTCCCGCCTTCGGTAATCTTCGGATCAGCCAATTTCAGCAACGGAAGATGCACGGAAGCCGTTGTCCCAACCGGAATGGTCACCTTCAGTTCATAGCCCGTGCCGATTCTTCTCCAGGCGCTAAAGATACTGCCGTGGATGGTTTCGGTGGAGGCCGAGGCCCAGTTCAGCCCGTGAACCAACTCCGGTTCAATGCGAATGTTTGTGTATGCGTTGCCGGCGCCGCGATTGATCCCGGCGAGAACGTTGAAGAGAAATGCTCCCGCGCTGGCAAACATGTGGTGATCGTGCGAGTTCATCTCCGGCCCGGTACGCTCCTGCCAGAGTTCCCAAAGCGTAGTGGCTCCATGCGCCAGCATGAAGCCGTAGCCGGGATAATCAGGCTGGGTGAGCACTTCATACGCGAGGTCGGCGTGGCCCCGTGAAGCGAGCACAGGAAACAGATACTTCGTTCCCAGAATCCCGGTTGTGAGGTGGACGTTGTGGAAGTAATTCAAATCGTCCAGCAGGTGCGACATAGTTCCACCTTCGTCCTTTCCGGGCATGACGTGTGCCTCTAGGGCCAGCACCTGGGCAGTCTGGGAACCGGTCGCGTACCCGCCCTCGCCATTTCGGCATTTGCGGTTGAAGCAATCACGTACATTCCCCGCAAGCGCCTTATACTGCTGTGCATCGTCGGCTTTTCCCAAAACATCGGCCGCCGTTGCAACTACGTCCAGCGCTTTGATGTAAGCCCAGGTCGCGGCGAGCAGCTTGGGGGTAGGATCAATTGCCACCCAGTCGCCGAAATACGAATAATTGACGATTCCGTCCGGCGCATGGCGGTGCAGAAACTCAGCCCATGCTTTCAAACCGTCATAATGCTCCGCGAGGATTCGCTTGTCTCCGTAGTTCTCGTACATGTATTCAGCAATGAGGGGATACGCAAGCCCCCATGATGGATCGCCCACACGACTCTTGTTGAAGCGAGTTACATACGGAACGATGTTCGGCACTTCGCCCTGGCTGCCCTGCGCGTCATGGATATCGCGCAGGAAGTTTGTATAGAACGCGGCCATATCGAAATTCAGAATGGCGGTTTCGGCGGAAAGATGCGCGTCGCCCATCCAGCCCAGGCGCTCGTCCCGCTGATCGCAATCCGTCGGAACGCTGGCGAGATTTGTCTTGATGCTCCATACGAACATGTGCTGCAGGCCGTTGAGCATGCGGTCGGAGGAAGCGAAGCTGCCGATCGTGTCAACAGCACTGTGTACTTCTACGCCGCGAACGGTATCAAGGGTCGGAACTGCGGGAAGGCCGCTCAGCTCGATGTAGCGGAAGCCGTGATACGTAAAATGCGCTTCGTATTCTTCGCCATTTGGATCGCCTCGCAGGATGTAGGTATCCGTGGAGCGAGCGGTGCGTAGATTATCCACCATGATAGATCCATC
>Ga0134125_10002976_pt1 | contig 19862 bp, 20 predicted proteins | sample KB31751_FD_96464 | JGI IMG/M metagenome (GOLD analysis project Ga0134125, IMG submission 96464) | Terrestrial soil microbial communities with excess Nitrogen fertilizer from Kellogg Biological Station, Michigan, USA - KB3-175-1 | ecosystem: Environmental > Terrestrial > Soil > Unclassified ... | reverse complement strand
GACTGCAGCACGCGTCCCTGGTCGAGGAGCACGGCGACGTCGCCCAACAGACCGGCCTCGGTGAAGTCGTGCGTCACCTGGAGCACCGTCGTGCCCAGCTCGCGGTGCACGTCGCGCACCACGCGCCGCAGCCGCGTCCGCGACCGCGGGTCGAGCGCGCTGAACGGCTCGTCGAGCAGCAGCACCGACGGCCTCACGGCAAATGCCCGCGCCAGCGCCACCACCTGGCGCTCGCCGCCGCTCAGCGCGCGTACAGGGCGGTCGTACAACGGCCGGGCACCCACCCGCTCGGCGATCTCGGCGGCGAACGCGGCGTCGGCGGCGCCGTAGGCCACGTTCTCGGCGACGCTCAGGTGCGGGAACAGATAGCCGTGCTGGTACACGATGCCTAACCGACGCCGTTCGGGAGCCTCGCCGGTCACGTCCCGGCCGTCCAGTTTCACTTGCCCCGCTTGCGTCTCGACGATACCGGCGATGGTCTCGAGGAGGGTCGTCTTGCCCGAGCCGGCCGGACCGATGACCACGCCGTACTGTCCGCGGGGCACCGTGAACGTGACCTCGCGCAGCCGGAACGCGCCCACCTGCGCGTCGAGCCCGACGACCTCGATCACACGTCCATTCCCGCCCCGTGATCCGGGCGCAAGGCGCGCAGGGCGACCAGCGGAATCAACGCCAGAATCGAGAGCACGGCCGCCACCGGCAGCGCTTCCGTTAGGCCGAAGCCCGTGAACCGATCGAAGGTCAGGACGCTGGCAACTTTCGGATTGTAGGTGAGGATCACGATGGCGCCGAACTCGCTCACCGCCCGTGCCCACATCACCACCAGGGCGGCGATCAGGCCGCGCATCGAGAGCGGCAGCGTCACCCGCCGGAACGCCCGCCACGCCGGGTCGCCTAACGTGCGGGCCACCGACTCGTATCGCGGATCCACCCGCGCGAACGCCTCGCGCGCGGCGCTGATGTAGAGCGGCGCCGACACGAAGACCATCGCGCACACGATGCCCACCGGCGAGCCTGCGACCTGGATCCCGGCGTGCAGCAGCACGCGCCCCACCGCGCTCTCGCGGCCCAGGATCAGCAGCAGCGCGATGCCGGCCACCGGGTGCGGGATGAGCAGCGGCAAGTCCAGTACCGCGGCGACCACCGCCTTGCCGCGAAACGAGCGGCGCGCCAGCAGGTAGGCCAGCGGCGTTCCGCCTAACGCGCCGGCGGCCATGGCCAGCGTGGCCGTCACCGCCGTCAGCCAGAGCGCCCCGCGCAATTCGGCATCCGTGAACAGCGCGCTCACGCCCGACGTCCCGCCGCCGGCCACCAGGCGCGCGATGGGCGCCACCAAAAACAGCAGAAAGATCGATCCGCAGAGCCCCGCGACGATGCTCGCCGTCCGGTGCGCCGCCAACGAGCGCGGAAGAGTACGGTCCTCCCCCGCGCCCGCGTGCGTCACTGCGCCGACGCCGCCGCGCGCACGGATGCCGGCTCGCCGGTCCCGATAATCACCGGTGTGCCTAACGCATCGAGCCTGGTGGCGTGCATCAACGCCCGGCCCTCGGGCGACAACAGGAACGCCACGAACTGCTCGGCCGCTTGGGGATGCGGCGCCGTCTTGGGAATCGACAACGCGTACACGATGGGCTCACCCTTGATCGTCAGCGTGTCCTTGCGCGTTTTGCCCGCCACCTTCACCGACGCCTTCGCGTACATGTCGGTGTCGCCCGGGGTGCCGAGGTCGATGGCCGACGGCAGCGTGATGTAGCGCAGTTTCGCCGCCTCAGCGAGCGACTCGTACGACCAGATGTAATCGAACTCCCCCGCCTGCAACACGCCAACCAAATCGGCCTCCTTGGGCCGTACGTTCTTGGCCGGCGACAACTTCATCAATCTGCCGTACAACCCGGGCTGCTCATAGTACTGCTCGGCGAGTTGCAGCGTGAGCAGCGTACGATAGCCGTTCGGATCGAGGTCGGGATTCGCGCGGCCCAACTCGACGCCCGGCCGCTGCAAGATCTTCGGCCAATTCGTGCTGTCCACTTCCGTCGCGAACTTCGATTTGTCCGTGAACGCGAGCACCATCCGGTTGCGCGCGAAGTCGGCGTACCACGTGGTCTGCTCAGGCATGAGCAGGTTCGGGAACACGTGATAATCCGCGAGGACCACGACATCGGGAATCTCGTGCAGCTCCGTGAGCTTGCGGGCGATGTCGAGGCTGCCCCCGTTTTCCTGCTGCACCGTCACGTGCTCGCGCGCGGCGAATGTGTCGAGCGCGGCACGAATCGGAATGGCCACGCTCGCTGCCGTGTACACCACGATCGCGCCGCCACTACCGGCCGTGCCGCCGGCGCTTTCCCCCGATTTTGGCGCGGGCTTGTTGCACGATGCGGCCACGGCGAGCACGACCGGAACGAGCGAGCGAATGCGCATGGGTCTGACCAGGTCACAGAGAGGAATCAGGTGTCGAGAATCTCACGCTCGGCGCGCTCGACGAGACGATAGATCGACGAATTCACACGACGGTACGCGCGCGACACGCGCCGCGCCTTCTCGGTCAACACGGCGCCGCCGCCCGTTGCCCCGCCGGCGTGCCGTTCGACCAGCGGCTGCCCAACGAGCGACTCCGCTCGCGTGATCCAGTCGAGCGCGTGTCGGTACCCGATGCCTAACTCCAGAGCCGCGGCGCGGATCGAGCCGTGGACCGCGATGCCCTCCAGGAGCTGGATGAACCGCGGCCCGATGATCTTGTCGCCGTCGCGAAGAACGATGAGCACCGCCCGCGCCCGCGCCCCGTCGCGCCACCGAATGCTGTTGCCACAGGGACGCACCTGGCGCTCAGAAGTTGGCGACGAGCTGGAAGTCGGCTTCATTGACCGGATGCGTTGGACGCTGGGATTTGACCACCCAGTCCGACACGAAACGCAAATTCTCCTTGGGCGTGATGAGGTTCACGCCGAAGGTCGACCACCCCTGCCACGTGTCCGTGTTCGTGCCGTCCGACTGCCGCGTGTCGTTGAACCACTCGCGCTTGAAGACGGGCTGCAACCACGGCAGGATCTTGTACGCCGCCAGCACGTAGCCGCCGCCGGCGTCCTGGTGCGCGCCGCCCAACGGCCGCGATCGGTGAATCCCCTCGCCTTCCACCAGCACGTTCCGCCACTCGATGCGACCGTCGTACCCCCTGATGTGGTCGGTGCCCTCGTTGCCCAACTTGGCCGCCAGCGCCAACCACGGGACCGGCGTCACGGTGACGCGCCCGATCAGCATCTCGAGCCCATTGGGGTTGGACAGCGCGTTCGCGCCCTGTCCGTTGGTCACCGATGCATCCGCGGTGATGAAACGCGACCATTGCACCTGTCCCATCACGCCGATGTCGCGCTTCGGTGTCAGCTGGTCGATCGCCGTGGCGCGGTTCGCGGTGCGCAGATAGGCGAACGACGTCAGATACTCGAGGCTGAACGGCTGCTTGAATTGCCCGACGAGGAGCGCGGGATGGAATTGTCCCCACTTCATAGAATCCGCCGCCGGCTGCGCCACCTCGACGTACGCATCGGTGAGCTCGAACCCGTGCACGCTGCTGTCCGACGACAGCTTGCCCGTCTGCGCGCTCGAAAAGTCGCCCTGCACGCGCACCGCGAGATAGGGCAGCGGCGAGATCATCGCCGTGAGGCGGGCGCGGTTGACCGCGAAGCTGGTCGAGTCGCCGTGCTTGGTGTCCCGGATCGACACGTAGCCGCCGAGCGTGATGCTGCTGGACAGCGTGCCTAACGGAACGACCGGCGTGGGAACGAGCGGATACTGCGCCGCGGCCGCGGCCGGGACCCCGGCCAGGAGCGACGCGGCGACGAACACGGCGCGAAGACGATCGAGTCGCATGATGAGCGTCGATGATGAGGGCGTTGTTACCATTTGGTAATAACCAACCTGTATCGCGCTCATCCGCCCAGCAAGCCCCAGCCATCAGACCCGGTTGGAACCAGCCGCGCTCCAGTCCGTATTGTGCTAAGATTCATCACCCTTCCCTACCAGCCTCGTCCATGCCCCTCGCTGTCTCGATCGACCGCATCTCGAAGCGGTTCGCCAACCATGTCGCGGTGCGCGATCTGTCCCTTCAGATCCCCACCGGTACGGTGTACGGCCTCCTTGGCCCCAACGGAGCGGGGAAGACCACCACCATCCGCATGATCCTCGACGTCCTCGAGCCCGACTCGGGCCGCATCGAAATCCTCGGCGCGCCTAACGGACAACCGGGCGTCGTCGACCGCGTGGGCTACCTGCCCGAGGAACGCGGACTCTACCGCCGCATGACGGTGCGCCGCGTGCTGCTCTTCCTCGCCCAACTCAAGGGCGTGCCTCCCGATGCCGCCCGGCGGCGCATCGACGGCTGGCTCGAGCGCCTCCAGCTGGCCACGCCCGAGCGCGATTGGGGCGACGCGCGCGTCGAAGAGCTGTCGCGCGGCATGCAGCAGAAGGTGCAGTTCATCGGCGCGCTGGTGCACGACCCCGACGTCGTGATCCTCGACGAACCATTCAGCGCCCTCGACCCCATCAACGCCCAAGCGCTCAAGGACATCATCATCGAGCTCAAGCGCGCCGGGAAAACCGTGATCTTCAGCACCCACCTCATGGAAAGCGCCGAGCGATTGTGCGATGCCGTGTGCATCATCGCGCAAGGCACCAAGCTCGTGGACGGCACGCTGGCCGAGGTGCGCCAGGCGCACGGCATTCGCCAGGTTGCGCTCGCATTCGAGGGCGGCGCGGACGGCCCAACGGCGCGGGTGCTACGGGATCCCGCGTTCGTGCAGCACGTCGACGATTCGAATCAGGTCATCGAAGTCGACTTGGCACCCAGCGCCGATCCGCAGCGTCTGCTCCGCGCCCTCATCGATGCCGGCGCGATCGTCCAGCGGTTCGAGCTCGTCCAACCATCGCTGCACCGCGTGTTCGTGGACCGCGTGTCCGCCCTCACGCCTAACGGACATCCGGCGGGAGGCGCCGATGCGTAAGCTCTGGATCGTCGCCCACCGCGAGTTCGTGGAGCGCATCCGCTCGCGATGGTTCATCGTGAGCACCGTGCTCGTGCCGGCGCTCCTCGGCCTCGTCATCTTCATTGCCCTCTATTTCACGTCGCGCGCCACCGCATCGACCGACATGTCGCACATCACCATCATCGATGCGACTGCCACCGGCCTCGGTGCTCGCGTGGCGAGTGTGCTCGACGGCGGGGCCACGGGCGACACGACGGCTCTCGAGATCGACGTCGCTCCTCCGGCCCTCGCGGCCGCCGAGTCGACTGCCACGCGCGAGGTGATTGCGGGAAAGCGGAAGGGGTATCTGGTCCTCGGTCCCGCGGTGTGGCCCAAGCCCGACGTCCACTACGCCGGCTCGAATGCCACGTCGACGATCGACATGTCGCGCCTGCAGCGGATCGTGCACGATCAGATCATCGCGACGCGTCTTCGCAACGCCGGCATGGACCCGCATCAGGTGGACGCGCTCACCGCGTTGGACATGCAGATGTCCACCGAGCGCCTCACTGCGCACGGCCGCGGTGGATCGGGCGAGTTGAGCATCCTCATCTCGTTTTTCGTCGCGTTCGTTCTCTACATGACGATTTTCTTCTACGGCCAGATCGTGCTGCGCGGCGTGATGGAAGAAAAGCAGACACGCGTCGCCGAGACGGTCGTGTCGAGCGTTAGGCCGGAGACGCTGCTGTTCGGCAAGATCCTGGGGGTGGGCGCCGTGGCCGCGGCGCAGCTCGCCATCTTGGCGATCGTGTCGGCCGTCTTCATTGGCGATCGCGCATCGATCCTCGCCCGGATGCACGTGGCGGCACCGGCGCTCGCTCTGCCGCACATCGCGCCCCTCACCGCGCTGCTCCTCGTCGTCTACTTCATCCTCGGGTACGTGGTGTACTCGGCGCTGTTCGCGGCGATCGGGTCCATGGTGAGCAGCGAGCAGGACGCGCAGCAGGTCCAGATGCCGGTGGCGATGCTGCTCGTCATCACGGCGCTGTTCATTCAGCCGGTGATCTTCACGCCCGAGAGTACGCTGGCCGAGGTCCTGTCCTACATCCCGTTTTCATCGCCGATCATCATGCCGCTGAGGCTCAGCCTCATCCCGATTCCGGCGTGGCGGATAGCGTTGTCGCTGGCGACGCTGGTGGCGGGATGCTGGCTGTCGGTGTGGATCGCGTCGCGCATCTATCGCACGGGGCTGCTCATGTACGGCAAGCGTCCGTCGCCGCGCGAGGTGCTGCGCTGGCTGCGGGCCAGCCGGTAGCGCCGGCCGGCCTAACGGCCTGACGGTTCCGGCTCCAGGGCGCGATCCTTGGGGCCGGGCATCCTGCGGTAGCGGTACGCGTCGTCCGGCGCGTCGGTGCGGTCGAGCAGCGCGTCGATCATCGGCCGGTTAGGCGAGAGCGTGCACACCGGATCGGTGTTGCGCGCGTCGCCGGTGAGCGCGAACGCCTGGCAGCGGCAGCCGCCGAAGTCGATGTGGCGGCGCGAACAGCTGCGACATGGCTCGCGCATCCACTCGTCGCCGCGGAACGCCTGGAACGCGCTCGACTGCTCCCAGATCCACTGCAGGCTGCGGTCGCGCACGTTGTCGAACGACAGGGACGTGATCTGCGACGCGGCGTGGCACGGCAGCACGTTGCCGTTAGGCGCGACCATGATGTACAGCGACCCCCATCCGCCGTAGCACGGCTTCGGATACTCGCTGTAATAGTCGGGCAGCACGTAGATGATCTGCATGCGCCCCTTGTACTCGGCCACTTTGCGGTCGGCCACCTCGGCGCTCCGATCCACCTGCGCCCGCGTCGGCATCAGCAGGTCGCGGTTGGGCACCGCCCACCCGTAGTACTGCGTGTTGGCCAGCTCCACGCGGTCGGCGCCCAACGCGCCGGCCATGTCGATGATCTGCTCGAGGCGATCCAGATTCGCGCGATGCAGTACGACGTTCACCGAAAAGGCGACGTCCCGCTCTTTCACCCACTGCGCGGCGTGCTGCTTGGCGTCCCAGCTCTTGGTGCCGGCGATCCGCTCGGCGCTCTCGCGCTCCGAGTCCTGAAACGAGATCTGCACGTGCTCCAAGCCGGCGTCCACCAGCCGGTCCAGGCGCTCGCGCGTCATGCCTAACGCAGAGGTGACGAGCGTGCTGTAGAGGCCCTCGCGGTGCGCGTGCGCCACCAGCTCCTCGAGGTCGCGCCGGATGAGCGGCTCGCCGCCCGACAAGCCGAGCTGCAGCACGCCCAACTGTCGCGCTTCGCTGATCACCCGCTTCCACTCCTCCGTCTCGAGCTCGGCCTTGGACAGCACGAGGTCGAGCGGATTGGAGCAGTACGGGCAATGGAGCGGACAGCGGTGCGTGAGCTCCGCCAGCAGCGTCGTGGGTCGTCGTTCAGTGGACATCATGCGAATAGAAGCAAAAAGGGCCCGCCTTAGCGAGCCCTTGCCTGCATTACCCGGCGTCTTTAGCGCCGAGCAACGTAGGCCGTCACTTCCATCGTCACTTCCACTACTTCGAACTGCGGCTTTGTCCAGGACATTGTACATCTCCCGCGGTTGTCGCAGCGGAATCGAGGCTCGACCGGTCCACCGAAGTATGAACGGCCATCGCCAAGAACCGCTGCGTTTGTCAATGACGCACGGACATATGAGCATCCGCCGTGCCGCGCGGCCACGCTCGTGCAGGATTCATCCAAGCGACTGTGCACCAACGCGTTGTGCGGCCTCTGTCGCATCGGGTTCGGCCGCACTCCCGCGGGCGACTGCGTGACATGACCCAGAATTGGGTGATATCACCCAATAACTAGAGTCCGAATTTCTTGAGGCGGTAGCGCAGGGTGTCACGACTGATGCCCAGTCGTTGCGCCGCTTTGGTCTGATTGCCGCCTGCCTCTCGGAGCGCTTGCTCGATGAGCGAGCGCTCCCAATGCGACAATTCCACGCCGTCCGGCGGCAAGGGCATCGCCTCGCTCCGCGCGCCTCCATTCGCGTCGGCGTCATCGGCGTGACGTGTCGCGTCGCTCGGCGCGACCGTGCTCATGAGTGAGAGAGAGCTCGCCTCGAGCGTCGGGCCGTTGCTCCAGAGTACGGCACGTTCGATCACATGGCTCAGCTCTCGGACGTTGCCGGGCCAGGGATACGCGCGCATCGCCGCGCGCGCGCCCGGACCGATGGTGTGCACGTCCTTTCCGTATTTGGCGGTGAATCGCGCCAGGAAGCGGTCGGCGAGCATCAGGACATCGTCTCCGCGGTCGCGGAGCGGCGGCAGGTGGAGCACGATCACCGCGAGGCGAAAGAACAGGTCTTTTCGGAAGTTGCCCGTTTGCGCGTCGCGCTCGAGATCGCGATTCGTGGCGGCGATGATGTGGACGTTCACTTTCCGGTCGCGCAGCCCGCCCACCCGCCTAACGACACCCTCTTCCACCGCGCGCAGCAACTTGCCCTGGAGCGACGGCTCGACATCGCCCACCTCATCGAGGAACAGCGTGCCGCCTTCCGCCGCCTCGAACAACCCGATCTTCGACTCTTTCGCATCGGTGAACGCGCCGCGCTCGTAGCCGAACAATTCCGCCTCGATGAGATTGGCGGGCAGCGCCGTGCACGTGAGCTCGATGAACGGCTTGGACGTCAGGCGTCCCGACGCGTGGATCGTGCGCGCGAGCAGTCCCTTGCCCGTGCCGGTCTCGCCGGTGATCAGGACCGGCGGCGTATCCTCGAGCGCCGCGACTTGCCGCGCGCGGTCGAGCACCGCGCGCATGGCCGGCGACTCCCCGACGAGTTGGGCGAAGTGCAGGTCGGTCGAGGCGCGCTTGCGATGGTACGACAGCTCGTGTTTGAGCAGCGACGTCTCGCGCGCGCGATCGGCGAGGAGCTTCAACTCCTCGAGGTCGACCGGCTTCTTGAGGTAGTCGAACGCGCCTAACTTGACCGCTTCCACGGCGCCTTCGATTGTGCCGAACGCGGTCATGATGATGACGGGAATCGCGCGATCGAATTCATGGATGCGCTGCATGAGCGTGATGCCGCTCATCCCCGGCAGGCGCAGGTCGGCGAAGACGACGTCGGGGCGGAGCTTCGCCAGCAGTTCCAGCGCGTGCTCGGCATCGCCGGCGACTTCCGCGTCGTACCCGCTCTCCGCGAGGTAGGCTTTGATCGAGCGCGCCAGCGTGCGCTCGTCGTCCACCACCAGCACGCTGGGGCCGCTCACTGCACCCGTGCCGGTTCGGCGGGTTTCGGCGTCGCGTCGGGCACTCGCACGCCGATAGCCGGGAGCCTAACGCGAACGGTCGTGCCGCGGCCGCCCGGGCGTGACGCGCCGCTCACGATCTCCAGCTGTCCTCCGTTCTGTTCGACGTACCGCTTGGCCGTGGCGAGGCCGAGTCCCGTGCCGCCCTGGCGCGTGGTGAAGAAGGGCTCGCAGACCGACGGCAGCACATCGTCCGGGATTCCCGTTCCCGTGTCCGAGATCTCGATGAACACGCTGCCTAACGCACCGTTGGCGCGGTCGGCGCCTCCGGCCACGCGCAGCACGCCGCCCTCGGGCATCGCGTCCAGCGCGTTGGAGAGGATCTCGACCAGCGCCTGCTCGATCTGCATCGGATCCACGCGGACGTCGGGGAGCGATGATGCGACGTCCACTTCCACGCGCACGCGTCGTTCCTCGGCCAATTTTCTAAACGGTGGCAGTACGTCCTGGACGATGCGCGCGACGGTGTCCGGCAGCGGATGAAACGGCGCCGGCCGCGAAAAATCGAGCAGGTGCGTCACGCGCTTGTCGAGGCGGTCCGCCTCGTAGATGATGTCGTGCAGCGTCTCACGCGATTCATCGTTCCTCGTGCGGCGGAGTGCGAGCTGGGCCGCCGCGCGCAAGCTCGCCAGCGGATTGCGCAGCCCGTGCGCGACCGCGGCCGACATCTCGCCGATCGACGCGAGTCGCTCGGCGTGCACCAGCTGGCGCTGGGTCTGTTGCAGCTGAGCCATCCTTGTCTCGAGCTCCGCGCGCGACTCGCGCAGCTTGGCGGTCATCTCGCTGAACGCGCGCGCCAACTCGCCCACTTCGTCGTTCGACGTCACCACGATCGGATGTTCGAGCTGCCCGGCGCCGACGATCGCCATGCCTTGGCCCAGCTCGCTGATCGGCCGGGCGATGCCGCGCGCGATGAGCCACGACGCGAACGTGCCCAGGCCTAACGCAAGAACCAGAATACCGATCAGCACGCGATCCTCGCCGCCCAGAATGTCCTCGAGCCGCGCGTACGCCCCGCGCACGCTCGATTCGCGCGCGCGGCGGTACACGTCGCGATTCACGTCGGTGAGGGCGGGAAGGAGCCGGTCGCGCAGCTCCACCTGCGCCATCCGGTACGCATCGGCGCGATGGCCGGCATCGTACAGCGCGAACACGCTGTCCGACACGAGCACGATCTGACGTTGAATCGCATCCACGCCGTCGGTGAGATCGGACTCGCCGGGTCTCAGGGCTTGGCGCCAGCGTCCCTGCCAGTACGCCACCACCTGCCGGTTCACGTCGAAGTCGCGGCGGGCGGTGGGATCCATGCCGCTCAGATACCGCCAGATCACCTGCGACTCGTTGAACATGGCCGTTTCCAACTCGGCATACGTGCGCGTGCGGGCCATGTTCTCGCCTAACGCCTGCAGCGCGCGCCGCTCCTGCACGTTGGTGCGAATGGCCTCCCCGCCGATGAGCAGCGCGGGAACCACCATCAGCGCGAATCCAAGAAGGAGCTTGCGGCGGACGGTCATGCTCGACCCGGCGTTGGAGTGCCTCGCTCCCGAAGCTTACATCGACGCGGCGTGCTGCGGATGATGGCTCGCGCTCAAGGCGCGTTGCCGTCGGTCGGCCCCTTCACCCGCTCGCGACGCCGCTCGAGCTCCTCGCGCGCGAAGCGCTTCCGGCTCACGACGCCGAGCATGCCGGTCCATCCCATCGAGACGAGGAGCAGAATCCAGCCCGCCTGGCACGCGGTGAGGAACACGCTCAGGCGCCACGTCGTCGGATCGACGAAGGCCGTCACCACCCGCCCAACGACGCGCGCCACCGGCGGCAGTGTGAGCCCGATGATCACCGCGGCGACGATGAAGAGGGCGAGCGCCGTCTGCGCCAGGATGCGCGCCCACGCGCCGCGCTGGCGGAATTCGCGCGCGCGTCCGACCGCGCTCGCGGCGAGGATGACGCCCCCGATCCACTGGAGCGCGGCAAGGTATGGGACGAGCTTGTTCATGACATGGCTTGCACGGCGTGCGCCTTTAGACGTGCACGCTCAATGCCATGCGGACCGGGGCAATCAGCAATGCGCGTCGAACGCGGCGACGAGGTCCTGCGCAATTGCCGTCGCGCTCCGGCCCTCGATCTGATGCCGCTCGAGCATGTAGACCAGCTTGCCATCCTTGAGCAGGCCGATCTGCGGCGACGATGGCCGATACCCGGTGAAGTAGCTGCGTGCCCGGTCGGTCGCGTCGATGTCCTGACCCGCGAACACCGTGGTCAGCGCGCGCGGCAGGCGCTCGTGCTTGAGCGCCATCGCCACCGCCGGCCGCGCGTTGCGCGCCGCGCATCCGCAGATCGAGTTCACCACGACTAACGTGGTGCCGGGCGCGTCGCGCAGCGTGTCATCCACTTCTTGGGGCGTGCGCATTTCGCGGACGCCCAGCTTGGTGAGCTCTTCGCGCATTGGTGTCACGAACCGTTCATCATACGTCATGTGAGACCCGTGTTCTGAGGTGATGCGGTATGTAGTAAAGGATAACGAAAGGTGCTTCAGGGCCGAGTCTCCTCGACGAAGGGCTCAAGGATAACAAAAAGGATGCAAGCGATCGGGAAGATCGCTGCCATGCGGTACGACGTGCCGTGGTCGCGCGCGTGGCCTAAGCCAGATGCGTGAACGACGAAGCCTGGATGTGCACCAAAACAATCTTCCCCATCGCTTGCATCCTTATCCTTTGAGCCCTTTGGAAACACCTACAGTGGAGCCCACCGTACGCGACGCGTGCAGCGGACACCGGTCGCCGCCTGGCCTAATTCAAACTGAACCACAACTCGGTATGTCGTTAGAGGTCGTCGATCGCGTCGTCGCGTACCAGCGCCAGGATGGCGGTTTGCGGAACGACGAGATAGCGATCGCCCTCGAACGTGATTTCGACACCCGCCTTACGGAAGAACAGCGCGTAGTCGCCGACGCGCGCCTGCATCGGCACGAATCGCGTCTCGCGCCGCGCGGTCCGCCATGGTTCGTCGCCCAACTCGCCCGGATCCGGCATCGGCAAGCCGGGACCCGTGGCCGCGATGCGGCCGCCCTGCACGGCCTGGTTGTCGACGGCCGTTGGCGGAAGGTAGAGGCCGACTTTGCTGCGCTCTTCGCCTTCCTCGAGCGCCACGAGGACGCGGTCGCCAACGACGATCAGTGATTTCGAGCTACGCGGCTTGGGCGGCACGGAAACCGGGATGAGTGGAGAGCGGGGCAGCGAATGCCGCGCGTGTGACGTGAAAGATAAGGGGCGTGGCCCGTGCAACGCGACGGGCAACGAGTCAGGCCTGCTTCCCTTCCTCGCGGCGTTCCTTCTGGATGAGGCTCCGGCGCACGGTCTGCACGACGAACGCCAGGATGAGCGCGAACGCGAGGATCGAGATCGCGTGGCGGGCGAGCGTCGTGAGCGCCATCGGTCCCCAGTTGGCCCATTCTGCGCGGGCCTGCCCGATGCGCTCCCTGTGCATGGCGATGAGGATCGCGCTCACGAGCGCCTCGGATGCGCTCTCGAGGACCACGAACAGCGGCGCGCGCCACACCCACTGATGGACGGGATGATTGCCGAGGTAGGCGGCGGTCATGCCTAACAGGATCATGAATCCCACCGCAAAGATCGGCAACACCTCCCAGACGCTCAGCGTGGGGTTCGACAAGATCACGAGGCGCAACAGGCGCACGAGCACCGCGGTGAGCAGCGCCATGCCGATGATGGACAGCGACACGCGGCGCGGCAGCTTGAGCTCGATGGCCCGGAACTCGATCGTCTTGCGCGGGAAGAATTCGGCCATGCCTAACTGGGTTGGGCGCCAGCCGGCGCGCGGCTGGTGCTCATTGGGCGGTTCCGGGACCGGCCGCAATGCCGGGATAGCGGCGGCGCAGCCGATCGCCCGGCGAAAGGTGCGGGTCGTCCTCGGGCTCGTCCGCCTGGCGCCTGCGCAGCTCCCCGGTCACCAGGTGCAGCTCGGCGAGCGCCGCCGCCGCACGCACCGCGGCATCGGCGCGCTGCGCCGAGAGTCGCCGCAACCGGACCACGAGGTACGCCGCACAGCACAACGCGCACAGGACCAAGATGGTCAGCAATATCGCGTTCCCGGCGTTTCCCATGCGACCTCTCCGTTAGACGGCCGCCGGCGCTTCGCGCAGCAGCGATGCGACCGACACTTCCAGCCGCTCCAAGTCGAACGGCTTGGCGAGAACGGGCTGGCCCGCGGACTCGAGGAACGCGCGGCTGCTCGCGCTCACCAGATCGCCGGTGATGAACAGCGTCCGCATCGCCAACGACGGATGCTCCCGCCGCAATACTTCGTAGAACGCCGGCCCGTCGATCCCGCTCATGCGGAGATCGCACACCACCACATCGAATCGCGAACGCCGCGCTGCATCCAGTGCCGTGGCGCCATCGGGCACCGTCACGACCCCGAATCCGCGGCGCCGCGCGTACGTCCGAATGCCCCGGTGCAATGCGAGCTCGTCGTCCACGAACAACATCTGGATGCCAGACAAGGGCGATGCGGGCACCGCCGGAGCGACAGGCGGCTGCTGCTCGCGTACCTCGATCTCTTCCATCGCGGGCAGCGTGATGCGGAACATTGTGCCCTCGGGACCCGTGTGCGCAATGGAGATCGTGCCGCCGTGCGCCGCCACGATGCCGTAGCTCACGCTCAGACCGAGCCCGGTGCCGTCGCGCTTCGTCGTGAAGAACGGCTCGAATACGTGCGCGCGCGCCTCTGCCGGGATGCCCGGACCCGAGTCCCGGACCTCGATCAGCACGCGATCCTCGTCGCGCCGCGTCGCGATGCTCAGCGACCCGCCGCCCTTCGACTCCATCGCCTGCATCGCGTTCATCACCAGGTTGAGCAATACCTGCTGCAACTGTCGCGGGTCGCCCTGCACCATCGGCAGCTCCGCCGCCAACGCCTGCTCTGACGTGATGCCGAGCGACGTCATCTCGTAGCTGCGCAAACGCATCGTCCGTTCGATGAGCTCGTTGAGATGGATCCGCTCGGATTCGGATTCGCTGCGGCGCGCGAACGTCAGCAGATCGCGCAGCACCTGGCTCGCGCGCATCGTCTCCGACGCGATGATGTCCACCGACTCGCGTTGATCGGGCGTCATCCCGCCGTCGCGCTGCAGCAGTTGGGCGAACGCGCTGATCGTGCACAGCGGGTTGTTCACCTCGTGGGCCACGCCGGCCACCAGTTCGCCTACCGCGGCCAGTCGCTCGGTCTCCGCCAACCGCGCGCGCATCTCGCGCTCGGAGGTCATGTCGCGGCCTAACATGAGAATCATCGGCGGGTCGGTTTCCGGCAGCAGCCGCGCCGCCACCGCGACCACGCGCGTGCCGCCTTCGTGGCGGAGGTGCAGCTCGAGGCGCGTCGGCCGTCCGCTGAGCACGTTCCGGAATTCCGTCCGGAACCGATCGAGCTCCGACTCGGCCACGAATTCATCGAGCGTTCGCCCGACGACCTGCGCCGGGTACAGGCCCAGGATGTCGCGGACCGCGTCGTTGGCCTCGGCGATGCGTCCGCTCGCGAACAGCGTGAGCACCGCATCCGGCGCCACGCGGAACAACGTGCGGAACCGCCACTCCGCCTTACGGAGCGTTTCGAGCAGATCGGCGTTGGCGAGCGCCACCGACAGCAGGTCCGCCATCGCTTCGACGTGCGAGATCTCTGTGTCCGAGAACGTGCGCGACGCGCGCGACACGAGCATGATCGCGCCGATGCACTCGCCGCGGCGCTGCAGCGGAATTACCACCGCCGCGCGCGCGCCGTCGGCCACCGGCAGGTCTTCCTCGGCGGCCGCGGACCGCTGGGCGTCGGCGGTCCACCACGCTTCGGCCGTCCTAACGACGCGGCCCATGGCCGATGCCGACACGGCGAAATTGCGTCCCGCGATCGACGGCGCGCCATCGAGGCCGGCCGTGATCGCGACCTGCACGCGGTCGCCCGACACGAGGCCCACCGCGCCGCCGTCCACCCGGAGCACGTCCATCGCCGCTTCGATGAACCGCCGCAACACGCGCTCGGGCGTCAGCTCCAACGCGATCTGCTGGCCTAACGTCCACATGCGCTGCATGACGCGGTGGGCTTCGGCGAGCTCGGCTGTGCGCGCGTCGACGCGCTGCTCGAGCAGCGATGCGATCTCGCGCTCGGCGATGGCGGCGTGCTCGAGCACCATCGTGGTGCGCCGGTGCGTCCACAGGGCGTGCCCCGCCCGCAGCGCCAGCAGCACGCCGAACGTGGCCAGCGCTACGCCTAACGCAATGCTGTGCCCGCGGCGGAAGGCGAGCATCGAGGCGCTGAGGGTCGCGATCAGGATCGCGACGACGATCGAGAACGTGCGGACCCGCGCCGCATCGCTGTTGTAGGTGGGCGATTCGATCGAGTCGTCGCCCGCCCCGACGTTCCGGCGCGGCTCGTAAATGGTGGCCGCGACGAAGAGCACCGCCAGGGACCACAGGACGCCCACCGATCGCGGGAACGCACCGCCGCTCAGCAGCACCACGCGTCCATAGATGAAATTCGCCAGGCCCAACGCAACCGCGCCCGCCGTGAGACCGGCGGCGAGCCGCGTACCGAGGACCTCGGCCCGCCACACCAGCAGCAGCACGAGGAGAATCAGGTTTGCGGCGCCGAGCACGGTCCAGCTCAACGCCGCCGCCCGCATGACCGCGCCGGCTGATGGTGCGGCCGACGGATACGCCGAGATCTGCGAGATGACGATGCCCGCTGCCGCAATGAGCAGTAAGGCATCGACCATCGCCTCGAAGCGCATCCAGTTGCGGTGCCGGTATCGCGTGAGCGCCATCGCGAATCCGACCATCGCGCTCGCCTGCACCGCAATGCCGGCGAATGCCTCGACGTATGGCGGCTGCGGCGCGTGTCCCGTTGCCGCTTCGACGATGGTCCACGCCCCGCGTCCGATGACGGCGAAGGCGGAGGCTAACGCAAGCGCCGTGAACAGCGCGCGCCGCGTGCCGCGCGAGGCGCCGCGCGCACCGGCGAACATCGTCATGCACGCCGCGAACTCCGCGCACATGAGCGCATCGGCGATGACCGGCGTCGCGCCCGCCGAATGCGGACCCAACGCGAGCATGGCGACCGTGGCAATCGACAATCCGCCGGCGACGAGCACGGCAGCCGGCGGCGACGAAATCCAGGAAGACCGACTCATTTCCCGCGGGGTATCACCGGAAGGCGCCTGATTGTGAGGGGAAATGTGGTGCGGAGCGCGCGGGTAGCGTGCGTGAAGCAGGTTTGGAGCCGCTCGTGGAGATGACGCCCGACGGCCCGTTTCGTTGCGTGTTCGGCCGCTGGGCGTCGCTCACGTAATGTCGCCCGGCAAACCGATACCGGAACCGGTGCCTCACGGCGACGCAAGCGGAAGGCGTAGGAGCGCAATCATGTCGAAGCCGTGGCACGACCACGACTGGCAGGACGAAGAACCGAACGAGGCCGAGTGGTCGGAAGAATTGTCATTTAGTGATCCCGATGCGTGGCGCGGCGGCGTGTACGACACCGCTCAGGACGCCTGGCAGCGCGACGACACCGATTGGCCGGAATGGGATGCAGGACCCGAGTACCAAATGTGGAAACGCCTCGCCGATGATGAGCCATGACCTTCGAGGAACGAACGCCGCCGCCTAACGCAGTGGCAGTGTCCGTTCCCCGAGCGCGCACCAGCGCGCGCTTCCCCACGCGCAGCACTTCCCGAAGCGCACGCCAGTGCGCGCTTCCCCGCTACCTGATGATTTTCCCGAACCGGCTCCAGCGAACCAGCAGGTCGTCCCAGTCGAACGACATGTAGATGAACATCGGCTTCGCCCGAATGTTCGCCCGTGGCACGAAGCCGTAATAGCGCGCGTCGACAGACTCGTAGCGGTTGTCGCCCAACGAGAAGTAGTGGCCCGGCGGCACGACGAATGGCCCCCAGTCGTCGTGCGACGGATGCGCCGGCGCCGGTCCGAACCGCGACGACTTGAGTCCGTACGGGATCTGCCAGTTGAAGCTCGAGTCGGGCACGTCGACGTAGTCGTACGGCTTCTCGCCGACGCCGAATCCCTGCCGTTGGGCAATGCCGTTCACGTACAGCATGCCGTCGCGCATGTAGAGCGTATCGCCGCCCACACCCACCAGGCGCTTCACCACCGTCGGCGTCAGCTCATCCTTCAGGCGCAGGTCAGGGGCTAACCGGGCCTGCGATGGCGATTCGTACACCACCACTTCGCCGCGATGTGGGTCGCGAAGGCCCGGCAGGCTGTAATTCGTGAACGGGATGTGCGCGCCAAAGATGAACTTGTTGGCGAAGAGAAAATCGCCCACCAGCAGCGTCGGCTCCATGCTGCCCGACGGAATGCGATACGCCTGGACGAATAACGTGGTGACGAAGATGAAAATCGCGGCGGCGACGATGAGCGAGCGCCCCCATTCGTTCAACGTGTCCCGCGTGCTGGTCTTCGGGGTGCGCGCTTCCTTCACGACGTTGCGCGGCTTCCCCTTGGCCGATTTGCGTTTGTTCGTCTTCGTATCCTTCGCAGGTGCTGCCATGTGTCATCGGTGTGAGCGCAGTGGCGTCGCGAGCGAAGTCTCCGCCTCGGCACGTCGCGATCGCTAGCGTATTCTGGGTCACGATTCCAGGAAAACCAAGACCCTGGATGTGCGATGGGGGCGTGCCGCAGTGGTACGCCCCCTTCGTCAGCTCGACAAAGTGAACAGCCGTCGAGTGAGATTTACTTCATGTGCTTGCTGGCGAGCTTCGTCATCTCGAACATCGAGACCTGCTTCTTGCCATTGAACACGCGGCCGAGTTTGTCGTCGGCGTTGATCATGCGCTTGTTCTTGGCGTCCTGCAGATTGTTGCGCTTGATATAAGCCCACAGCTTCTTCGTGATCTCGGTGCGAGGCATTCCACCGCTGCCGACCACTGCCCCGAGTGCATCATCGGGCATCATCGGACGCATGAACGCCGGGTTGGGCGCGCGCTTCTTCTTCGGCGCCGCCTTGCGTGCTGCCTTCCGTCCACCCTTCTTGGCCGCTTTCTTCGCTGTGCGCTTGGTGCCTTTCTTCGCGCCGCGTTTCTTTTTGGTGGCCATCGATGGTCTCTCCCGATTGGTTGAAAGGATCGCGTCCTAGAGAAGAACAGGGGTCCGTCGGGCCACAAACTAAGAAGGTCCTACGGCAGCGCAATAGGGGCCCGCACGATTTCTCCCTCTGTACGCGTCAATTTCCCTCTGGGAATTCCTCTCTGGCGGCGCTCTTTCGTCTCGATAACATTGGGCTCGGTCCATGAATCCGCCACCAAGCTCACCAGCGTACCGAGAGGGACTCCCGTGCGCACGCCGACGCTGACGACTCTCGCGCACGACTACGCGGTGCTCAGCAATGCGGCGCTCGTGCACCGCATTCGCGATGGTGACGACATCGCACTCGGCGCGCTCGACGAGCTGCCGCCGGCACAACGCGAGTCCATCGAGCTTCCGTACGTCGGCGGCCTGAGCCAATCCGAAATTGCAGAGCGCACGGGGCAGCCGTTCGGTACGATCAAAACACGAATTCGTTTGGCGATGGCAAAGCTTCGAACGCGATTGTCCCTCCTGCGCGAGCGTGCGCCATGAACAATCCGGCGACGCACGCCGAAGCGCACGACCTGCTGGCCGCGGTGGCGCTCGATGCGGCGACCAACGACGAACGCGACGCGGTGCTCGCGCACGTCGTGGTGTGCGAGGAGTGCACGCGAGAGTTGGGCGCATTGCGCGACGCCGCGCAGCCCAGGCTCGCCGTCAAAATGTTGCCGCCGCGATCGCGTCTCAAACGCTTCACCACCACGCGTCTCATCGCCGCCGCCGCGATCGTCGTGGTCGGCGTCGCACTCGGTCTCTATGCCGTGAGCGCCAGCGAAAACGCCGATGCGGTGAAACGCGACAACCAACGGTTGATCGCTGCCCAACGGGGATTCGAGAAGGAAATCGCCGCGCGCGACTCGGCCATTGCCGACCGTCAGGCCTTACTGGATGCGATGACCGGACCCGGCGTGCAGGTGATCGAAGCCGGCACGACCAACGCGCGTCAGCCGGTGGCGAAGATGTTCTGGAATCAGCCCACCGATCAGTGGACGTTCGTCGCGCACAACTTGCCGCATGCGGCGTCCAACCGGACGTACCAGCTGTGGCTGATCACGCGTGCCCAACGGAAGATCAGTGCCGGCGTGTTCGCCACGAATGCATCGGGCGACGCGCTCGTCATTGCGCACTACGCGCTGGCCCCGGATGCGCTTGCGGCGATCGCCGTGACCGATGAACCGGCCGGCGGATCGCCGCAACCCACGTCGGCGCCGGTGCTGGTCGGCGCCATGCGCTGACTACACCTGCAGCCGGTAGCCTGTTTTGCGCACCGTTAGGAGATGGCGGGGTGACCCGGGATCGCGCTCCAACTTGCGCCGCAGCTCGGCCATGTGCGTGTCCACCGTGCGGCTCACGATCTCCGCGTCGTAGCCCCACACCTCGTGCAACAGCTCGAGGCGCGACGCCACCTGACCGTTGCGCTGAATGAGCGCCATGATCAGGTCGAACTCCTTGGGCCTGAGCGGCACGTGCTCACCG
>Ga0134125_10002975_pt1 | contig 19866 bp, 14 predicted proteins | sample KB31751_FD_96464 | JGI IMG/M metagenome (GOLD analysis project Ga0134125, IMG submission 96464) | Terrestrial soil microbial communities with excess Nitrogen fertilizer from Kellogg Biological Station, Michigan, USA - KB3-175-1 | ecosystem: Environmental > Terrestrial > Soil > Unclassified ... | reverse complement strand
TAAAGTTCAATTCAGAATTATTGGTAATTCATGTGATTTCGGAAAATAAACTTTTCGCGAATCACCTGTTCCCAGTTATTAAGCAACTTTTATTTCGATACTTTATTACCAGAGCTATTTTCCCGTTTTTTTCTGCGTTTATTCATTGCCACTTTAAAAATTTAATTATGGACACTTTCCAAACAATAGAGGGTTCGGCAAGACTCCGGGCCCTCAAATACTTCAATGTAACAACCGATAATTCGGAAAATTTATTTTACCAGCTTTTGCCGGAAGAACTCGTAACGCAGGCTGTTGAAATGGGTGAAGGCATTTTAAGTAGTACCGGAGCATTGGTAATTAATACCGGTGAATTTACCGGTAGAAGCCCAAAAGACAGGTTTATTGTAAAAGAAGGCGGAACAGAAAATGCAATAGATTGGAACGAACTAAACCAACCGATTGAGGAGAAATATTTTAGGGCGCTATTTGAAAAGATGATGGAGTATGTAAAAGATAAAAAACTGTGGATTAGAGATTGCAGCGTTTGCGCAAAAAATGATTATCGCCTTAACATCAGGGTCGTTAATGAAAATCCCTGCTGCAATCTTTTTGCTTACAATATGTTTCTCAGGCCACGAAAAGAGGAATTAATAAAAACAGATATTGACTGGCATTTAATACAACTTCCCCGCTTTTTTGCACAACCTTCAGTGGACGGTGTAAACAGGAAGAATTTTATAATTATCAATTTCGCCGAAAAAATTATTCTTATTGGGGGGACGCAATACACCGGCGAAATAAAGAAAGCCGTTTTCAGTATTTTAAATTTTATCCTGCCGAAAGAAAAAAATGTATTGAGTATGCATTGTTCTGCCAACGTAGGAACGCAAGGGGATACGGCACTTTTTTTTGGATTGAGCGGTACAGGTAAAACAACCTTAAGCACAAGCCCCGATAGAAAACTGATTGGCGATGATGAACATGGATGGGACAACGAATCAGTTTTTAATATTGAGGGAGGCTGCTATGCAAAAACAATTAACCTTGACATAATTAAAGAACCTGAAATATACCGGGCTGTAAGATTTGGCGCCATCGTAGAAAATGTACTGTTTTTCCCCGGAACGAACTCTATAGATTTTGCAAGTAAAAAAATAACAGAGAATACAAGAGTAAGTTATCCAATAGATTATATCAGTAATGCTTTGAATCCCACTATTGGTAAAGTTCCCGCTAATATATTTCTTTTAACGGCGGATGCATTTGGAATATTACCTCCCATAAGTAAGCTCTCCGTTCAACAAGCGATTTATTATTTCATTAGCGGATATACCGCAAAAGTTGCAGGAACTGAAGATGGTGTTATAGAGCCTAAGCCTACTTTCAGTGCCTGCTTCGGCGCGCCTTTTCTTACTTTGCTTCCGGTGGTTTACGCAGAGATGTTGTACAAAAATTTAAAAGAAAATAAAGTGAATTTATGGTTGGTTAATACAGGTTGGATCGGTGGGGAATATGGAGCAGGAAGCAGGATAAAATTGGAGTACACCAGGTCATTGATTAGCGCCGCTCTCGAAGGAAAGCTTGATGTAGTAAGTTTTCACCGGCATAGTTTATTTGGGCTGATGATGCCACTGTCATGCCCTGAAGTTCCTGCCGGGATTCTTGATCCTGAACTTAACTGGAAAGATAAAGAGGGCTATTTGAAAGCCGCTAATAAACTTGCAGGCTTTTTTGTCAACAACTTTAAAAAATACAGTGATTATGTAAGTCAGGACATTTTATTGGCCGGACCGCAATTCAATCAGCAATAAAAATTATGGTTAACAGGAATGTTTTAACATTGGATGAATTCACTATCAGGGAAATGAAGGAATTTCCCGCATCAACAGGAGAACTGGCAGGACTTCTAAGGGATATTGGCCTTGCAGCCAAACGCGTGAATGTGGAGGTAAATAAAGCCGGGCTTGTAGATATTTTAGGGAATACGGGTGATGTAAATATACATGGAGAGGAAGTACAGCGGTTGGATAAATTTGCCAATGAGCAGTTTATGAATGTGTTAAGACATGGCATAAGCTGTGCAGGTATTGCCAGCGAAGAATTGGACGATATCGTGATTTTTGACAACGATGTAAGTATGAACTCAAAATATGTATGCTTGTTTGATCCACTGGATGGAAGCAGCAATATAGATGTTAATGTATCAATCGGTACCATTTTCAGTATTTATCGCAGGCTTTCAGCAACCGGTTCTTTTGTCTCTCTTGAAGATTTTCTGCAACCTGGAATAAATCAAATTGCCGCCGGATATATTATCTATGGATCTTCAACTATCCTGGTTTACGGTACAAAAAGAGGAGTTAATGGCTTTACTTTAGATCAGGCAATCGGTGAATTTTGTTTAAGCCACCCCAGCATCCGTTGCCCTGAAGAAGGAAAATTTTATTCTGTAAACCACGGAAATTTTCTTTTGTTTGATGCAGGCGTAAAAAATTATATTACCAAATGCCAGGAAAGATCAATTACTAACGGTGGACCCTATACGCAAAGATATATTGGTAGCATGGTTTCCGATGTTCACCGCAACCTGATAAAAGGTGGAATTTTTCTGTATCCTTCCACTTTGGAAAAGCCAAATGGAAAACTCAGGCTATTATATGAATGCAATCCCATGGCTTATGTTATCGAGAAAGCCGGAGGAACAGCAACTGATGGGAAGCAAAGAATCCTTGAAAAGATGCCTTTAGGATTGCATGATCGTTCACCTTTATTTATTGGAAGTAAAAAAATGATGGAAGAATTTGAAAATGAAAGTCGCGGAAAGTAAATGAAAACTAAAATTCAGTCGCATTAAATTATTGAACTAAGATCATCCGTCCAAATACCTACGTAAAAATGCCACCAGGAATTGATTAAAATCAGTTTTTGTACTGACTAACCGAATGCAAAAAAATACAAAATTTGAGGAAAATAATGTCTGCTAATCTTTGTACCTGTCCGAATATGATATTGAATGTATAAAAAAGGCTAAAGATTTCATTGATGCTAATTTTAAAAGGCACCACCCTATTTCAGAAATTGCAGCCTACGCCGGTATAAGCCAAACCCGGCTTAAAAAAGGATTCAAAGAAATATTTCGTAAAGGGCTTTACGAATACCTCCATGAAGGCGCATTACTCAAAGCAACGTCACTCTTAGAAAATACCGACAAAACCATCAAGGAAATTAGTCGCACAATTGGATATAAATATCCCAATAATTTTTGCATCGCTTTTAAAAAAAGATTCGGACAATCTCCCCGGAAATGGAGAATAGATCATAAATAAAAAATGTCCGGTTGCATATCTTTTTTGTCCAGTCTCATATCTTTCCCGGTTTATCTTGTGCCTGTAAATAAAGGCAATAAGCGGAAACAATATGAAACAAAAAGTAGCGATAGAAATTATTTCTTCTTTGTTGATACTTTTATTTGTTTATGCAGCCTCAAGCAAACTTATTGAATACAGTACGTTTAAAATTCAATTAATGAATCTGTTATTTTTCAAAACTTTTGCGGGACTGATTGCCTGGATAGTTCCGTCAGTTGAATTGCTCACCGTACTTTTATTAACGATAAAGGTTACACGAATAATTGGACTGTATGCATCATTAATAATGTTATTGATTTTTACATTATACATAGCAGGAATGCTACTTTCCGGAAAGCAACTCCCTTGCTCATGCGGAGGTATCATTCAACAGTTTAGCTGGAAAGAGCACCTGATTTTCAATATATTCTTTTTACTCCTTTCGTTTGCGGGGATTTTATTGGAAAGAAAACAAAAATTATCATTAAACAATTTGAATAGAACAACGTAAAATATTATTGCAATAACGCACACCTGTTCTGCAGACAGATGCGCAAAATGGCTAGCGCAAGCCATGGCATTTTAATTTAATAATCATTAAAAAAAAGAAAATGAAAAAGTTTAAAATTTCTTTGTTTGCTGTCATTGCCATTGTGATGGGAATTGCCGCAAGTGCTTTTACCGCACCGGTAAACCGCCCTAATGTAAATCAATGGTTCACATATGATGGTTCGGGCCCGTTAAACAATCCCTCGAGTTATACCTATTCTGGAACAACCGCGACTTGTAGTGGCCATGTTCAGTTCTGTGAATTTAATGGTATAAGGCAAGCTTCGCCAAATGATATGCTGCCTACTCAGGCAAGTCTTGATAATGCGAGTAGCCAATCCAATGATTTTTCAATTGAAAAAACAGGATTAGTAGTATTCCAGCCTTAACTCCATGATACTAACGGGTATGAAAAATACCCGTTAGTTAGTTTGTTATCTGACATTCTGTGCCATTCCTGTAAGATCAATAACCTGCTTGGGAATTAAAAAAGTGTACCTGCTGCTGTTGGGTAATAAAACATACTCTTTTCCATCAACAATCCTTTTAGGTGTTACTGCAAAATCCGGGTCATTGCTTAACCTTCTTAAATCAAACCAACGCGTTCCCCTTAATATTAATTCTTTTCTTCTTTCTTTCATTATGATTGCGAGAGCATCCTGTGCATCTGAAGCAGTTAATGGTGTAAATGTTCCCGTTTTCCATCTTGCTACCAAAAGAGTATTCAAATCGTCCATAGCTTCTGAAACCTTGCCTAAACGGGCATAACATTCAGCCCGGATAAGTAATACCTCATCAACCGCTATACCATTGAAATAACCATTATAATTATCCCCATCATAGTTTCCCTTAAAGCCATAACCACCAGCATCATTTAAAATATAGTACATTGAACGCCTTAAATCATTTGCCGAATAGGAAGCGTATAATGCTGTATCTATCGAATAAACCGATAAATCCAGTTGGGCAGCAGTATTAGAATTTGAAGGAAAAATTACTTCGGTATTAAACCTTTCAAAAGGATCATCGGCTGTAGAATCAAGGCCATTAAAATCAATAAGATCGTGTTGTAAATTCAAAGCCGAATCTGCAGCCGTCGCAGCCAATGCAAACTTATTCATACATAAATAAGTCCGCGCCAATGCAGCCCAGGCAGCAGCTTTTGTTGGCCTTGAAGGAACTGCTGATTTAATGGGTAATAAATCAACAGCCTGCTTATAACTGCCCACTATCTGCTCCCATGTTTCTTCAAGTGTCGCCCTTTTACTTATAATATTTGCATCTGTGGAATTGCGAAGCGGAATACCCGGTAGCCCCGAAGAGGTTGTACTATCATAAATACCGGCATAATATTCTGCAACCTGATACAAAGAATAGGCCCTGTAAAATAAAGCACCCCCTTTTACACTATTCCATAATTGAAAATTAGATGAATCTCTTTGAATTTTTTCTACCGTTTCAAGTGAAATAGTAGCATTCAAGACAATCTGGTACATTTCCCCCCAGTCAAATTCATTTATAGCATCTGCAGACCAGAGGTAATTATTTATGCTATTAACATCAAGAGAATTTAAGTTATTATCATCCAGATAAATATTGTCATCAGATTGATCTCCTAAACAAGGATAATAGCTATTGAATATGGTATAATTGTCCAGCAAAGCCTGGGCATCCTGAAGTGTGGTTGAAATAACTATCTTTTTATCTGGTTTTGCATCTAAATATTTTTTGCACGAAAAAAATAGGGATGTCAAAAATAAGAGAATGATTAACACGGATTTATTTTTCATGGTGTTTAATTGAAATTGTTTCATTTAAAAGAATTTAAAGAATTATAAATTGGTTTTAAACCCTAAGGAGAAGCTTGCGGGAGTAGGAATGTAAGTGCCATAATCAGGGTCTATTCCCAATTTATTAGCTCTCCATAAAATCCCGAGATTGTTAGCATAGAAGTAAATTTCAGTGTCTTTAAAAATTGTTCTTCTTAATCTGCTATTTGAAAAGTCGTATCCGATTCGGATATCCATCAATCTTATATTATCACCTTTTTCTACTGTAGCTTCTGAGTAGTCATAAAAATTATCCCTTAAACTATTTGCCGGATAAATCATCGACGGAACATTTGTTTTTAATTCATCACCGGGCTTTTGCCATCTCTGCGCAAATTCGGTATTCATGCTCCAGTACCTAAATAAGGAATAGTAATTAAGAGCTGTTCTTCTAAAATAATACCCAAATGCATAAGTAATATTTGCAGAGACTGAGAGTCCATAAATAGAAAAAGTATTTCTTAAACTACCGTACAATGTTGGCCGGGTTGTTCCTTTTATTGATAAATCATTAAAGGAAGTTGGCCTTGTAAGTTTTGCATAATCTTTTGAAACCTCACCATTCAAATATCCCCGCGGGTCTCCGGTCTGCGGATCCAGCCCTGCCCATTTATAACTGATAAGCGCATACGGGTCCTGGCCTGTAATTGGCGTTATAGTATAGCTAAAGCCGGCATACGCGCCCTTATTGCTGTATTCATTTAAATATTTGGTAACCCTGTTCTTTACATGGTTTACCAGAAGTTGTGATTCCCATTTGAATTTTCTGTTAATAACAATCGCATTCAATTTGCAGTCAAAACCGTTGCTCGAAAGGTTGGCAGAATTTAATTCTACAATGCTGATTCCAATGGTGGGGTCAACCGGTACATACCCAAAAAGATCCTTTGATTTCTTTTTATAGTAATCAAAACTTCCGGATATCCTGTTTCCTTTCGAAGCAAAATCAATTCCCATATTATAAGTCCCGGTTGTTTCCCATCGGAGATCAGGATTGGCAGGTGATATGGCGCTCGCATAAGGCACTGGGATAATGTCATTTAATGAATAAGAAATAACCGGTTTACCGGAAAGCCCCGGAATAATATTTCCACTGTAGCCATAAGTAATTCTGGCCTTCAGCAATGGAAGCCATCCAATATGATAAAAAGATTCATCAGAAATTTTCCAGGCGGTGCCAACTGACCAAAAAGGATTCCATTTCTGGTTGGTATTAACCCCAAATAAATTGGATGCATCTTTTCTGACACTTCCTGAAATTAGATACTTGCCATGAATGGTTAGTGAGCCATTGGAAAAATATGAAACATACCTGTTGTCAGTATTGTTGAAGTCTGTATAAGGGTCTATAACAGCAGTACCCAAATTATCCCAAAGGGTATAATAGGTATTATAATCAACGTTTGAAAAAGTAAGCACGTTATCATCATATCCGTAGGTACGGTAATTATCTACTGATTCATTGGACTTTCTCACTTCAGCGCCTGCAATAACATTTAACTGGTACCAATTTCCAAAATTTCCCGAATAATTGATTTGCCCCCTTATTCCTGTTGAAAGTAAATCAGTAAATGCCTTATCAATTATACCTCCCATTGGAACATTCAACTGTAAAGCATCCCCAACTTTTTGAGAAAATTTGTTGATGATGTTTCTCGTAAAATAGGTTGCGGTACTATTATAGTTCGTTGCCAATTGCGATTCCTTTTCCATCTGCCCCTTTACTTCAGCCGTAAAGGATTTTGAAAAAGTATATTTCAATCCTAAATTTAGATTAATATCATTTCTTGATATTGTGTTATCGTTATTTTTTACTTCATCTAAAGGCCTGTATTTCCAATCTAATAAATAGCCTGCACCTGTAGTATCAATATAACCCTGGCGGTAATCTTTTACAACAGCAAGTGCATTTCCGGAATTATCAGCAAGTTGGGCATAAGGGTACATGAAATTTTTACCGCCACCAGGTACAATACTGGCTAAACCGTTATACTTGTTAGAGGCAGTAGTATAAGTGATGCCCGTTTCTATTTCCAGTTTTTGAATTGGTTTAATATTTACCCTGGCGGTGATATTTGCATTGTTTCCGTCGTTGCCAATAATGGAAGTAATATTTCTGTCATATCCAAATCCTAAAAAATAATTCATGGTATTGCCTCCTCCTGAAAGGTCCGCATGGTATTGCTGAGTTACAGAAGGTCTGTATAAATATTTGAGGTACTGGCTTCGTAAATCAATTTTACTGTATGCTTCAATTTCATTATTTACTTCATCATCAGAAATAAGGCCTGCCTTTTGTTTGGCCAATAATTCGACAACAGGGGAAACAACCGGATAGCTGTAAGTGTTGGATAAAGTAGAGTTATAGTATCCTTTATTAAACAGAAATTTTTCAACCCCGATAAAATCAGCCGATGAAATGTAATTTCTTCCCTGCATCAGATCAGGCTTATTTCCAATTGTCACACTGTTATTAAAATGGATGTTTTCCCTCTGACGATAATTACCTTTTTTAGAAGTTATTACGATAACGCCATTTGCGGCTTTTGCTCCCCAAATGGAGGCTGCTGACGCATCTTTTAGAATAGTAATGCTTTCAATATTGTCAGGGTCAATATTATCCAGATCCCCTTCATAAGGGAAATTATCAAGAATAATTAAAGGTTCCGTTCCGGCATTTAAAGTACTTAAACCATGAATAAACAATTGCCGGTTTTGCGTAGTGTGGTTAAAAAAAATGCTCGTAATTCCTTCAAGCCGGTTAATAATATCCGGGCCTACAGCACGATTAAGCAGTTTGTTATTTATCGCTTCAAATGAACCTGTCGCTCTTTCTTTGGGCAATGTCTGGTAGCCAGTGGAAACCTGTACTTCCTGTAATAAAACCGGCTTGGGGATTAAACGAATAATTAAATTGCTTTCATTTTGTTTTCCTGTAAAAACAGTTAAAGATTGGTAACCAACTGCTGTTATCGAAAGTGTGTCTGCCTCTTTATTCGTGTTTAGTTTAAAGATTCCTTTTGAATTGGTAATAATTGTTTTTCCGTTATGGGCATGAATTGTAGCTGCTGCAATAGGCTCACCGGTCAAATCGTTTAGAACAGTCCCTTTTACTATATATTGCTGGGAAAAAGCTGCATTGATTATAATGAAAGTAAAAAGGGATAAAGAAATTATTTTTTTCATAATTATTTATTTTTTGGTAAAATCATTTTGTTTCTGAAATAATTAATACTTCTGTTTGGCGTATTTCGGACACTAATTCAAGCCCATAGGAAAGCAATATTTTTTTCAGTAAATCCCTATTGGCCACCTGTTGATGTGTAATTGCTATCCATGTCCTGTTGGTACCTGGGATTGAATTAAAAACAGGTGTTCCTGAATATTCATTATTTAACTGGTTGATTATTGCCCATAGCGTAAGGGAATCTGCCACGTTCACCGGCTTATTTCCGGATGCTATAGTAGGCTTCAGAATGAGGCATCGGAGATTCTGCTTTACGAGCTCACCTTTAATTCCAAAATAAAAATCGAGATCATTAAAAATCCTTGAATGTCTTTCTTCTTCATTCATAGAAAGTGGCAGTAAACTTTCATAACACCACCTGTTTTTTTCATCCCATTCCCGGCGGTAAAATTTCTTATTATCAAAAATAAACCGGCTGCTGTCTTTAACTTTTAATACGATTTGTGAATGAGGAAACCTTATTTTGCCCATTAATCTTAAATACATTTCTGTGATAGGCTGATTGATAAAGACTGTCCGGGCTGTTTGGCTAACGGTGTCTTTTTTAACTAAAAAATATTGGGCTACTTCGGGGAGGTATGAGAATATAAAAGAACCGCTTACCGGAAAATTTCCAAGATTTTGTATTTGCGGGTTTAAAACCATTAAAGGTTTTTCATAATCAAAATCGGGCTCATCCAATTTAACCGGCCAATGGTTAATACCTCCTTTTACAATAAAAGAAAGATTTCCTGAAGTAACATAATCCCCATGGGTAATGGCTTTTACAACCCCATCAGAACCTATCCAAACTATGTGGGAAATAAATGTATGGGGAAAAATTTGTTGAAGAATGGTGTCTTCAGTAACGAAAGGCAGGTTTATATTTTTCCCAACTATACTATTTTTTAGAAACGAATTTATGCTTCCCTTTTTTTGAGCGGTAACGATCAAAAACTGCACTTGTTCCTTATAAAGTTTTTGCAAGGAATCAAAGCGGATGAGGTTGAGCAAACAGCTTCTGCAACTGGTGTGCATAAAATCGAGAATTACAAGTTTGCCTTTAAAGCTGGACAATTTTGCTGAACTTGTTTTGTAATTAACGATGTTATTTAAAACAGCATCCGGAACCTTTTCCCCAATACTTAGTGGCTTAGATATTTGCCCATTGCTCTTTAATGGACATAGAAATATCATGAAGCAATAAATCAGTTTCATTGCAATTGGTTTTATAAATGAAAGAATGTTTGAAAATTGAATGATATTACTGCTCTATGTGGGATCCTTTGGCTTGCACTCAAATAAATTTTTGAGCCAATTAATAAAAGGGTTTAAGTTCTGGTTGCTCATAGAAAAATCAATTAAGAAGCGGTTTTTTATTTCCTTCTGTATTCTGTGTTTCCTCCAGACGTTTAAAGACAGTGGTTTTTATTAGCGGCCCGTCAAATATTTTCGCCTGTAGAAAGTAGTAGCAATGGTTAAACACATCTGCCTTTAAAACCTGCCTTAGATGTTCGCAAGGCAATAAGGCATTTAATTCATATTGATTTTCCAATACTTTCCGAACAATGTTTGATGCTGTTGCTTCATCCTGAACCAATCGCCTTGCATACCGTTGTAACAGGGCTGAATATCCGGCAACTGCCTTCATAAAATGCTGATCGTTTTGCATGAATAAATATTTTTAAAAATCAGGAATCAAATTTTTAAAAGAACACTGGCAGCCGGTTACCTCTTTACTGCGCCGGCAATCCTGCTTTTATAAACTACATGAGGAGAAAAAATATAGAAGCCTACCAGTATGCTATAACGATGAAGTGTACACGCAATGACAACATAACAAAATGTGTACACGCAATTCTTAAATCTTACTCAGGGTTGCGTTTTATTTGTGCGTAATGCACTTCTATAAGACTGTTTAGCTGTTTGGAGATTTGCCATTGTTTTAGATGTAATGAGAACTGGGAATTAAGATACTGGTGGAATTGTTTTTCAAAATGTGATTTGTATATTTTTTGCAGGTTCTGATGAAAATGGTAAAGGATGGAACAAACTGTATTAGTAATGAGAAACAGAGGCCTTTGCTGAGAAATATCTATGATTAGATTAGCATAGGTATTACCTGCGCGTTTATTATTAATTAAAAAAGAGATTTGAAGCATATCTTCTCACATTTTAAATTAAATGTGAGCCTCTCTCTTACAAAGTTGATTCTACCATATTTTATAAAAATTACAATAGGGTTGGAACCTACCCCGCCATTTCCACCCAGGCCGTGACAAGCCAGATTATCTTTCGATAATTCCAAAGTGTAAATTCGTAAGCAGGCCCCAACCCTATTGCAAACGCAATATAAGGATTGGGCGCCTTAACTTACATCTCACACTTTGGAATTTGTCACGTTCGGGTGGCGAGACTCGTTAATCGTTTAATTTGATATTACAGAGAAATTCTTTTTTTATTTCTAAAATAAAGGTAAATAGAATTGTTTGTATCAAAAAATAAAATTTATAATACTATTATATGGAATCATTAATTCTAAATTGTAGAACTTATTATGTTTCCTTTATTTCTTTGAAGCATGGTAAAAGATAAACGATATTTAACAGTAAAAAATCTAATTTCTGGAGGCTATATAAAATCATTTCATGAAATTTTTGATACAATTCCTAAAAGCGTAGTTTATAAAGATTTAGGAATGAATAGCACCCGCTTTAAAGATCTTCTTGACAACGTTGATCATTTTATATTAAAAGATATTTTTCGAATAGCAGCTTTGATAGAGATTGACAAAAAAACATTTCTTGATCTTATATACGCACAATATATTCTTGATAAGCAGAAATAGAAGCAAGGATAAAAAATATTTCTGATTAATCTATTATAAAAAATATCAATTCTCAAATATAATAACCAACTCAGTTGTTCAGTGTTGCGCTTATAGTTTCGCAGTCTATCGAACAACAACAGTAAAATGGAAAATCCTTTACACTCTGATAGTAAACAAACAAATATTCAGGATTCCTATTTTTACTCTTTGGAAATCATCATGATTAAACGAATCTTAACCATTTACGATTAGACATTCTTGTTATACAACTTCAAGTTTGCAGTAAACGGCAAAATATGGAAGATTTCTATTTTGTTATTTTTAGTAAAAGCTATTTGAGATAAAGATTATTGCGTTTATACATTACCGTTATGCTTTTTTTGATTTGCGGTAAACGAAGGAATAAAGGGAATTTCTGTTTTTTAAAATGAAAAATATATCATCAAAAATAAAATGAAAAAAAATAAAAGACCTCCAGAATGGAAGCCTTTTATAAAGATTAAAGCTCTTGAAAATTATTTTGTTTCTTTCTTCACTTTACTCACTTATGTTTGCAAAATTTGCAATCTCTACAATAGCGAATTTATGCGCTGCAAGTAAGTTTTTAACCACTTCGGCTTTGCCTTTTTCCATTGCCAGCTGACCGGTCATGTTCCAATGTCTTTTTAATAGCATATTCATCCCCATTAAAACAACCAGCATAAAATTCGCTGCTGCTGTTGAAAATGAAACTGCCCTGTGATAACCGCCGCCAAAGCAAAACGAAACACAATCAGAGAAGAAGCGTCGTTGAACAGGCTTTCGCCTTCAATAATGCTCAATATTGATTTCGGCACTTTTACTTGCCGCATAATCGTTGTTGCAGAAACCGCATCAGGCGGCGATATAATACTCCCTAAAAGAAAGCCCAATGCCAGCGTAAAACCTGGAATAAGCGCAGTGGAAACAACTGCAATTACGCATGAGGTAATGATTACAATAGGAAGAGCAAAACTGGTGATAACGCGTCTCCATTTCCAAAATTCCTTCCACGATATTTGCCAGGCTGCTTCGTAAAGCAGCGGAGGAAGGAAAATAAAAAAACAGTTCGGGGTCAATCGTTACATGGGAAAAAGCAGAAGTAAAACTGAGTATCAATCTCCCTAATATAAGCACAATTGGATAAGCCATGCGAAGCTTATTAGCAACCATGACCAACGCCATGATAATTAAAATGAGGTAAATATATTGAATGAAAATATGCTGCAAATATATCTGTATTCATTTCCTATATTTATTGGTCAATAAAGTTAATAATTTACATTAGAGTTTCGGTTCGTGCGGACACGAACCGAGGAGCGGGATATTGACTTTAGTATTTATCTATTTGAAAAATATTATTTTCTATTTATGAAAATCGTTTGGGATTTTCGCCAATATTAACCGGTATAAATAATGCAATTGATAAAAATTAAAAGATAAGCCAGGTAAGGGTTTTAATGAGGGTTCTCAAAAAAATCATTTTCCCCTGTTTTCTTCCTTCAATTGCAAGCTTATCTAAATTCCTGCTCCAGGGAAGGCTTGTGTATTGAGCCATTTTATTTTCAAGTTTTATATAAGTATCCAACCCATATCCTATGGTTTAGGGTTTGGAAGGGAATGGGTTGGATACTGCAATCGCATAAGCTCCTACAACGTAATTGTAAATGTCCTTGAATCGTTACAATAGCTGTTCTGGCTCCAGTAATAGGAGCCTCCGGCTGTTTGTGCATACCATTTTGTCCAGTCTCCGGGTGTCCACACATCAATACGTACAGATGTGCTATAGGGCGCAAGTCTTCCCTGGTAAATGTCCTCCACCCATACATCTACATAGTAACCGGTGGGGTTATCAAACCAAACATAACAGTAACCTCTTTTTTTACTTTTCTCCCTCGGCTTGTTATCATTTGGTTGCATTACGTTCATGCCACTGGAGCCGCTTTTTGCTTTTACGGTTACATTTTTTGTTGGGGCTTTTGCCTGTGCATTAGCATTGTTTTGTGCTAGCAGCATAAAGGCAAATAAAATTGCTGAAATGAAAAGAATTTTTCGCATTGTTACAGTTTTTAAAAATTAAAAAATAAATTACCAATTAAAATAAAACCAATGTTTTTATAAGGTCTTTTAAGTTCCAGTTTTTCATAAGTTTATTTTAAATTTTTCATAGTTTTAAATGAACACATCTTAAATAGTTTACTCATCTCAAATAATCATTTTACCTTATCCGGGAAATATTTTTTTAATAACTGTCCGTATTCATCCGTATTCCTGATATTATCCAGATCAGTATCTTCTTTCAGGTGATCATAATCTTTATACCCCTTCTGGAAAGAAATTTCCAGGTTTTCCAAAGCTTCTTTGTTCTTTTTATCCAATGATTCCAGGCAGGCCATATTATAATAGAAATAGTCTATGGCGCCTTCCTTCTGGTAATAAAATTTGCTGACATCGGGCTGTTTGTCAAATAGGTAAGCAAAGGCAAGATTATCTGCCAGGCTCCTGAACTGTTCCCTCGTTACTCCCGGCACATTATGAACTGAATCATAGTCATATAAAGATTGGGTTACTTCAATTTCCCTTGCAAACAATTTATTTCTCTGAAAATGATCTGAAAGAATTCTGCCAATCTTGAAGGTCGTTGAATCCGCGATCTTGCAAGTAATGATTTTCTTAAAAAAATAGACAGAGGAATCCATCTCATTTTTTAGAAACATAGAAACACTCAGGTACGAATATGCATTGAGATTTAATGAATCCAGTGCCAATACTGCGTGGTAGTTCCAAATAGCTGAATCATATTGCTTTTGGTTAATAAAAAGTAATCCCAGGTTAATGAATGCGTTGGTATATTTTGGATCTATTTGCAAGGCTTTATGAAAACAGACCGTTGCTGAATCATATTGTTTTTGGTTATAAAAAAGTAATCCCAGGTTATTGAATGCATTTATATATTTTGGATCTATTTGCAAGGTTTTATGAAAATAAACCGCCGCCGAATCATATTGCTTTTGGTTATAAAAAAGTAATCCCAGGTTATTGAATGCATCTGTATATTTTGGATCTATTTGCAAGGTTTTATGAAAATAAACCGCCGCCGAATCATATTGCTTTTGGTTATAAAAAAGTAATCCCAGGTTATTGAATGCATTAATATATTTTGGATCAATTTGAAAGCTTTTACGGTAATAAATGGTTGCGGAGTCATATTGCTTTTGATAATAAGAAAGCAAACCCAGGTTATAGTAGGCTTCTGTAAATTTTGGATCAGTATTAATGGCATAATGGTAATACAACCTGGCCGAATCAAATTGATTAGTGCTCATAAATGTATTTCCTAAATTATTGTAGCCATTCGTAAATTTTGGATCAATGCTTATGGCTTTAAGAAAGTAATGCATTGCTGAATCATAATGCCTTTCATACTTAAAAATATTTCCCAGGCCATTATAGCCATTTGTAAATTCCGGATCAATGGTAATAGAATTAAGAAAATAATATCTCGCTGAATCGTATTGATTTTTATCATAAAAAATTAAACCCAGATTATAATACGCATTAGCATATTTTGGGTCAATTTGTAAGGTTTTACGGTAATAAATCGCCGCCGAATCATATTGCTTTTGGTTATAAAAAAGTAACCCCAGGTTATTATATGCATTTGAATATTTTGGATCAATTTGTAAGATCTTACGGAAATACGTCGCCGCTGAATCATATTGCTTTTGGTTATCAAAAATCAATCCCAGGTTATTGAATGCATTGATATTATCCGGATCAATACTTAGTGCTTTTCGATAATAAAAATTCGCCGAATCATATTGCTTTTGGTTATAAAAAAGTAATCCCAATCCAATATAGGCGTTTGTATAATTAGAATCAATAGTAAGCGCCTTATAAAAATACCACCTGGCAGAATCGTTTTGATTTGGTTTTTTAAAAAGCAAACCTATATTATAATAAGCATCTGTGAATTTAGAATCGAGACTTAGCGCTTTATTATAGTAACTTATAGCGGAATCAATTTCGTCAGGTTTTTTAAAAGTATTTCCCAATGCATTATAAGAATATGTATAATTTGGATCAATGCTTAGCGCTTTATAATAATAAATCCGGGCTGAATCGAATTGATTTTGTTTGTAAAAAAGAGCGCCAATATTATAATAGGCATAAGTGGACTTAGGATCTATACTCAAAGTTTTGTGATAATACACCTTTGCAGAATCTGGCAGGTTCTGGTGGCTCTGGAAAATATTTCCTATCCCATTATAGGCATCTGCATATTCAGGATCAACACTAAGGAGTTTATAATAATACGTCTTAGCAGAATCAAATTGTTTTTGGCTTTCAAAAACCAACGCCAGATTATAATAAGCATCTGTATATTTGGAATCGATGTTTATCGCTTTTTTATAATAGGTTTCGGCTGAATCATATATTTTTTCATTATAAAAAAGTATTCCAAGATTATTATAAGCATTCAGATATTTTGGATCAATACTAATTGCCTTATAATAATAACTTTTGGCTGAATCATATATTTTTTGAAAGTGGAAAATGATACCCAGATTATCAACGCCACCTGCGTAAAGAGGGTTAAGCTCAACAGCTTTACGCCCATATTTATAAGCAGAATCGAAATTGTTTTGGCTTGAAAAATTGTAACTGAGGTTTGCATAAGGTATTAGAAAATCAGGATTTGTTGCAATCGCTTTTTTGTAATAAAACCTGGCTGAATCGGATTTTTTTTCAGCGGCAAAAGCCAGACCAAGATTGGTAATAGCATTTACCCAGTTAGGAGCCAGCGCCAGCGCCTGCCGCACATAGTAAATGGAACTATCATACTGCCTGTTTATATAAAATAAAGAGCCAAACAGCAAATAGTTATAAGCAGCTTTTGGCTGTACAGTTAAAGCTTCTTTAGCCAACTCAAGCGCCTTTGAAAAATTGGTAACGATACCTTCATTACTTACATAGCTTCGCGCCAATAAAAAATCTGCCTTTCCCTGGAGTTGTTTAATATATGCTATATCGGCTATAGTATCTTTTTTTAGTAAAGTGATTGCCCGGTTAATGTATTGACCATTCCTGCCATAATTTTTACCGGACGATACCATTTGTGTTTTATTTAAATTGCTATGATCCTCATTTCTTACTTTTGAAACTGCCAGTATGGTTAAATCATCTTTCCCGCTCAGGTAAAGATTAATTTTGTCCTGCGCAAGGTTTATATATTCCATTGCCAGGTTAAAACCTGCCTGGTCTGTTAATGCGTTTTCGGGATATTTTTTCAAAAGCTCGTTATATAATTCCTCGGCAGAATTTGGCCCGCTATCAAGGCTGTCATTTTTTACAGATTTCATAAACTGGTTATATAATATTATAACCATACTATCGGCCTCCTGCACATTCCTCCCAGATGCTTTCGCCGGGTTTTTATAATTGAGTGCAATATCTTCGCTGCTTATTTTTCTCATAGCCCATTCGTTTTGGAAGGTGCTGTCAACAACACTCATCGTTTCATCACCACTATAAATAAACCGAGGGTCCTGCGCTGCGTTAAATTTTGTTTTTGCATCAATCCGGACTTTCTTTTTAACCCAATTTTCTAATTCAATCATATCCACTTTACCGTCTCCGTTTCCATCATTATCCGGCTTATCTGCTGCACCGCTCAGGCCATCAATTAAATAGTAGGTAAATAAGCCATGTCCGTGAGCATAATTGCTATTTTCAAGCGCTACCTCGCCGGCGCTTGCCGAAAGCATTATTGATTCTCCGTCACTTTTTTCCGCGATTCCTTCCTGCATATTTTTTAATCCAGTCTCACCACCCGGCAATTCATTGGTGCGGCATGCATCCCAAATTAAAACTACATCAATTCCATTTTTAATAAGCTCATTCTTTATGAGAGATTTTATATTATACATCTGTATCACGCTTGCCATGCCTCCTGTATAATTATTTTTATCTCCAGCGGGGTTACAATCCTGTAAAAGGAAAAAATATTCGTCAGGATTAATAGCGTCACCATGCCCGGCAAAATAAAAATAAACCCTGTCTCCTTTCTGTAATTTTTTTGTTTCCGTAAGCCATCTTCTTATCCGGGGCTGGGTAGCGGCATTTGCGTCCTTATCTAATATTAAAATTATATTATCAGGCTTAACACTTCCTCCTGATTTTGATTGCAGAAAATCCCTGAACAATATTGCATCCTGATCGGCGAATGAAAGAGGCTTAACGTATTTATAGTCGGATACGCCAACGATAACTGCATAAATATTTCCATTGAAAACGGTAGCGTCTTTTGAAGCTGTTACGCCAACTCCTCGGCTACCTGTCTGGGCATATAACTGATTAACGAAAATAAAAACAGTTAACCATGTTAATATCTTTTTCATAAAAATGAATGAAAAGTACACTAAGTTAAAATCTTTATTACAAATTATTACTATTTATTTATTAACTATTTTGGGCAATTTTATAATCCAGCCAGTATTTTATCAATTGTAACTTTCATTGCCTTTCATTAATAGCCTCCGGCTTAAAAAATCATCTGGCTTTTTTAGTGAATTAATAACTTAATTGGAATAATTTGAGGAAGCCAGGGAAACCGTTTAAGCAATCAGTGAACGAAGAAATATCCCTTATTTATGTTTATACTGTTGTTCAAGCGTCTCTAATAATTCTGCGGCCTGACTATGGTATGGACCATCGTTGGGAGTTTTTGAAAGCGCTAAAAGTAACGGCATAGCTTTTTGTAAATTATCCTTATTTAAATAAATAAGCGCCAGGTACCATTGTGATTTAATCTTCAATTGTGGGCTATGTGCGCTGTCAATTGCCCATCGCAAATTTTCAATGGCGGTTTTGTCATCCTTAGTTTCGATGTAAGAAAGCCCTTTGTAATAGTGGGCTAACTGAAGAATGTTTTGTTTACTGTTTAAATCATTTGAAGCGCCCCTCGTATTAGCTACTTTCCCCAAATCTATTTCCCGGAATGAATAATCCCCTTTTTGGTAATCGGCAGGTATCATTGCAAGTATCTCCGGCATTGGAGGGTTGCTTCTGTCTTTTGCATAATACTTTTTAAAGTAGGCCTTTCCGTCAAATTTTTGAATTACAGGGTTCATCTTTTTTATTGAATCGCCCGAAGATGTTTTTACAATTCCAGTATCCGTATTTTTTTTAGCCACTGATGTGTCTTTGATTTTTGCAATACTTGGGGACGTTTGTTTTGGGAGTATAAAAATCACAAGAAATGTAACCGCAAGCACCATGCAGACGGAAACTGCTAAAGCGACCCAAATTCTCATACTGACAACTTTTGCTTTTTGTGGCTCCCTTTTACTTACAAAAGTAGGACTGTCGGCAGCCGTTGCCGTTGTATTTTCTTTCTGCCACTCATTCCCTGCTTTTTCTATTAAACTTAGTATCGAATTAGCATCTTCGATGCTTTTTGGGGTTTTATAATAATCATTGTATTTTTCCAAAAGGTTTTTTTTCTCCCCGATTGAACTAAGATTATGTCTCAATTCATTTTCAAAATCTAAACTTTCTTTTAAAAATGTATCCTGACTTAATTCAGCCAGAAAAAGGTTTTCGTCCGATGGCGCCATGTTGCCATCAAGGTATCTTTGAATCCGTTCATATTGCTCAAAAGTGATTTGCATGGATTTATCTTATTGGAGCTTTTAGCCTGTCCACAATTCCTTTCAATTTAATAAAGGATTTATACACTTCGTTGGGTACCGTATCCGGTTTTATGCCCATTCTCAAAGCGATTTCTTCATTTTTTAATTTATGTACCTTCTTCCAGGTTATTAAATTAGCGCCTCTTTCGCCCAGTTCTTTTAAGGCAGTTAAAAAAATTTCTTCTTCTGTAAATAACAATTGCTCATCATCCCAAATATCTTTTTGCTCATCGGGAACTATGTTCGGGTTTTCAAAAGATACAACAGGGCTAACTACTGTTTCTTTTATCAATCTCCTGCCCAAAGCCTTCGTCAACCCTTTTAATTTAAAAATACAAAAACTAAAAAAAGCGGTTTTAATTAAAGCACCTTTTTCTTCAAAGCCTTCTTG
>Ga0134125_10002974_pt1 | contig 19866 bp, 18 predicted proteins | sample KB31751_FD_96464 | JGI IMG/M metagenome (GOLD analysis project Ga0134125, IMG submission 96464) | Terrestrial soil microbial communities with excess Nitrogen fertilizer from Kellogg Biological Station, Michigan, USA - KB3-175-1 | ecosystem: Environmental > Terrestrial > Soil > Unclassified ... | reverse complement strand
GCGGCTTGCCGCGGATGCCCTCGGCGCGGGTCTTTTCGGCTTTCGCGATGCTGTCGGCGCGATACTCGTCGCGGATCACCTGGAACAGGCGCTTCTGGTCGGCTTCGAGTGCCTTGCGCTGCGGCGTGTTGGCCGAGTCTTCCTTCGGTGCTGGACCTGGTCGCACGTCGGTGAGCTGTTGGACGAGTCCAGCGTGCAGGTCGGCGGCGAACACGTTGTCATCGCGCGTGAAGAACACGCGGTCGTCGCCGACGCCGAATTGCGGATCGGCCTCGCGCGCCTCGGTGTTGGTGAGACGACGGGCGGTCTGCGTCTTGAGATCGACCACGTAGATATCGCCCTGGTAGGCGACGGCCCGCAGGCGGCCGTCATGCGACACACTGCCGGGCTCGACCACCGGGCCCGCGCTGTCCATCTGCGCGTTCGTTAGGCGCTCGGGTTTGGCGCCGGCCTGGGCGCGGACGCGGTACGGCGCGAGCGGGTCGCGCCAATCGCTGCCCGGCGGCAGCCAGTAGAAGTAGATCCAGCGGTTGTCCGGCGACCATCGGATGCGCTCGGGCATGCGGCCGACGACTTCGTCGCCTCGCATGATGTTCGGGATGGTGAGCGTGAACGTGGAGGAATTCTGCGCGGCCAACAGCGCCGGGGCGGACGCGACCGCGGCGACCAGGGCGAGGATCGTGATCGGGTGCGGACGGAGGCGGCAGCGCATGGTCAGAGCGAGGGTTGAGTCACGATGCGAGGGCAGTCGGCTCGAACGGCACTTCGGTGCTCGTGGCGGGTCTGTCACCGCGCAGCACGAGAAACCATTCGCGCGCCGAATCGATCAGAATCACGATGACGGCGATCATGAAGAACGCCGCGACCGCGGCATCCAGGCGATCGTTGAAGATGAGGCGGCCCGTGTCGGCGGCTTGCGGTCCCTGGGCGAGCAGCCGCGCGTGTGCGAGGAAGCCGAGGCGCGGGATGGATGAGAAGATCTTCTGCCATCCCGCGGTGAGCGTGACCACGGCCAGCCACGCGAGTGGCGCGAGCGTGACCCAGGCGTAGCGCGGTTTCCCGCTCTTGATGATGACAGTGGTGCCGACGCACAGCGCGACAGCGGCGAGGAGCTGATTGGAGATGCCGAACAAGGGCCACAGCGAGTTGATCCCGCCTAACGGGTCGATGACGCCCTGCCAGAGGAAGTGGCCCCACATCGCGACGAAGATGGCGCTGGACAGGACGACGGCCGGATACCACGACACGCGGCCGAACGGTTCCCAGACGTGGCGGCCGAGGTCCTGGAGCATGAAGCGGCCAACGCGCGTGCCGGCGTCGAGCGTCGTCAGGATGAAGAGGGCTTCGAACATGATGGCGAAGTGGTACCAGAGCGCCATCGCTTCCGAGCCGCCCAAGACGCCCGTGAACAACTGCGCCATGCCGACAGCGAGACTCGGCGCGCCGCCGGTGCGAGAGAGGAGCGTGCTCTCGCCGACCTGCGCAGCGAGGTGCTGCATCGAGGCGGGGTCGAGCGTGAAGCCCCACGCCGAAATGGCGTGCGCGGCGCTCGCCGCCGTTGGGCCGAGCAGACTGGCAGGCGCATTGATCGCGAAATAGACGCCGGGCGTGAGGACGCACGCGGCGATGAGGGCCATGACGCCGACCAGCGCTTCCATCAGCATGCCGCCGTAGCCGATGGGGCGCGCGTCGGTCTCGCGCTCGAGCAGCTTTGGTGTGGTGCCCGACGCGATCAATGCGTGGAATCCCGAGATCGAGCCGCAGGCTATCGTGATGAACGCGAACGGGAACACCTTGCCGGCGAAGATGGGTCCGGTGCCGTCCGTGAACCGGGTGAGCGAGGGCATCTGGAGCGGCGGCAGCACGATGATGATGCCTAACGCAAGGGCCACGACGACGCCGATCTTCACGAACGCCGAGAGGTAGTCGCGCGGCGCGAGCAGCAGCCAGACGGGCACGACCGACGCGGCGAAGCTGTAGATCATGACGAGGATGGCGAGCGTCTTCGCGTCGAGGGTGAAGATCGGCGCGAGCGCCGGGTTGGCGGCCACCCACTGGCCGGCGTACAGGGCGATCGCGAGGAGCACGAGACCCACGACGCTCGCCTCGAGCACGCGTCCCGGGCGAATCCAGCGCAGGTAGATGCCTAACAGAAGCGCGATCGGGATGGTGAGGCCGATCGTCACCGTGCCCCACGGGCTGGCGCGGAGCGCGTTCACGACCACCAGCGCCAGCACCGAGATCAAGATGATCATGATGCCGAGGACGGCGACGAGCGCGGTGAAGCCGGCCGTCGGGCCGATCTCGTCCTTGGCCATCTGACCCAGCGTACGGCCATCGCGTCGCACCGACGCGGCGAGGATCACGAAGTCTTGCACGGCGCCGCCGAGTACGACACCGATGATGATCCAGAGCGCTCCGGGGAGAAAACCGAACTGCGCGGCGAGTGTCGGCCCAACGAGAGGTCCCGGACCGGCGATGGCCGCGAAGTGGTGGCCGAACACAATCCACCGATTGGTGGGCACAAAGTCGCGGCCGTCCTCGAGCCGCACCGCCGGCGTCGCCCGGCGCGCGTCGAGCGCGAACACGCGCGCGGCGATGAACTTCGAGTAGAACCGGTAGCCGACGGCGAACGTGCAGACGGCCGCCGTGATGAGCCACGCCGCGTTGACCGTTTCACCGCGCGAGAGCGCGAGCCACGCGAGCGAGCCGGCTCCCAGACAGGCGATCGCGATCCATGCTGCCGCGGACAGGACCTTCTTCATGTCCGAGATTCTGCGCGTCGCACCAGCCGCCGACAAGAGTTGGGAGCGTCGAACGGAGACGCGGTGCTGCACGGATCGTCTCCCTCAAGGTAAGTTTCTTCCATCTCAACCCAGGACTTTCGTGAAGCCCCTTCTGATAGTGGTCGGCGCGGTGGTCATGTGCATAGGCGCCGCGCGGGTGTCGGCGCAAGAGGCCGCACCGACAGCCGGACGTCCGCTGTCGCCGTATGCGACGCGCCGCGTGCTGGTGATCCCGACTCATTATCTAAGAACCGACGACTCGCTGGGTTGGGCGGGCCAGATCCGCGACCGGAAGGCGTTTCTGGATGACGTGGATGGCGAGATCGCGTTCGCGCTGCGCGATCGCGATCGAGTGGGACGGATGTGGGTATTTCCGCACCAACTGGCCGAGAACGCGCGCCGGAACGCACCGTATGCGCCGGACGTGTACGATCTGGCCGCGGAGTGGCTCCGTCCACCGATGAAGCACGTTCCGGACATGGTGCCGGAGCCGCTCGCGTCTCAACTTCGCACTCTGGTAGCGCTCGAGGATGATTGCCGGTACGTGTTGTTCCCGATCGAAGTGCGATTTGTCGGCGCGGGTGCCGGCCAAGAGCGCGCCGTGGTGCGCATGGTCGTGTTCGATGCGCGGCAAGCGCGAATCATGTGGATGGCCGACGTCTCGAGCGATCCGGCCACGAAGTTCTCGCGTGGACTCGCGGCGAGCTTTGCAGATCGTCTGGCCGACCTGGTGTCCGCCCCGTGAACCCGACCGCATGGCGATTCCGATAGGGCGCACTTCGGCGATGCGTCCTGCGACGGCGGTCGTCGCGAGGGCGTCGTGACGACGGTTCTTCACGTCTCCGATGTGCACTTCGGAACGCCGGCCGTCCCCGAGCAAATCGATGCCATTGAACAACTGATAGAGACGCGGCGCTTCGATGTGATCGCCGTGTCGGGCGACCTGTCGCAACGCGCGAGGGCGGGCGAGTTCCTGCGGGCGCGAAAGTTCTTGCGCGATGCCGCGCGCGCGAGCGCGACCATCGTGGTGCCGGGGAACCATGACGTGAAATGGTGGCGGGCACCGTTGGGCATCGGCATGCGCAGCGGGTTGTTCGCAAGCTACCGGCGCTACGTGTCGAACGACTTGGAGCCCGTGCTGCACGTGCCCGGTGCCACGTTCGTGGGGCTCAACACGGCGCACGGGGTGCAGTTCCACACGTTGACGTGGAACCCGCGGGACATCGGCGTGGTGGGTAATCTCGCGCCGCAGCAGGTCGAGCACGCGCGGCGCGTGTTCGAGATGTCGCCGCCCGGCGACCGGCGCGCGATCGTGATGCACCACAATCCGCTCAAAGGACAGCTGTCGCGGCGCTACGGCCTGGCCCACCGCCGCCGTGCGTTAGGCGCGTTCGAGGCGTTGGGCGTGGACCTCGTGATGTGCGGACACGACCACCAGGAAGCCATCCACTTCGTGGAGCACACGCGCGGAGGGACGGTGGTGTCGACGGCGGGGACATTGTCCGACCGGTCGCGAGGCGGCCGGCCATCGTCGATCAACGTCATCGCGCTCGATCCGGGCCGCATCGAGGTGCACACGCTCATCTGGTCCGCGCGCGACAACGCGTTTCGCGATGGGCCGACGCAGACGTTCGAGCGGTGATCCGAGAACTGATGCGAGGAGCCGGAGCGCAGCTGGAGCTGGTACTCGACGCGCCACCGCACGACGGGGCGTCGTTTCTCCGGCGATTGCGCGCGCTGGGGCTCGATTCGCGTATCGAGCGGTGCGAGCTCACGAATAATCGAACGGTGATGGTGAGCCACTACGGCGCCGTTCTCCGCGTCCACAAGGGTTACCTGGGGGCGCCTCCCCACGTGTGGCGGGCGATCGTGGCGTTCGTTGGGTGCAGGACGCGCCGCGCGCGGCGTGAAGCGGAGCGAGTGATCGTGGAGCACGCGCCGCGTCAGGAAGCCGCCGAGCGTACGCGGCGGATAGCACGCCCGCGTCGCGAAGACGCGGTGCTGATCGCGGAGTTGGCGAAGGCGCACGACGAGTACAACCGTCGCTACTTCGATGGATCGCTCGAGCCGATTGCGATTGCCGTATCGCGGCGGATGCGGAGTCGCTTGGGCCAGTACACCATGGCAGGCGACGGTCTGTCGCACGAGATCACGATCAGCCGGTCGCACATTCGGCGCGAGCCATGGACCGAGGTGTTGCACACGCTGCTGCACGAGATGGTGCATCAATGGCAAGCGGAGCAGGGATTGCGGCTGGATCACGGGCGCGCGTTCCGGGAGAAAGCGCGCGAGGTTGGCATAGAGCCGCGGGCGCGGCGATCGATGGAACGTGCTTGGCACGGGGACGTGCGCGCGGCGATCTGATACCGAACGCCCAGCGGACCGAGTAGTTTTCGCGCCATGACAGACTTCTATGCCATCGACAGCGCGTTCTCCGAAGAAGAGCGCGCCGTGCGGGACAGTGTGCACCGGTTCGTGGACGAGCGCGTGCTGCCGATCATCGGCGACTGCTACGTGGAAGGCCGATTCCCGCGCGAGCTGGTGCCGGAGCTCGCATCGCTCGGCGTGTTCGGCGCGAATCTGCCGGAAGAGTACGGCTGCGCTGGGCTCAACAACGTGTCGTACGGGTTGATCATGCAAGAGCTCGAGCGCGGCGATTCGGGCGTGCGGTCGTTCGCGTCGGTGCAGGGTGCGCTGGTGATGTATCCGATCTTCGCGTTCGGGAGCGACGAGCAGAAGCGCACGTATCTGCCGAAGATGGCGAACGGCGAGATCATCGGATGCTTCGGCCTGACGGAACCGGACTACGGGTCGAACCCGGCGGGCATGATCACGATGGCGCGCGAGCAATCGGACGGGAGCTGGGTGCTGAACGGTGCGAAGATGTGGATCACGAACGGGTCGACGGCGCAGGCGGCGGTGGTGTGGGCGAAGACGAACGGCGACAAGGACGAGCGCTCGATTCGCGGGTTCGTGGTGCCGACGAACACACCGGGATTCACGGCGCGCGACCAGAAGGGCAAGCTGTCGTTGCGCGCATCGGACACGAGCGAGCTGGTGCTGCAGGATGTGCACGTGCCGGCCGACGCGATCCTGCCGAAGAGCGGTGGGCTCAAGAGTCCGCTCATGTGTCTCACGCAGGCGCGGTACGGCATCGCGTGGGGCAGCGTCGGCGCGGCGATGGCGTGCTACGACGAAGCGGTGTCGTACGCGTGCAACCGCGTGATGTTCGGCAAGCCGATCGGCGCGTTTCAGCTCCAGCAAGCGCGGCTGGCCGAGATGTTGACGGAGATCGTGAAGGGGCAGTTGTTGACGCTGCACCTGGGCCGCCTCAAGGACGCGGGAACGATGACGCCGCAGCAGGTATCGTTGGCGAAGCGGAACAACGTGAGCATGGCGACGGACATCGCGCGCGAGGCGCGCCGGTTGTTGGGCGCCAACGGGATTCTGGCCGAGTACGCGTCAATGCGCCACATGGCGAATCTGGAGAGCGTGTACACGTACGAGGGGACGCACGACGTCCACACGCTTGTGTTAGGCCAAGCGATCACGGGCCTGAGCGCGTTCCAGTGAACGCCCCGGCGGCGAGCCTTGAAGGGGGTCGGGCCGCCGCTATCTTTTTGTCGGACTCACACTCACGGGAGCACGCGCGGTGAAGATGGCCGTGTGCATCAAGCGCGCCGCCGATATGGAGACGCGCTTCAAGATCGCGGCGAACGGGACGTCCGTCGATGAGACGGGGGTCAAGTTCGACATCGCGGATTTCGACGGCTTCGCGGTGGAAGCCGCGCTGCAACTCAAAGAAAAAGAAGGTGCCGGCGAAGTGACGGTGATCTCGCTGGGCCCGGACACGGTGCAGGAGACGCTGCGCAAGGCGCTGAGCATGGGCGCCGACAAGGCGGTGCAACTCAAAACCGATTCGGTGCCAGCCGACGCGCTGGCGGTCGCGCGCGTGCTGGCGGGCGAGCTCAAGGGCGGCGGGTACGACCTGGTGCTGTTCGGCCGGATGGCGATCGACGCGGCGAATCAGAGCGTGGGGCCGATGGCCGCGGAATTGTTGGGAGTCCCATGCGTTTCAGCGGCGTCCGAGCTGACGATCGCCAACGGGCGGGGCACGGCGCGGCGCGAGCTCGAGGGCGCGGCGGAAGTGCTCGAGTTTCCGTTGCCGGCAGTGGTGACGATCGATGAAGGCATCGCGCGGCCGCGGCTGCCATCCCTCAAAGGCATCATGGCGGCGAAGAAGAAACCGCTCGAGGTGAAACCTGCGCAGGTGGGTGAGTCGCGCGTGAAGGTGATCAAAATGGAGCTGCCCCCCGAGCGAACGGGCGGTCGGATCATCGGTGAAGGACCGGCCGCCGTGCCGGAGCTGGTGCGTCTGCTGCAAACCGAAGCGAAGGTGCTCTGATGGCGAATACCTTTGCGTTCGTCGAATCGCGCAGCGGCGAGCTGCGGCGTGTTGGACTCGAAGCAGTGACGGCGGCTCGCCAGGTGGCGGACGCGACGGGCGGCGGTGACGTGCACGCGTTGGTGATTGGTGCGCCCGGCATTGCCGCGAAAGCCGAGGTGATCGGTGCGCACGGCGCAGACGTCGTCGAGGTGGTGGAGCATCCGGGACTGGCGCTGTATTCGCCCGACGTGGTGGCGGCCACGGCAGCCGAGCGCATCGGCGCAGGTTCGTACCGGGTGGCATTGTTCAGCGCGTCAGCACAGGGCCGGGATCTCGCGCCGCGCGTCGCCGCACAGTTAGGCGTCGCCCTCGGCGCCGACGTGACGGCGTTCGAGGCGTCGGGCGACGCGATCGTCGTTAGGCATCCGGTCAATACCGGCAAGGTGATCGCGACGCTATCGATCACCGGCACGCCCGTGTTGCTGTCGCTGCGGCCCGGCGCGGTGACCGCCGCGCGCGCGCCGCGAACGGCGCGGGTGGAGGCGATCGCGCCCGCCATGGATCCCGCGTCGGCGCGCGTGGTGCCGAAAGAGCTCCGCGCCGGCAACACCGCCAAGCTCGATTTGGGTGAAGCCCCGGTGATCGTAAGCGGCGGACGCGGACTCCGTGCACCCGAGAACTTCAAGCTGGTGGAAGACCTCGCGGCCGCGTTCGGGAACGCAGCGGTCGGCGCCACGCGCGCGGTGACCGACGACGGGTGGCGCCCGCACACGGATCAGATCGGACAAACGGGACGGTTGGTGAGTCCGGATCTCTACGTGGCGTGCGGCATTTCGGGAGCGATCCAGCACCTCGCCGGTATGCGCACGTCCAAGACCATCGTGGCGATCAACAAAGATCGTGAGGCACCGATCTTCAAGATCGCGGACTATGGTGTGGTGGGCGACGTGCTCGAAGTCCTGCCGGTGCTCACCGACGCGGTGCGCAAGGCGAAGCAGTCGCATTGATCGCGTTCCGGCCGCGGCGTGAGCGGCCGGCGCCTTACCTTCATCCCGCTCATGACGCCATTCGGTCGACCACTGCCCATCGTGCCGGGCCAGTACCAGCCGCCGCTGCCAACGGATCGCTTCATCGTGGCGGAGGCGCCGGACACCGAGGCCGTGCCGATGGACGTGGTGTTCGTGGGCGGCGGACCGGCGGGGCTCGCGGGTGCGATCGAGCTGGCGCGGCTGTCGCGCGCGGACGCCGAGGCGGGCGGACCGTTAGGCGACATCCAGATTGCGGTGCTGGAGAAAGCCGGTGCGTTAGGCGAGCACAACCTGTCGGGCGCGGTCGTGAACCCGGTCGCGTTCCGGGCGCTCTTTCCGGGGATGCCGGACAGCGAGTTCCCGTTCCGGGCGCCGGTAACGGGGGAGCGCGTGTACTTCATGACCGGGTCGCGCGCCGTCCGGCTCCCGACGCCGCCCACCATGCGCAACCACGGCAACTACGTGGGCTCGATCTGCGAAATGGTGCGCTGGTTAGGCGAAAAGGCCGAGGCGGCGGGCGTCAACCTGTTCACGGGATTCCCGGTGGCCTCGCTGCTGGTGGAGGGCGAGCGCGTGATCGGCGTGCGGACTACGCCCTCGGGGCTCGCACGCGACGGAACGCCGGGTCCGGGGTACACGCCGCCAACCGATCTCACGGCGCGGGTCACGGTGCTCGCCGAAGGCACGCGCGGGGCGCTGACGCAGGCGTACTGCTCGTGGCGCGGAATCGGATCGCCCAATCCGCCGCTGTTCGCGTTGGGCGTGAAGGAGCTCTGGGAGACGAAGCGCCCTCTCGACTGCGTGATCCATACGTTGGGCTGGCCGCTGCCCACCGACGCGTTCGGCGGCAGCTTCATCTACCCGTTAGGCAAGAACCAGCTGGCGGTCGGCATGGTGGTGGGCCTCGACTACCGTCAGGCGGCGCTCGACGTCCACGACCTGTTGCAGCAGCTCAAGCTGCACCCACTGCTGCGCCCGCACCTCGAGGGCGGAGAGATGGTCGAGTGGGGCGCCAAGACCATCCCGGAAGGCGGCTACTGGGCGATTCCGGACCGCCGATACGGCGACGGTGTGCTCATTGCCGGCGACGCGGCGGGCTTCGTGGAGGTCGCGTCGCTCAAGGGGATTCACTACGCGATGCAGTCTGGCATGTTCGCGGCGCGCGCCATCTTCGATGCGCTCAGGAAGCAGGACACCTCCGCGGCGTCGCTCGCCCCGTATGACCAGATGGTGAAAGACAGTTACATCACGCGCGATCTCTACGAGCGCCGCAACATGCGGCTCGCGTTCCAGCACGGCGGCCTGTACGGCGGCGGAATCAAGGCGGGCCTCATGACGGTGACCCGGGGTGCGTTCCCGGCCGGGCACATCACCGCGGAGCCCGATGCGGACGTCGCGCGCACGGCCGAGGGCGTGACACACGTGCAGCCGGACGGCAAGCTGACGTTCTCGAAGCTCGACGCAGTGTTCCGGTCCGGCAATGCGACGCGCGACGACATTCCGTCGCACCTGATCGTTGGGCAGGACATTCCGCCGGCGGTCGCCGACTTTTATGCGCACCTGTGTCCGGCCGGCGTGTACGAGCGCGACGGTGAGCGCCTGGTGGTGAGCCCCGCGAACTGCGTGGACTGCAAAGCGACCGACGATGTGGGCCCGCGTTGGACGCCACGTGAGGGCGGCAGCGGCGCCAAGTATCGCAGCATGTGAGCCGGCGCCGCGCCCCGAGGCGGTGTGCCTAACGGCTGACCGTTCGTCTGAGCTGGAGCAGCCGGACGCGGTGCGTAACGCTGCCGTCGCGCAGCTCGCGAACCGGCATCCCAATGAGCTCGAGGCCGAGGCCCTCGCACGCGCGCACGAACACCTCGGCGGCGATGCGACCGGGATCGGCTACGGTCGCGACACCGCCGGCACCGAGCGTGCGATCGATCACGCTCGCGACCAACGGACCGTAGGCGCGCTCGTAGAGCACGTCGGCCGCGACGACGCGGTCGAAGGTGCCGAGATCATCGGGAAGGCCGCGCCAGTCAACCAATCGCGTGACCGGCGCGCGCCTAACGGAGTGGAACGCGTTCGTGAGTGTGAAGGCGAGCGCGTCCTCGTAATAGTCGGTGGCCGTGACGTCGTAGCCGGCGATGAGCGCGGCGATCGTCGTGAGTCCGAGCCCGCAGCCGAGCTCGAGACACGACAGGCCGGCGCCCGATTCCCGCGCGATCTCGTCGGACAGCACGCGAGCGGCCGGCCAGAGGTCGGCCCAGTAGGGCAGCCGCTCGTCGCGTGAGAAGTCTTCTGCGTCGATGAGCGCGTCGGTAGAGTAGGGCTTGCGGAGCGCCACGCGGCGGCCGGCAACATCCACCTCCAGCGTGACGCAGACGTGACGGCGCTCGATGTCTTCCTCGATGCGTGCGGTCACAGGGCGAACGCGGCGCTCATCTGTGCGTCCTCGCCGAGCAGCAATGCGTGGACGCATTCACCCGCCTCGACGCGCGGGCGGTCCTCGGGGATGACGAGGAGCGCATTGGCGCGTGCCATCGACGTGAGCACCCCCGACCCCTGCGGTCCAGTCAGGCGTGCGGTCATCGCGCCATCGGCGGCGACGCTCACGATGCCGCGCATGAAATGTGTGAGCGTGGCGGTGATCGCCACCGGCTCCTCGAGCGTGACCGCAACCGGCCGCCGGTAGATGCTGGTGTGGCCGAGCATCCGCAGCAGCATGGGCCGCACGAACAGCTCGAACGTGACCATGGTCGACACGGGGTTCCCGGGCAGGCCGATCCACGGCCGGTTGCCGAGCCATCCGAAGCCGAGCGGCGCGCCCGGGCGCATCCGCACTTTCCACACGGTCATGTCGACGCCTAACTCAGTAAGCACGTCGCGCACGTAGTCGAACGCGCCCGCCGAGATGCCCGCCGAGGTGATCAGGAGATCGCAGCCGGTGCTGCGCGCGATGCGGTCGCGCAGCTCGCCGGGGTCGTCGCGCGCGAGGCCGAGGTTCATCGGCTCGGCGCCGGCGGCGCGGATCATGGCGTGGAGCGTGTAGCTGTTGGACGTGATGATCTTGCGACCGGCCACCGCCTCGGGGAGTCCGTCGAGGTCCACGATCTCATCGCCCGAGCCGAAGAACGCGACGCGCGGCCGACGGTACACGTCCACGGTGGCCGCGCCGATCGACGCGAGCACGCCTACCTGCGCGGGACCGATCGGCTGCCCGCGCTCGAAGACGGTGCTGCCGGCTGCAATGTCCTCGCCTTGGTGCCGCACGTTGCGGCCAGCGTCGCGCGCATCGTGGATCGCGACGTGCGCCGTGCCGCCATCGGTGTCTTCGATACGGACGACGCCGTCCGCGCCTTCGGGGATCGGCGCACCGGTCATGATGCGCGTGGCCGTTCCGGGTTCGACGCGATGCGACGGGAACGCCCCGGCAGCGATCGTCTCGAGCACGCGCAGCGACACCGGTGCGTCGGGCCGCGCGTCGCGCACATCGGCCGCGCGCACGGCGTAGCCGTCCATGGCCGAGTTGTCCCACGCCGGCAGGGTGAGCGGCGACCGCACCGGCGCCGCCAGCACCCTGCCTAACGAGTCGAGGAGCGCAACGCGCTCGGCGGCGAGCGTGGTGATGTCGGCGATGATGCGCGCGGCGGCTTCGGCGACGGACAGCATGCTAGGGGGTCGTCGCGCCGCCCAGGTGCATCGAGGCCAGGTCGACGGCGATCGCGTCCTGCACCCGCTCGATCTCGCGCACCGTGGTCGTCCAGTTGTTGCAGAGTGCGCTGAAGATCAGCAGGTGTCCGTCGGCAGTGGTCACGTAGCCGCTGAGCGATCGCGCGTTGGCGACGAAGCCGGTCTTGGCGTGCACGTTGCCTTGCGCCGGCGTATCGCGCATCCGGTTGCCGATCGTTCCGTCCACACCCGCGATGGGCAACGCATCGTAGAACGCATTGAACGCGGTGTCCCTGCGAACGCTGGCCAGCACGCGCACGAGCGTTTCCGGCGTGAGATAGTCATAGCGTGAAAGTCCGCTGCCATCGCGCTGCACGAATCCGTCCGGCTGCACGTTCCAGGCGAGCAGCTGGCGGCGCACCACGGCAATGCCGCTGTCGGCCGTACCGGAACCGGCGCGCTCGAGGCCTAACGTACGCAACAAGATTTCGGCGATCTGATTCTGCGACGGCTTGGCCATCGCGCGCAGCACGTCGCGCAATGGCGGCGAGAGATACGTGAACAGCGTGTCGGACACGGACGTTGTCGCATGCGCACCGTGACCGCATCCGCCTAACCGTTTGCGCTCTTTCACATCCTTGAGAGCGACGCCCCGCTCGGTGAGCGCGCCGCGGAGCGCTTCGAGATACGCGGTATTCTCATCGGGGTAGACGACATCCATTGTGTCGACGGCGTCTGGCGCGATCCAGCCGGCGAGCATCACCGATCCCGTCAGCGTGTCGAGCGAGGTGTGCAACTCGCCCTGCAGACGCGAGAACCGACGGCGACCGCCACTGCCCGCGGCCAGCGACTCGGGCGGAAATTCGGTGACCGCGGTGACGTGGACCGTGGGATATCGCGACGTCGGCAGCACCACGACGCTCACTTTGCCGCCGGGCTTGCGGGCGCCGCGGATCACGACGCGTGCGGCGCCTTCGTTGAAGAACAATTCGTCGACGCCCGCGCTGTACGATGCGTCGAGGTCGTCCCATGACCATCCGTACCCGAGCGTTGGACCGGGAAACGCGTCGAACCCATTGAGCACCTGCCCGACCACGCGATTGATGCCGCGCGCACGCAGTGAGTCGGCGATGTCGCGCATGGCGGACAACGCATCGCCGCGCATGGCGTCGCTCTCGCTCGGATCGCCGCGGCCGTTCACGATGAGGTCGCCATGCAGCGTCCCGTCGCACACGGGGCCGTCGGCGACGAACGTCGTACGGAACTGGAAGTTCGGGCCTAACTGAGCCAACGCCACCGATCCCGTGATCACCTTCATGTTCGACGCAGGCATGAACAGCTTGCCGGCGTTGTGTGAGTAGAGGGTGTCGCCGCGATCGGGGTCGACGATGAGGATGCCCCAGTTCGCATTGCGGAACACCGAATCCGCGATCAGCGAATCGATGTTCGTGCGCAGCAGCGCGATGGGAGACGGCGGCGCCGCGCTCGTGGCCATCTGCGATGCGGGCAGCGCGGCCGGCTGGGGCGCCGGCTTGGGATGGGATCCGCCCGAAGCGCATCCGAGAGCGACGAGACCCGCGACCATCGCGGGCATGCGACACACCTTCATCGAGCATCACTCCCGCGCCGCATCACGCGGCGCTCGACGAGATCGGCTACCCTCTCCACCCACTCCGGTGTGGCCATGGAGATGGCCGGCACGCCGGGTGCGACGCCCGGCGTATCAGTGACGATGGCGAGGTACTTGGATGCCTGGGGCGACGCAGGATCGTACAGCGGCACGCGCTCACCATCGGTCGCGGACGCGCGGAAGACTTCGATCTTCGGCAAGGCAGATTGCTTGAATCCTTCGCACAACACGATGTCGGCGTCGGCCATGTAGCGGCGCGCGATTTCCTCCGGGTCTAACGGATCGACCCAACGTTCGATGAGCGCGAACTTGTCGGGCGCGGACATCGCGACTTTCTCGGCGTGTCCCTCGTGGTAGTGGCGGTACGTATCGGTCGTTTCGGGATCGATGTCGAAGGTGTGCGAGCCGTGCTTGATGGTCATCACGCGATAGCCCCGGCGGTGCAGCTCGGCGGCGAGGCGAACCGTGAGGGTCGTCTTACCGTGGTGTTTGCGTCCGATGATCGCCACCATCGGCGGCGTCGTCGATGCGTGCGGCATGTCGCTCCGCGAGCACGAGCTCGTCCGGGGAGTTCACGTTCAGGAACATCAGCGCGGGGTCGCCGAACAACCGGACTTGGGCGTCCAGCAATCTCGCCACGCGCACGTCATCGTAGAATCCGACGACACGGCGGTCGCCTGCGTCGAGGTGACGCTCGATCGGGCCGATGCACGCTGGATCATAATACGCGCACAGCGGCTCGACGCCACGCGTCGACGCACTTTCCGGTGCGGCGACATCTGCATCGCGGCCGAGCGCGCGCAGCGCGGTGAGCAAGGTGGCGGGAACGAAGGGCATGTCCCAGGCGACAACGAGGACCGGTTGCGCGGCGTGCGCGAGCGCGGCGTGGATGCCGCCGAGGCTGCCGTTCCCGGGACGCACATCGGTGGCGACGCGCACGCCGGGCAGCCAGGACGCCGCGCGTGGATCGTTCGCGACGAGCAGCAGGTTATCGGTGGCGGCGGCGAGCGCTCCTGCGACGCGATCGATAATGCGGCGTCCATTGACGCGCTCGAGCCCCTTCGGCACGCCGCCGTACCGGCGCGCCTCTCCGCCGGCAAGGATCACACCGGTGCATGCGTCGCCGCCCGCGGTCATCGAACGATTCGCGGCGCCCGAGCGCGTCGCCGCGCTGACCTGCCGGGACGCATGTGCCGCCTAACGCGCCTCGACCGTCGCCGACAGCGTCTCGTCCTCGGCGAGGTGCACGCGCACGAGCTCGACGCCCGCGGGTAGTCGTGGCTGGACACGCTCGAAAATGAACCGCGCGATGTTCTCGCCCGTCGGCACGAGACGCCCGTCGGCGAACTCGGGCACGTCGAGGTTGATGTTGCGGTGGTCGAAGCGCGAGGTGATCTCGTCGTCCAGGATGCGGTCGAGCGCGCCCAAGTCGACGATCATGCCGGTCGTCTCATCGATCACGCCGCGGACGGTGACCGTGCACGTATAGTCATGCCCGTGAAAATTCGGATTCGCGCTCGCGCCGAACACGGTGCGATTCCGTTCATCGGTCCAGTCCGAACGCCGGTAGCGGTGCGCCGCGGCGAACTCCACGCGACGGCTGAGCTGGGCCGTGGAACCGGGCATGCGCGACGAGCCAGCCTCAGCGACCGATGAGGTACGATACGCCTAACGTAAGCGCGCCGTTGTGGAGCCACTGGTTCTGCGCCGACGATGGCGGGAGCACGGACTTGCCGCCGGGCGGCGTGGCGAAATACGAATTGGGATACTGCGCCTGATACATGTAGTCGGCAAGCTCGGCGCGCACGGACCAGTTGCCGCCGGGCACGTAGCGAATGCCCGCGCCGAAGGTGATGGCGAAGGCCGTCCCGATGTTGAACCCACCAACATCCTTGCTCGTGCCGGCATCGGATATGACACCGCCGCCGAATCCGACAGTTGGGATCAGGTGATGCCAGCTCTTGGCCCCGGTCATGTTGAACGTGAGTCCAGCGTCGGCCACGTAGAGCGGCAGCGAGAAATTCCCGAGGTTGCGCGACGGGCCGAGCACACCGGGCGAGATCACATCGCGCTGCGTGAACACGCGCGCCGCATGCACGGCGAGCTCCACGGGACCGCCTAACTTCAGTCCGTAGCGCAAGCCGAGCATCGCGCCGCCCTGCGGTCCGACGCCGGCGCGTCCCGTCGCGCCGGTGAACCAGCCGCTATAGATCGTGAATTCCTGCTTGTTGGAAAAATCCCGATACGGGCTGGCGGACGGGGGGTATCCGACCTGCGCCGGCGCCGCCGTCGCCAATGCGGCGAGAGCGGCCAACGAAACGAACGCGCAGGTACGCGTCACGGATGAACTCCTGCACGAGGGGTATGCGAGTGTGCCTGCCTCAAGTCGCGGCCCGTCATTTCGGGCGGCTGCTCGAGGCCGAGCATGGTGAGCAGCGTCGGTCCGACGTCGCCTAACGCGCCGCCGCTGCGTAAGGGGCGCTCGCCGTCCGGGTCGACGACGATGAACGGAACCGGGTTCGTGGTGTGCGCCGTGTGCGGCCCGCCGGTTTCGGGGTCGATCATCATTTCACAGTTGCCGTGGTCGGCGGTCACGATCACGCGCGCGCCCGCCTCGCCGGCCACCGTTAGCACTCGGCCGAGGCATGCGTCGACCGTCTCGACGGCCGTGATCGCTGCCGGAATTACGCCGGTGTGTCCGACCATGTCGCCGTTGGCGTAGTTGCACAGAATGAAATCCTGGTCGCCCGACCGGATGGCGCGGCACAGCACATCGGTGACGGGCTTGGCGCTCATTTCGGGCGCGAGATCGTAGGTGGCCACTTTTTGACTCGGCACCAGCTCGCGCACTTCGCCGCGATACGGCGACTCGAACCCGCCGTTGAAGAAGTACGTCACGTGGGCGTACTTCTCGGTTTCTGCCGTCCGGAATTGCGTGCGTCCGTGCTCGGCGAGCACCTCGGCGACGATTTGCGAGAGCACGAGGGGAGGGAACGCGACCGGAATCGTGAATGTCTCATCGTACATCGTCATCGATGCGGCGTTCACTTTCGGGCGCTTGTCGATCTCGAATGCATCGAACTCGGGCCTCGTGACCGCGCGCACGAGCTGCCGCATCCGGTCTGCCCGGTAGTTGAAGAAGATCACACCGTCGCCGTCGCGCATCGCCGCGACCGGCTTGCCGTGCTTGGCGATCACCACCGGCTTGACGAACTCATCGCTCTCGCCGCGGTCGTACGCGGCGCGAATGGCGGCCATGGGATCCTCGGCCTGCTGTCCCGCGCCGAGTGCCATGGCGTCGTACCAGAGCTTGGTGCGGTCCCACCGCTTGTCGCGGTCCATGCCGAAGTAGCGGCCGCCCAGCGACGCGACGACCGCTTTACGCGACGCGTGCGTGAGCGTCTCCTGCATGTAGCGCAACGCGGAGCGGGGCATGGTGTCGCGGCCATCGAGCAGCGCGTGGATGGCGACGTGCGGCACCTCGAGCGTGGACGCGAGATCGATGAGCGCGAACAGGTGTCGGTCGACCGCGTGAACGCCGCCCGAGCCGATCAGCCCAACGAGGTGCAGGGTAGCCGACCGCTTCTTGGTCTCGCGACAGAGATCGACAAAGACCTCGTTACGAAAAAAGTCGCCGCTTTGGATAGCGGCGTCGATTCGGACAATGTCTTGCGGGACGACACGTCCCGCACCCAAGTTGAGATGCCCAACTTCGCTGTTGCCCATCTGACCGCGCGGCAGTCCCACGGCCAAACCCGAGGCTTCGAGCAGGGTCCGCGGATGCCCTTTCCAGAGGGCGTCCCAGGTGGGAGTTCGGGCCATCGCGATGGCGTTTCCTTCGCGTTCGGCGCGATAGCCCCAACCGTCGAGGACTATCAGCACCACCGGCCGCTTCTTCCCCTCTGTCGCCATCTTTGCCCGTGTTGAGACCCAAGAGTATACTGCGGCGCGCCGTGCGCCGACCAAAATGTATGCGCCCTCACACGCCCCATCCAGCGATTCGCGTGAGTTGGATCGCCGGAATGTTGCTCGCGCCGGTGTGTCTCGCTGCGCAGTCGACCGTCACGTCGCAGACTGTGCTGCGCACCGCACCCAATGGCAGTTCCGTGGCGCAAGTGCGCGTCGGCGCATCGCTGGCCACCAGTGCTTCACAACGCGGATGGTCAAAGGTGACACTGGAGGGTTATGTACACCGGAGCGTGGTAGGCGGGCGTCGCGGGAGCTATTCGATATCGGTGAATGCCGACGGGGGCGCGTACTTGCGGAGCACGCCCTCGCGATCGGGGCGGGTGCTGGCGCTGGTGGCTGACGGTAGCGGGCTCACCAAGGTGAGCACGCGCGGCGAATGGATTCGGGTGCGCCGCACAGGTTGGTTGGTTGCGAGCGCTCTGCGCGAGAGCGAGCCAACCGTAGCGGCGCGGAAGCGCGAGACCCAAAAGAAGCCGACTGCGCGACGCGCTTCGGCGGCTGCGACGACCATAGCCGGTCACGCCGCGAAGGCGTCAGGCGACAGCACCGCCGTGGCGGAAGGTGACGTGACACCGGACAGCGCGACGCAGGCCGTGACCGCGCTGGCGCTCGCGCGACGCACCACGCTCTACACGGCTCCGGATGGCGGGAGCCTCGGCTCCATCGATTCCAGTGCGCGCGTGACCGCTGTGGCGCGCGACCGCGGTTGGGTGCGAGTCCAAGTCGAAGGCTGGGTGCGCGCGCAGGACCTCGGCCCGTCGGACAGCACGGTGCTCACCACGATCAGCGCGGCAGATCTCCGGGCGCAGCCCGACCGGTATCGCGGTCAGGTGATCCGGTGGGTCGTCCAGAAGATCGCCGTGGAGACGGCCGACCCGCTGCGAAAGGGAATGGCGCCTGACGAGCCGTACATTTTGGCGCGCGGACCCGGGCAGGAGAACTCCTTGCTGTATCTGGCTCTGCCGCCGTCGCTGGTGGATCAAGCCAAGCGCATCGATCCGCTCGGGGCGATCACGGTGACCGCGCGCGTGCGCTCAGGACGCAGTGAACCTTCAGGAGTACCCTTGCTCGACGTGCTCAGCATCACAGCCCGGTGACGTCGCCCCAATTCCCGAACGATCCGTCGATCCGGCGGCTCGTCCCGCGCGAGCCACCGGTCCCGCCCAAGCCGACGTTCTCCGAGTTTCGACGCAAGCATCCCGGTCTGCTGTCGGCGATCGTGCTCATCATCATCGCGTGCTGCGCGTTGGACGGCTGGTTGGTTTACAAGCGCGGACGATACGAAGCCGAGACGCAACGATTGCGGGCCGGGATGGACGACGTCGAGCGGCAACGCGCGGACGCTATCCTCAGCTCGCGCTCGAAGCGATTGCAGATGGTGATGGAGCTGATCCGGCGTCAGGCGCGGTGGGGCAAAGACATCCACCTCGCAATCTCGGTGGACAGCGGGCGCATGTACCTCGAGCGCGAGGGCGCGCTCCTGCGCGCGATTCCCATTCGCATGGGACCCGAGCGTCGCATCGGCACGCCGCCGGACACGGTGCACCTCGCCGTACCGCGCGGGACGCGTGCGGTGCAAGCAGTGCTGAGCGACAGCGATTCGTGGCAGGTCCCCGAATGGGTGTACACGGATCGGGGTCTCAGACCGCCGCCGGCAGCCCGCCGGACGCTGACCAAGGCGCTGGGCCCCGTGGCGATCGTCCTCGATGGCGGGACCGTGATCTATTCCCTGCCGACGAACGGACCACTCGACGACTCCTCGTACACCATGCCGGGGAGCGTGCGCGCGCGAGCGGAAGACCTGGGTGCGATCGTGCCTAACGTAACCAAAGGGATGGTGGTCTATTTCTACTGAGGGCGCCCCGGCCGGCGAGGCGAGCGCGCGATGAATTTTCTTCGCTCGATTCCGCGTGGCGCGTACATCCTGGCCGGCGTCGCGCTCGTCGCGGCTGTGGCGACGGGCGTGTTTCTGTATTCGACGCTGCAGGTGCGCTACCAGCGGGACATCAGCCGGATCGTGTTCAACCGCAACTGGGACTTGCTGGACCAGGTGCGGCGCGACGCCGGCGTGACCGCGGACTCGCTCCGGAAGGCGATGGCGGACGCGAGTCCGGGTCCCGATGCGGACAAGCCGTACATCGTGGTGAGCATCGCCGACCGGCGGCTCTGGTACAAGTTAGGCGACAGCGTGTTCTACACGACGCGGGTGGCGGTGGGGAGCGGCAAGACGCTGGTGAAGCAGGATGGACGCGACGAGTACAAGTTCGACACGCCGCGCGGCCGCCTAACGGTGCAGAGCAAGGACGCCGGCCCCGTCTGGGTGCCGCCCGACTGGCACTTCCTCGAGATCGCCAACAAGAAGGGCCTGGGCGTGGTGATGCTCAAGCGCGGACAGAAGGTGCCGATCGG
>Ga0134125_10002972_pt1 | contig 19870 bp, 17 predicted proteins | sample KB31751_FD_96464 | JGI IMG/M metagenome (GOLD analysis project Ga0134125, IMG submission 96464) | Terrestrial soil microbial communities with excess Nitrogen fertilizer from Kellogg Biological Station, Michigan, USA - KB3-175-1 | ecosystem: Environmental > Terrestrial > Soil > Unclassified ... | reverse complement strand
CTGGCACTGGATGGAAGACCGCTGGGACGCGCTCTCGCAGTTCCCCGTGCCCAGCATCACGCCCGAGGGTATCCTCAGCACCATCCCCTGGCTGATGGCGCTGGTGGTAATGGGCGCGGCGTTGTGGCTGGTCTCTTTGATCGCCAAGCGCTGGGGCACCGAGACGGCGCCCGAAATCCCCGAACACGCGGCCGAATAGCTCCGCCGCTATTCCTTGCCCGCAAGCCATTCCAGCCGGAACCCGGCTTTCAGCCGCGGCGCGACTTCGGCCAACGCCTCTTTCATTTCGGCAGCGAATCCGAACGGCGGGTTGACGACCAAGAGGCCGGCACGGTCCAGCTTTCCTTCCGCCGCATCGATTGCCGCTTCGATTTTGAGCGCTTTCCTGGCTTGCGTCGCCACCTCGCCCTCAAGAGCCCGGGCCGAAGCTTCTGATTTGACGGGATACCAGATGAGGAAGATGCCGGTGGCAAAGCGGCGCAAGGCGGCCCGCACCGCCCCGCCAAGCTTTTCAAACTCGTCCGGCGCCTCGAACGGCGGATCGACCAGCACGAGCCCGCGCCGTTCCGGCGGCGGCAAGAGCGCCGCGAGCCGGGCATAACCGTCCGCCTCCTCCATGCGGGCCTTGCGCCACGGCATGAGAAGTGTTTTGAGCGCTTCGGCTTCCTCGGGATGTTTTTCGATCGCCACCAGGCGGTCTTGGGGCCTGAGCAGCTTGGCGGCGATCAAAGGCGAACCTGGATAGGTTTGCTTGCCGCCTTCTTCCACCAGGCCCAGATAGCGGTCGAGCAGCGCCGTGCCGGAAAGCCCTTCCAGTGCCCCGATGCCGGACGCCGCTTCCCCGGTCTTCAATGCTTCCTCCGAGCCGAGGTCGTAGCAGCCGCGGCCCGCGTGGCTGTCGATCACCGCAAACGGGGTCTCTTTCTTCAAAAGATGGCTAAGGATCGCCACTTCAGCCAGATGCTTGACGACATCGGCGAAGTTTCCGGCGTGATAGCTGTGGCGATAATTCATTTTTGTAAGATGCTGACCTTGCTTACGATTTTTCCCCGCCACACCCCTGAGGCTTCCAAACCCTGCGTGTGGAGGGCGGGTTGTTGGCCAATTTTGCGGCCGGGCGGATGGGACGCACCACCAGTTCCCCGCCGCAATTGGGGCAAATGCCGTTGAGGTTTCCGGTCGCGCAGCCGGCGCAGAATGTGCACTCGAAGCTGCAGATGTGCGCGTCCGGACTGTCGGGCGGAAGGTCGCGGTCACAGCATTCGCAATTGGGGTGCAGTTCCAGCATTACGTGGTCCCTCAGGTGCTGAGCCAAGCACGGGATTACTTGCGCCACAATTCAAGGATGAAGCGGATCCGTCATGCACGCGAAATCGGAAAAGGCTGAAATGGCGTGGGCGGCCCCGTCCGGCAAAGCATAAGCGCGCCGGACAATAAAATAACCCGACCAATGCCGCTCCGGAAGAAAATTGAACCACTAGTGCGGGCGGCCCCGCCCGCGAAGCGTCAGCGGAGCGGGCAAACAAAATAACCCGACCGCCCGCTAAACGCTGTCCAAGACATTAAAGCTTGGCATTTAATTCGGGCTTCGCGTAAGCCCGAATTAAATGGTGCGGGCGGTCGGAATCGAACCGACACACCTTGCGGTACCAGATTTTGAGTCTGGCGCGTCTACCAGTTCCACCACGCCCGCACGGGAGCGGGTTTTGCCATAGAGAGAGGCCCAGGGTCCAGCCCCGGGGGAAATGCAGGGAAACGCGAGAATTCGCTTTTTATGCGCCTGTCCGTCACATAAGCTTTTCGGGTTTCCGCGACACTGACGAAGGGCTGGATTCCTCTCTCGACAAAGGAGTTTTTCCATGCAGACATCGCATTCCGATATGCCGCACGACGCGATCGAGGCCCTGCGCCAATCCGTGGAGAAAACGCTGGACCAAAACAGGGTCCTGCTCGGCGAGATCGCTCATTTCACCAAATGCGAATCCATGCGTGTCGCCCAGCGCAATCTGGAGCACGCCAATCATGCGTTCGCGCATTTCGACGAACGGCGCGACCTCGCCGGCCTGATCGAAGCGCAGCAGAAATGGGTCAAGGAAATGATGCAGGACTATGCCAGCCAGAGCCTGCATTATGCCGAGATGTTCCGCAGCCTGTCACAGGGCGTGCGCCGGCAAGCCGAACATGCCGCGTCCGAATTCGCCGCGGAAGGCGAAGAATCCGCCAAAGAATTCGGCAAGAAGGGCGAGGCGATGGCGCATGAAGCCCAGCGCGCGGCCGAGTAACGCCGGAATCCAGGCCTTGCCACGAAATAGGCGAAAAACTTTCCTAATTCCTAACAAGGCCTTAACTCGCTTTTGGTGAGATGACCGCCTCGAGCCCTGGAGGTGGGCATGCGGCGGTTAGGGGTAGGTTTGGGGATTCTGCTGCTGGGCGCGATGGTGCTCAGCCCGGTGATCGCCGCGTTGGGGCTGGATCCAGTGCCTGGCGATTTCGCCGTCGGGCTCGGCCATTCCCATCTCGGCGTTCCTGTGACTTATTCGCTGTGCGCAAGCATGGGGTTGACCCTTTTATATTGCGCGATGAAGGGATAAGAGCGGCGGCTATCCCAGCCTTGGCCGCCCATGACCAACCGCAAGATATCCCGCGCGCTTCTTTCCGTTTCCGACAAGACCGGCCTGATCGACTTCGCCAAGGGTCTGGCGCGCTATGGCGTGGCGCTGATTTCGACCGGGGGTACGGCCAAGGCGTTGCGGGACGCAGGCCTCGACGTCCAGGACGTGTCCGATCTCACCCAATTTCCCGAAATGATGGACGGCCGTGTCAAGACGCTTCATCCCAATGTGCATGGCGGGCTTTTGGCGCTGCGCGACAAGGCCGATCATGCCGCGGCGATGAGGACCCATGGCATCAAAGGGATCGATCTCCTGGTCTGCAATCTCTATCCCTTTGAGGCCACCGTGGCGCGGGGCGCCGATTTCGAGACCGCCATCGAGAATATCGACATTGGCGGGCCCGCCATGACGCGCTCTGCCGCCAAGAATCATGACTGGGTGACCGTGGTGGTCGATGTCGAGGATTACCAGGCCGTGCTGGACGAAATGGCGGCGCATGAGGGCGCCACCACCCTAAAGCTGCGCCGCACTCTGGCACAGCGCGCCATTGCCCGCACGGCGGCTTACGACGCCGCCGTCTCGAACTGGTTCGCCGGTGAATTGGAAAAGAGCGGGGAACCCGCGCCGCCCCGCCGCCGCGCCTTGGGAGGCCTTCTGCGCCAACCGCTTCGCTATGGCGAGAATCCGCACCAGCAAGCCGCATTCTATGTGGATGGCAGTAGCCGGCCCGGCGTGGCCGGCGCCAAGCAGCTCCAGGGCAAGGAATTGTCCTACAACAACATCAACGACACCGATGCGGCTTATGAATTGGTGGCGGAGTTCGATCCGAAAGCGGCGCCTGCCTGCGCCATCATCAAGCATGCCAATCCCTGCGGCGTGGCGGTGGCCAAGACATTGAAAGAGGCCTATCTGGCGGCCTTGGCGTGCGATCCGCAGAGCGCGTTCGGCGGCGTGATCGCCTTCAACACCACGCTAGACGGCACCACAGCGGAGGAGATCTCCAAGATCTTCACCGAAGTGATCATTGCGCCCCATGCCGACGAAGACGCCAGGAAGATTCTCGCCGCCAAGAAGAACCTGCGCCTGCTGGTGGCGGGCGGGCTGCCCGATCCCTTGGCCCCGACCTTCGCCTATCGCTCGGTTGCGGGCGGCTTTCTGGTCCAGACGCGCGACAATGGCCGCGTCACCCGCGAAAAGCTCAAGGTGGTGACCAAACGCCGGCCCAGCGAGCAGGAATTCGCCGACATGCTGTTCGCCTTCACCGTAGGCAAGCACGTGAAATCCAACGCTATCATCTATGCCAAGGAGGGTTCGACCGCCGGCATCGGCGCCGGCCAGATGAGCCGGGTAGATTCCGCCCGCATCGCCGCGATCAAGGCCAAGGATGCCGCCAAAGCGGCAGGCTGGGCAGCGCCGCGCACCATCGGCTCAAGCGCGGCGTCGGAAGCTTTCTTTCCCTTCCCGGATGGATTGCTGGCGGTGGCGGAAGCGGGCGCCACGGCGGTGATCCAGCCGGGCGGCTCGCTCAATGACCAGAAAGTGATCGACGCCGCGGATGAAGCGGGGCTGGCAATGGTGTTCACCGGCATGCGCCACTTCAAGCACTGAGGCGCGGTTCTTTTCCTCGCGCCTTATTTGAAGACTTCCTTCGTGTCCACGCCCCAAATACGAGCCTTGGATATCCAGCCATCCACGTCACCGCTGGCAACGTGGCAGGCATTTTCCGCGCAGGCTTTCAATTTCAGCACTGCGCCGGCGTCGGCCAGACCCACCACTTTGGAATCTGGCTTGGTGTTTTTGCGGATTTGCATGCGGCCATTCCCCGTCACCAGTACGGTACGGCTGTCGGAGAGCATTTCGATGCTCATCCAACCGACCGTGCCGTCCGGCGCCGCCACTCGCCGCCAGATGTCATAACCGGCGCTTTCACGGAACGGCATGCCTTTGTGGCGATAGACCCAAAGCACGCGATAAGCGTAACCGGGTCCCTCGCGCAGATAGGCTTTGTTGGTGCGCTGGCTCACATAGTGCGGCGTAATCTGCGGCACCTGCATCAAGATAGCCGCCAACAACAAAGACGTGATCATTTCAGCGTGCGCTGCATCAGGTGGAACAGCTTCTGATAGTGCCGTTCCGCCTGCTCTTCGTTATAGACGTCGCGGCCGGGCACGGTCCAGCCATGCCGGGCGCCGTCATAGACTTCGCTTTGATACGCGCCGCCCCAAGTTTTCAGCGCGGCGTCGAGTTTCTCGATCGCTTCCGGTGGCATGGATTGGTCCTCGATGGCGTGACCGAAATAGAGATCGCCTTTCACTTGCGGAACACGGGTATGGGGGCTGTCGGGCGCGTCGGTGACCAGTTGGCCGCCATGGAACGAGGCCGCGGCCGCGATCCTATCAGCGCACGCCGCGGCGGTGCGCAAGGCAAAAGCGCCGGTATAGCAATAGCCCACCACGGCGATCTTCTGGCCCGAGATATTGGGCTGACTGAGCAAAGCCTTCACATAATGCGGCGCATCCCTTTCCATCATCGCCCCGGTGAGGGATTGGAACAGCGCATAGATCAGCTTCATCGATTCCGGTTCGCCCCATGTGAAATTGGAATCAAAGGGCGGTTTGCCGTAGCGGTAGAAGACATTGGGCATCAGCACCACATAGCCTTTGTCAGCCACGCGCTTGGCCATGCCCTGATTGGCGGGACGGATGCCGAAAATATCGGTATAGAACAGGAGGCCGGGATGCTTGCCGGAATCGGGTGCATAAAGGATGGCTTCGGCCGTGCCGTCCTCGGCGGCGATGTTCAGCTTCTTCGGGGTCATGCATGCTCCCATTGATAGACCACGGCGTTCCAATAGCGCGCCCGGTGCGCACCGGTACGGGTGAATCCACGCTGGCGCAAGATGCGGCCGATCATGGCGTTGAAGTAGCCATGCGCGACAAGTACCGCGGCGCGGGGCTTTTCGGATTTGCCGGGCTCGCGCACTTTGTTGACCAGGATGTCGGCGGCCTCGGCGGCGCGGTGCTTGGCTCTGCGGTAATCCTCGATCTCCGGGTGATAGCCCACATGCCATAATATGCGCGCCACAACCGCCCACTTTGGTACCCGCATCTTGAGTAGCGGAATCCTCGGCGAAGCCAGCGGCGCTTCCGCGAACAAGGCATCGGCGGTGAGTTCGGCATGGGGCGCAAGCGCCTGCGCGCTCTGGTGGGCGCGCGGCCGGTTCGAGGCGAAGACATGGTCGAGTTCCTTCACCAGATCGGCCAGCTCTCGCGGCGGCAGGCTTTCCGGATCAAGCCCCGCGGCCTCATAGGCGTCTATATAATCGCGGAATCCGTGATGGCTGGTGCGGGGACGCAAGGGGAGAGCGGGCTGCCCATGCCGCACCAGGATGATGCGCGCACCTTTGGGAATATGCGATTGCGGGGATTTCAGATCCGGCGTGGGCATTACAAAACCTATATATCACGGCTGTCAGTACCGCCGGCAATCACGCTTCCCAGTGCGCGTCTGAGCTGACTGACGTCAAATGGTTTGGTGAGATGGGCTACGCCAAGGCCATGACCATGGGCGTCGCCGGCATAACCTGAGGCGATGATCACTTTCAGGCCGGGCTTGAGCAGGCGCGCTTTCTCCACCAGCTGCCGGCCATTCATGCCGGGCAAGCCAAGGTCGGTGAGCAGGACGGCGATTTCGGGATCTTTCTCGAGCATGGCGAGTGCTTCCGCACCATCTTCCGCCTCGGTGGCCCGCAGGCCGATCTGGGAGATCATGTCCATCGTGGCCGTGCGGATGATGGGGACGTCTTCCACCACCAGCACCTTGCTGTTGACGGCCTCGGGCCGGAGCGGTTGCGGCGGCGCCGCCAACACGCCGCGGATTTTCCGCACCAGTTCGTCCCTCCGATAGGGCTTGGAAAGAAGGAAGGCGTCATCGTCCAACCGGCCATTATGGACGATCGCATTCTGGGTATAGCCGGAGGTGTAGAGGATCCGGATCGCCGGACGCAGCTGCTGCACTTGACGGGTGAATTCGCGCGTGGGGATAGGTCCAGGCATCACCACGTCGGTGAAAAGAAGGAGTGGGTCGGCGCCTTCAGCCAATTGCCTGAGCGCCGCTCCCGCATTCTCGGCGGTGAGCACGGAATAGCCCAGTTCGCGCAGCATTTCCGCCGCCGTCTCGCGCACATCTTCGTCATCCTCCACCACCAGGATGCGCTCGCTGCCGCCCAGCGCCGGCCTGGCGATCACCGGCGCGACCACTTCCTCGGCCTGACGGGTGCGCGGCAGATAGAGCTTGACCGTGGTGCCCTCACCCACCTCGCTATAGATCTTGATGTGGCCGCCCGATTGTTTGGCAAAACCATAAGCCTGGGCCAGGCCAAGCCCCGTACCCTTACCGTCGGGTTTGGTGGTGAAGAACGGCTCGAACACGCGGGCGATCACGTCGGGGGCCATGCCGGAACCCGTGTCGCTGACCGCCAGCATCACATATTGACCGGGCGCCACTTCTTCGTGATTCGCGGCATACATATCGTCGAGATAGGCGTTGGCTGCCTCTAAAGTAAGTTTGCCGCCACCGTCCATCGCGTCGCGCGCATTGATGGCGAGATTGAGGATGGTGGTTTCGACCTGATTGGGATCGGCCAGCGTGTTCCAAAGCCCGCCCGCGATCACCGCTTCGACTTCGATATTCTCGCCCAAAGTACGGCGCAGAAGCTCGGTCATGTCACCGATCACCCGGCCCAGATTGACCGAGCGCGGCTCCAGCGCCTGGCGCCGGGCAAAGGCAAGCAGATGGCTGATCAGGCGCGAGCCCCGCGACACCGCGATCATCGCATTTTCCACCCGGCGCGAAAGGGATGGATTGGCCTTGACCTCTTCGCTCGCGGCGGTGAGGTCGAGATTGGCGCTGATGATCTGCAAAAGATTGTTGAAGTCGTGCGCCACGCCGCCGGTGAGATGGCCGATCGCCTCCATCTTCTGGCTCTGGCGCACCATGTTTTCCGCCTTGATGCGCGCGGTGATATCCAGCACGCCCACCAGGAAGCCGCCCCCGGCAATAGGCGCGCGATAGACTTCAAGCTCCCGGCCGCCCCAACTCACACGGATGGGATCGGCACCCGCTTCACCAGTCGCAGACACGGGGAGGATTGGGCGGGGACGGTCTTTCTCGAAGCGGGCAAGGTCCGCCAGCATAGTGCGGTCATTGGCCAGCGCATCGGGAAAATCCAGCAGCCGGAAAAACTGGCGATTGAAGGCGCTGAGCCTGCCGTCGGCGGCGAAATAGGCGACGCCGTCGCGCACATTGTCGAGGGTTGCCTGTAACAGTGCGGCCTCGTGCGCCCGCACACGCTCCGCAACGGCGAGCCGCATATTGTTGCGGACCAGAAGAGCAGCGGCGGCGAGAAGTACCGCCAACGCCAACAGCGCCATGGACACGGCAAAGACGATCTCATAGTTCTTCTGATCGGCTTCCTGCCGGTTGCGGGTGCGGAGCAAGGCCTGCTCCTCGGCCATGCCTTTGTTGATCTCGGTCCGAAGCGCATCCATCCGCGCCTTGCCCAAGGTCATCGCCTCACCCAGTTGGGGCGACGCTCTGGCTGCACTGGCCGCCTGCAACATGTCGAGCGTGCCCAGCCTTTGTTGAATCAGTTTGGTGAGTCTGTCACCGCGTTGTTGCTCGGAGGGGTTGTCGGCGGTTAGTTGCTTGAAACGGACAAGGTCGCGCTCCACCCTCGCCCGCGCCCTCTGCGAAGGCTGGAGAAAGGCCTGGTTGCCGGTAAGCGCGTAACCACGCGCGCCAGTTTCCGCATCGGTGGCGTCGGCCAGAATCTGCCGGAGCGATCCCATCACCTGGTAGGTATGGGTGACCCAGACCTGCGCCGCGCGCTCGTTGGCGGCAAACAAGACGGTGATGGATGCGACCGTCGCCAGAATCAGGAAAATCGGCACTGCGCCCAGCAGCACGGACCTGTTCGGTGTCAAAGCCCCTCGCGTCTTTTGCCCCATCGCCCTACGTGCCATTTCGGGCCAAGTTCCGGATTCGAGCCAAATCATGGCCCGATTGATGCCGAGAAAGCTACTCCGGCGTCATCCGTTTCCTATATCCCTTTGTTTTGCCGTCGAGATGCAATCTGGACGGCAGTGGCTTGTCAGGGCTGGCAGGCGCCGCCAGCGGCGCCATAAACCTGGCCGTTGGCGTAGCTCGCATCACTGGCGGCCAACTGCACATAAATCGACGCCAATTCGGCGGGTTGGCCGGGACGACCCAACGGTGTCTGGCCACCGAACTTCTCGAGCTTTTCCATGGGTGCGCCGCCCGAGACCTGCAGCGGCGTCCAGATCGGGCCGGGCGCCACGCCATTGACGCGGATGCCCTTTGGGCCCAGTTGCTTGGCGAGCGATTTCACGAAGTTCATGGTCGCGGCTTTGGTCTGGGCATAATCGTAAAGCGTGGCCGAAGGGTCATAGGCCTGTTCGGAAGTGGTGGCGATAATGGCCGCGCCAGGCTTCAGATGAGGCAGCGCCGCCTTGATGATCCAGAACGGCGCGTAGATGTTGGTCTTGATGGTCGCGTCGAAATCATCATTGGAAATGTCCAGGATGGACTCATGGGCGGTTTGGCGGGCCGCGTTGCTTACCAGGATGTCGAGACCGCCCAATTCCTTGACGGTATCGGCCACCAATCGACGGCAGAATCCTTCATCGCGGAGATCGCCGGGGATGGCTGCCGCCTTGCGGCCTGCTTGCCGAATCAGGCCGATCACCTGCAGGGCATCTTCCTCTTCGGTGGGAAAATAATTGATCGCCACATCGGCGCCTTCGCGGGCATAGGCGATGGCCGCCGCCCGGCCCATGCCGGAATCACCACCCGTGATCAGCGCCTTGCGTCCGACGAGGCGGCCTGAACCTCTATAGCTCTCCTCGCCATGGTCGGGCGGCGGCTCCATCTTGCAGGCCAGACCCGGCCAGGGTTGTTTCTGATGCTGGAAGGGCGGCGTGGGATATTTGTCCTTCGGGTTCTGCAACCCGGCAGGATTCGCTTCGGTGCCCGGTTCCACATTCTTGTCCATCGGATCCCTCACGCGATTTGCCTTTGAGGGAATGTGCGAGGCCGAATGCCGTTGCCGGCAACAAATGTTAGCGAAGAGGCGCGTCAACCGGCGTTCTTGCGGCCTTGATTGGTGGTGCTTTGCGCTTCGTGCCCAGCCTGCTTGATGTCGGGTACGGGCCCCTTTTTTCCCACATGGATCGCGAAAGCGTTGACCCAATCATCGAAGGCGGCGGTGCCGGCCGCTTCGTCCATCATGTCCTCGACCTGATCGTCGGCGTAAGGCTTGCCGGCGCCGAACACCGTGCAGCGCCAAAGGGCGTCGGGCACTTCGATGTCACTGTAGCGGCATTGCCAGACCAGGCCCTGGTAAGCCAAGCGTTCGTCTCCGCCGCGCATGGGATGGCGGCTGGCATCGAACCATTCCTGATGCTCCAGGAATTTCGGCTTGCCCTGACCATCCTCTTCGTCGGCTCCGTCGTCGCCATAACAGAAGAAAGCCGCGGTGCGGCCCGAAAGATGATTCCGGCTGATCTCCCGCCACAGCGGCGAGCGCTCCAAGGCTTGCGCCTTCAACGTATCCTTCTTGTCAATCAGGTCTGGCCTGGGATTGCCGCCATTCATGCAGACAAGCCGATCGAACATCAGTTTGAGGTTGCTGGAAGGGCCGTACCAGTTCACCGGGGCCTATGACCGCCCAGGCGTCGGCGCGCGCGAGTCGGCCATAAAGATCGAGGTCCCACATTAGGTCGGGCTGAGTCTCGCTGCGTGGCCCATAGCAATTGCAGGGCCATACGCAGAGCGCCATCGAAGACGACACGCAGGCATTGCAGCTTTGTATCTTGGCTTTGCCATGTTCGTTGCCGATATCTTCGACGTCGATCTGCCAGCCTGCCGGCAGCTTCGCGGCCATGCGCAGCATCAAAGCGCGGGCCTTTGAATCCAACCCGGGACAGGAATGAAGCCGCCTTTGCGAACCGGCGATAATCAGCACGCGCAGCGCCCGCTGTTCCTGCGGGCGGAGAGGGGATTTGCCGGTTTCGGCCATGAGAGCCGAACGGCGGCCACGCCTGAAAGTTCCGCTCACAAAGCCCGGCTGAGCAACTCGGCAGGATGTAGCGTCTTGCGTCCCGTCAATTGCTCGATCTGCTCCCGGCAACTGAATCCGTTGGCCACGATCTCAACGTCGCTGCCGGCATCCTTGATGGGACCAAGGATTCCCCGTTCCGCGATGGCGCGGGATATCGCGAATTTGTCCGATTCGAAACCGAAAGAACCGGCCATCCCGCAGCAACCCTGTTCCATGACCTGCAGCGAAGGGGAAAGCCGGGAGAGGACTTTCCTGCTGGCGGTCTTGTCCAAGACGGAATGATGGTGACAGTGAAACTGCACCAAAAGCTGACGTGGCAATTGTCCGCGCGGGTTGAGCGCGAGCCCGCTTTTTTCCAAAAACTCTGTCAGCAGGAAAGTCTGCTTTTCCAGTTTCCGCGCGACGGGATCGTTGGGGAAAAGTCCAGGCAATTCGTCGCGGAAGGCGGACACGCACGCCGGCTCCAGTCCGATCAGCGGAACGCCTGCAAGGATATCGTCCCGCAACGCGTTCAAAGTTTTGCGCCAAAGTCCCTTGGCTTGGTCAATCCAGCCCCAGTCATAAAGCGGCCGCCCACAGCATAAGCGCTCCCGCGGCACCTCCACCTGGAAGCCAAGCCCTTCCAGTATATGTGTCGCCGCGATCGCCGTGTTGGGGCGGAAATAATTGTTGAAGGTGTCCGGCCAAAGCAGCACCCGCTTTCCTGTTCGCCTGGGATGCCTGATGTGCCAGGCGCGAAATGTCTGGGACGCGAAGGCCGGCATCGTCCGCTCCTGCGAAATTCCCGCGGCCCATTTGGTCAAGGCCGAGAGCCCCGGCGTGCGCGTGGCAAAATTGGCTAACCACGGCGCGTGGGCTGCCGCCCTGGCCCATCTTTCGATCTGGCCCATGCTGTAGGCGGCACGGGGCCGGAGGCGATGGACATAATGACGGGCGCGAAACTCCGCCTTGTAGCTCGCCATATCGACATTGACGGGGCAATCATGCTTGCAGCCCTTGCACGCCAGGCAGAGATCAAGGGCGTCTTCTACGGCCTGGCTGGCGAACCCGTCCTTCAGGGAATCGCCTCGCATCATCTCGAACAGAAGCCGCGCGCGACCGCGGGTGGAATGTTTTTCCTCGTTGGTACCCAGGTAGCTGGGGCACATCACCTGGCCTTTGGTCTGGCGGCGCCGGCATTTGCCCACACCCACGCAGCGCAAAGTCGCTTCGGTGAAGCTGCCATGATCCTCGGGATAGGCGAATAGACCGCGTATTTCCTGAGGCCGCCAAGATGGTCCGACCCGCAAATTTGACGTGATGGGATAAGGATCGAGAAGCTTGCCCGGATTCATGCGCTGGCGCGGGTCCCAGATCGCCCGGAATTCGCGCTGCGCCTGCATCAGGCCGGCGCCGTACATTTTCTCCAGAAGTTCGGCGCGTGCCTGACCGTCGCCATGCTCGCCGGAGAGCGAGCCGCCATATTTGACGACCAGATCGGCGGCTTCATTGAGGAAGCGGTGCCAGTTCGCCAACCCCTCCTCGTTTGAAAGATCGAAATTGATCCGGCAATGCACCAGGCCGTCGCCGAAATGTCCGTAAACCGAGGCCTGGTAGCCATGCTTGTGAAGCACGGCAACAAATTCGCGAAGATAATCGCCCAACTTCTCCCGCGGTACCGCGCTGTCTTCCCAGCCGGGCCAGGTGTGACCCATGCCGGGCACGTGCGCCGTCACCGCCAGGGACGCTTCGCGCACCTCCCACACTTCCTGTTGTTTGGCCTTGTCGGTGACCACGCGGCCGGTATGGCCCCTCGACACCATCGCCGCCACCAACGCGCCGGCCTGGGCCTCGGCTTCCTCCGTCGTTTGTGCGCCGAACTCCACCATCAGCCATGCCTGTCCTTCCGGCAGGACTTCCAGGTCGCTCACCTTGAAGTGCTTCTCTTTCATGTATTCGGTGAGCAGGTGGTCTATGGCTTCAACACCGATCGGACCGGTCTTAAGCACGGCCGGCACCGCATCGGCAGCGGCGAAGATGCTTTCAAAGCCGATGATCGCCAGTATGCGTTCCGGAGGGCTCGGCACCAATTCCAGCGTTGCGGACAAGATAATGAGGCAGGTCGCCTCGGTACCGGTCAAGGCGCGCGCGATATTCATGCCCTTGTCGGGCGAGAGCTGGTCCAGATTTTCATAGCCGGAGACCCGGCGCGGAATCTGCGGATAAACCTCAAGGAAGTGATGGCCATGCTTGGCCCAAAAGTCTTTCATCTGCCGGTAAATTTCCGCGCGCCGGCCCCCGCCGCGTTGGATCGCGGCATATTCCTCCGGCGAAGTCGGCCCTATGGTCATGCGCAAGCCGTCATAGGTCACGATGTCGAGTGACCGGACATTGTCCGCCGTCCGGCCTGCCATGATCGAGTGAACACCGCAGGAGTCATTGCCGATCATTCCCCCCAGCGTGTTGTGATCGTGGGTCGAGGGATCGGGCCCGAACGTGAGGTGATGCTTTTCCGCTTCATCGCGCAGATGGTCGAGAATGCAGCCCGGCTCGACCGCCGCCAGACGCTGCTCGGGGTTGAGCGAGAGAATCCGGTGCATATATTTGGAAAAATCGATGATCACCGCCGTGTTGGTGGTCTGGCCGGCAAGGCTGGTGCCCCCGCCCCGGGGCGTGATCGGCACGTCAAATTGGTTGCAAAGCCGGACCGCCGTGACGACATCTTCGGCGGATTTCGGCAGGATCACGCCGTAGGGCAACTGCCGGTAATTCGAGGCATCGGTGGCGTAAAGCGCGCGGTCCCCGATCTCGAAGCGCACTTCCCCTTCCAGCGATTTTTCGAGCGCCTCTTTCAGCCCTTTCAAATTCTCCGGCGGGACTTCGATGCCTTCTTGCGCCACGCGGCCCACGCCGGGCAATATGTCGGCTTTGCGATGCGATGGCTGGACGGTCATGGTCACACCTCGAAACGGATGGCGTCCTGCCGCCGGAATTCCAGGCCGAGACCTGGACGGTCATTGGGCGCGACATGCCCGCCGCGCAAGCGGGGAGCACCTTCGAACAGCATCTGTTCGATGCGGACATGATCGTGGAACCACTCCATGTGCAGCAAGCGTGGTGCCGCAAGCGCGGGCGCGAGATGGATGGACGGCGCGCAATGGCTGGACAGAGGGATCAGATAGGCGTCACACAATGAAGATGCCCGCATGAAACCTGATATGCCGCCGCATCGCGTGGCATCCGCCTGCAGCACGTCCACCGCGCGAGCCTCCAACATCGCGCGAAAATAATAGGGCGTGTAGCCATATTCCCCCGCCGCGATCGCCATCGGCGCCGGCGCCTTTTCGCGGACCAGTCTGAGGCCCGCAAGGTCGTCGCTTGAAACCGGTTCTTCGAACCAGGTCACGCCCAACCGCGCGAATTGCTGGGCAAAGGAAATGGATTGCTTGAGGTCGTAGCCGCCGTTGGCATCGACAAAAAGTTCGGTGCCGCCGATCGCCTTCTTTGCCGCTTCGACCCGGGCAAGGTCCCGCTCGGGGTCGCGCCCTACTTTCATCTTAACCCATTTGCAGCCCTGCGCCGCCCATTGGCCAAGCTGTGTTTGCAGAGTGCTGTCGTCATAGGAGGTGAAGCCGCCGCTGCCATAGACGGCTACCTTGTCGCGCGCTGCTGGAAGCAGCACCCCGAGGGGCACGCCGAAGAGCTTGGCCTTCAGATCCCAGAGCGCAATGTCGACCGCAGAGATGGCGGTGGCGGCAATACCGGGCCGCCCGATATTGCGTACCGCCTGATTCATCGCCGTCCAATGGGCTTCAATTTGAAGCACGTTTTGGCCCGCGAGCCTTGGGCCCAGCACCGTGTTTATGAGCTCTGCTGCAACCGGCGACGCATAGGTGTAGCCCAAACCCACTGCTCCGCCGGCTTCCACCTCCGCCATCACCATGGTGGTGCGGTCCCACTCCATGGTTCCATCCGATTCCGGCGCGTCGGTAGGGATTGTGTAGGCAAGGGCCCTCACCGATCTTATCGGACTTTTTCCGTCCTCCGGCACGGTCAGATCAACTCGCGAACCTTGTCGCCCAGGACCGTGCGCACGATCTTTCCGCCCTGCGGCGTTCCCTTGACCAGGGCTTCGGCGAAGTGCAGCGCTTGCTTGGCGGCAATCTTGGGCGGAAGCGGCGGCTCGTTGGGATCGACCGTCGCTTCGATCAGCGCCGGCCCTTCCGCATCGAGCGCGGCCCTCAGCGTCTCGGCGCATTTGCTGGGATCGTCGATCCGCCAGGCGGAAAGGCCGAAGCCTTGCGCGACAGTGACGAAGTCGATCGGTTGAAGTTCGCAGACATATTCCGGATGGCCCAGAAAGACCATTTGCTCCCATTTGATCTGGCCCAGGGCATTGTTCTTGATGACGACGATTTTGACGTTGAGCTTGTATTTCATCAGGGTCGCCATTTCACCCATCAGCATGGTCAAGCCGCCATCGCCGACAAAGCAAATCACCTGGCGTTCCGGATAGGCGATCGCGGCGGCGACGGCGTAGGGCAGCCCACAGGCCATGGTGGCGAGATTACCCGAACAGGAGAATTTCATGCCCGTGCGCATGGTCAGATGCCGCGCCGCCCAGGTGGTGATGGTGCCGGAATCGGTCGAGACGATGGCGTTGTCCTTGAGCAGCTTGTTTAGCTCATGCGCCACCACCTGCGGCTTCATGGGCATGTCTTGATTGGTGCCGCGCTCTTCCAGCACCGCGTTCCAGTCCTTGACCGCGGCCTGCGCCTTTTCCAGGAAACTCCTGTCTTCCCTCATCTCAAGGCGCGGCAAAAGCACTTCCAAGACTGCATTGGCGTCACCGATCAGCGGCACCTCGACAGGACAGCGCAAGCCGATGCGCTTGGGGTCATGGTCGATCTGCACGATCCGCGCCTTTCCCGGCTTGGGATAGAATTCGACATAGGGAAACGTGCTGCCCACAATCAGAAGCGCGTCGCACCCTTCCAGTGCGTCTTGCGAGGGCCGCGTGCCCAAAAGGCCCACGCCGCCGGTAGAATAGGGGCTGTCGTCGGCAACCGCACCCTTGCCCAAAAGAGCTTTGGCGATCGGTGCGCCCAGCCTTTCGGCCACCGCTTCCAGCCGTGGGCCCGCGCCCAGCGCGCCCTGTCCGGCCAGGATCATGGGACGCTTGGCGGCATTCAGGATATCGGCGGCTTCGATCAATCTCTTGTCGAACGGCAGCGCATGCACCACGCCCTCTACGTCGCTCACATGATGAGAAATGTTTCGCGCCGTGCGGACATCATCGGAAATCGGCTGGTCCTGCACGTCCACCGGCATGGTCACATGGGCAACGCCGCGATAGCCCAGCGCCATCCGGCAAGCCAATGAGACCACGTTTTCGGTATGGGCGGCGCCCATCACCCTCGTATTGTACACCGCGACGTCCATGAACAGCTTGTCGAGCTCCACGTCCTGCTGCGTGAAGGTGTGGAGCAGGTCATGGAATTGAAGGCCGGTGATGGCCAGCACCGGTATCTGATCCAGCTTGGCGTCGTACAGGCCGTTCAAGAGATGGATGCCGCCGGGTCCCGAAGTCGCCACGCACACGCCGAGCTTGCCGGTCCATTTGGCATAACCGCAGGCCGCGAACGCCGCGGCTTCCTCATGCCTGACTTGAATGAAGCGAACATCCTTTTGGCGGCGTCGGAAGGACTCGATCAAACCGTTGATGCCGTCGCCGGGAATACCGAATACCGTATCGACCCCCCAATTGATCAATGTGTCCACCAGGACGTCGCCCGCAGTCATTGTGCTCATGGAGGAACCTTTCGGAACCCGAGCACGACCCGCCGCGCCCAGGTTAAGATTTAACCCGCCAGCAAAGCCTGTGTTCCATTGCGAAAGATTTGCCGCCGACCCACATCGCAGACGTAGCGCGTCAAGGGCAGCCTCTGTCGCTCGGCGAGAAAAATCGTCCGACCAGATAAAAGGCCAGCGCGCCGGCAGCGACGATTCCCAGCCGGGCCCGGCCGCCGGACAAAATCATGGCGCGAGATTTGGACTGGGTGCCGAAACGGCCCCGCGTACGGTGGAGTTCGGTAATCGGCTGCTCCAAATTGTCGCGACGGTCGGCAGCCACCTTCTTTCCGGTCTCTTGTCCTTCGACCGCGGTACGCGCCAGATAGAAGTCCATGAAGCCGGGGAAAATCATGTTCCCAGCGATAGTCAACACCGTGGACAGGCCAACCCAATATTCGCGGGGCCGATAGCGTGCTGCCTTGAATACCGCTTCCGCAGCGACTTCCGGTTGATAGATCGTCCCCATCGGCTTCGGCTCGCGCGGCATGTGGGTGCGGGCCCAATCGAACTGCGGCGTGTTCATCGCCGGCAACTCGATGATGGAGACAGCAATGCCGCTGTCTTCTTCTTCCAGTTCCGTTCGCAGCGATGCGGTAAAGCCTCGAATCGCGTGCTTGGCTCCGCAATAGGCGGCCTGCAAGGGAATCCCGCGATAGGCGAGCGCCGAGCCGATATTGATGATATGCCCCTGGCCGCGTGGCCGCATCAGCTTGAGCGCGGCCATCGCGCCATGCACCACGCCCAGATAGGTGACCTCGGTCACGCGCCGGAATTCTGCCGCTCCCATGGCATGGACCGGCGAGAACACGGTCAGCATCGCGTCGTTGAGCCAGATATCCACCGGCCCCAGCACAAGCTCGAACCGTCGCGCGGCGTCCTCGACCGCTTCAGCGTCGCTGACGTCGATGGCCGCGTATTCCACCGCTTTAGCACCGCTGCGAACGAGTTCGGCCGAGAGCTCCTCGAGTGCATCCCGATCCCGCGCGATCAGGCCCAGAGCAGCGCCCTCTCGCGCAAATCGTATGGCGCAGGCGCGGCCCACGCCGGCGGCGGCACCTGTAATCACAACAACTTTGGCGCCGTTCCGCAATTCCTCTAATCCCGCACCAAGGGTGATTCGTCATAATGTTCGTAGAGGTCTTTCACGCTGTGATAGATCGCGACGGCTCCGGCTTCTTCCAGCACCAGTTCGGAAAACCCGCCGGAGAGCAGGGCGATCGTCCGCACTTGGTTTTTCTTGGCGCCGAGAACGTCATAAGGACTGTCGCCGATCGCGATCGCTTCGTTGGCACCCGTGGGAAAGACTTTGGCCAGCGCGCTGTGGAAAATATCGCCGGTCGGCTTGGAGCTTTCCACGTCTTCGCTTGTCGTCACACCATCGATGATGTCTGTGACCCCCAAAAGGTCGGCGTAGTAAGTGACGTCGTCCTGCTTCGACGATGTGGCGATGATCACCTGACGGCCATCATTGTGCAGCCGCCCGATCAGGTCGCCCGCCATGGCGAAGGGCTTGACCTGGGAGCGATAGCGGCTGGCGAAAATCTCGCTGTGCCGCCGATCGATTTTTTCCCGCCGCTTAGGATTCAAATCCGGAAACAGCGATGGGATGAGAATATCCGCGCCTTTGCCGACTTGCGCGCGAATCTGTTTCCGCTCAACCAACAGGCCCGCATCGTGGAAGGCTTCCGCCCACGCATCCACGCGAAAATCGTTGCTGTCGATCAGCGTACCGTCCACATCCAGGAATATCGCTTTTGGCGGCATTTAACTTTTGACAGGATGTCGCGCGAAGACGCACGTCGCCAAGGAAAGCCGAAATAAAACAATTCGTTCCTGTTGCGCCGGGGCTCGCCGCCGACCCCTGCCGGTTTGGTCAAGAACGCTCCGGAAGCGTGGATTTTTGCTAACCCGAGGAATCGGGAACATTTGCCGAAAATGCGCGTTGGGTTGAGGCGCTAGGCCTGGTTCGGGCCAGGGGACATCCATCAATGGCTCAACTTTTTCGCCCAGGTGCGAACAGCATCGCCGTGGTGGTCATAGTGGCGCTGTTGATCCTTCCGGGCGCTGCCATCGGCCTCACGTATTTCATCTGGGATTCGCCTTACGCGACTGATCAGAATCTCACCCTCTATCAGCCGGTCCCTTTCAGTCATGCCCATCATGTGGGCGATCTCGGGCTGGATTGCCGCATGTGCCACACCGGAGTGGAGAAGGCGGCGTTCGCCGGGCTCCCCGCCACGCACATCTGCATGACGTGCCATTCGCAAATCTGGACCAACGCGGCAATGCTGGCGCCCGTGCGGCAAAGCTATGCCAGCGGGGCGCCGCTGCATTGGCAACGCGTCAACCGGCTCCCGGATTATGTGTTTTTCGATCACAGCATCCATGTCGCCAAGGGCATCGGCTGTTCCACCTGCCATGGCCAAGTGGACAAGATGGCGATCATGCGCCAGGCAAAACCGCTCACCATGGGCTGGTGCCTGCAATGTCATCGCCATCCCGAGAATTTCATCCGCCCCCAAAACCGCGTCTTCGACATGACATGGCAGCCCCCCCCTGATCAGCAGAAGCGCGGGTTGGCCCTCATTCGCCAATATCTCATCCATCCCGATCATCTCACGGACTGTTCCACATGCCACCGCTGAGAGGGTCCATTGCCGATCTTGACCGGCGCAAGGCGCTGCAATTGCTGGCCAGCAGCATGGCGGCGGCCATGGCTGGCTGCAGCCGCCCGGAAGAGGAGATCATTCCCTATGCCAACATGCCGGAAGGCCTGGTGGCGGGAGAGCCGTTGCGTTTCGCCACCAGCTTCGAGCTTGCCGGCTATGGCCGCGGCTTTTTCGGCATTTCGGTCGATGGTCGCCCGATCAAGATCGAAGGCAATCCGCGCCACCCCTACAGCCTGGGCGCCACCGATATCTTCGCGGAAGCCGAGGTTCTTTCCCTCTATGATCCGGACCGGGCGAAGATCGTCCGGCACGGCGACGACATCTCCACCTGGGACGATTTCATCGCAACCTGGGGGAAAGTCGGCGCCAATGCGCGCGTCGGATTGGTGACGGGGCGCATCACCTCGCTCACCACGCTTTCCGCTATCCGGGCGGTCAAAGCGCGTTACCCTGCGCTGACCTGGTACCGCTACGAACCCATCAACGACGATGCAGCCCGCGCCGGCACGCGCCTCGCCTATGGCCGTCTGCTCGATGCCATTCCGCGTTGGGATAGGGCCGATTGCATTCTATGCCTGGGCGCCGACCCCCTGGGACCTGGGCCCGGCCAGCTGCAG
>Ga0134125_10002971_pt1 | contig 19874 bp, 18 predicted proteins | sample KB31751_FD_96464 | JGI IMG/M metagenome (GOLD analysis project Ga0134125, IMG submission 96464) | Terrestrial soil microbial communities with excess Nitrogen fertilizer from Kellogg Biological Station, Michigan, USA - KB3-175-1 | ecosystem: Environmental > Terrestrial > Soil > Unclassified ... | reverse complement strand
GCGGCGGCGGCCATCATCGGCCCGGCCCCCGCGCCGGTGTACATGCGGAGGGAGTTGATCTCCGGGGGAAGTGCTCCGAAGTCGAAAGTCATTGCGTCGCTCCTGTTCTGTGCTGCTGTCCGCTGGGTGTTAGATGGCCGGCTTGGGCATCACGGTCGGCTTGATGCCGTAGCGCGGCGCGCCGAGGCCGTAGCCGCCGCGTCCGGCGGTGGCCATCGAGGGCAGGCCGCCCGGCACGGTGGTCACCGGTGCGGTGTGGGGCGCGGCGCTGGTGAAGCCCGCGCCGACCAGCTGCGCCGGGGTCGGGTTCACCGACGGAACGCCACCGGCCGCCCAGCTGGGTGGCACCGACAACGCGCCGATCGAGGGCCCGCGACCCATGCTCGCCAGCACCGGCGCCGCACCCACGGCCGCGGGGGCCGCCGGCGCGGGTGCGGCGGCGGTTGCCGAGGTGAGTCCCCCCGTGAAATTGGGGATCCCGGCCGCCCCTGGGACGGGAGCGAATTGCCCCTCGCCCAGGGTGATGAAGTCCGACGCGGCGGCACCGACGTTCTGGCCCCACCCGATCCCGGTCCCGAGGGTGGTGCTTCCCGCGGGCGGGTCGGTCGCCGCGTTGGTGATGGCGTTCGGTGTGATGGCCTGCAACGAGGCGGCGCTGGTTGTCACCCGGTTCGCGGTTTCGGTCTCGCCGTATGAAGCGGCGCTGGTGTTCAGGTTCTTCACCAGTGTTTGGTGAATCGCGCTTGCCTGGGTGCTGACCTGCTGGTACCACGCGCCGTAGGCGGAAAACTGCGCGGCCTGAAGGGTGGACACCTCGTCGGCGGCCGCTGGAGCGATGCTCGTGGTGGGCGCCGCGGCGGCGGCGTTCTGGGCGTCCATTGACGAGCCGAGCGCCTCGAGCATGCTCGCCACGGCCATCAGCGCCTCGGGCCGAGTAGTGACAAACGACATTGTTTTCTCCTTCTCTAAACGAGCCGGCCCCTTGCGGACCCGCGACGTTGGCTCTCCGCCAGGCCCAGGACATGACCCGCCGATCCCCGGGAGCGAGGTACCCCGAAACGGCCAAGTTCACGCGGTTGACCTGGCAAGACGGCTGACCTAGAAGCGCACGATGCAGCGGCTGCGCAGCGAGGGCCTCCGAATCACGTTGCGCGGGTCAGCTTTTCATACGCGGCCGCGCAGACGGCCCGTTGCGCCGGTGTGTCGGCCCGGCAAAAGCGCAGCTGATCCACGGTGTTTCGGGCGTCCCCGCCGGGGTGAAGGACCCGCGGCGCGGGCCAGCAAGTAACCTGACCGCCGTGACAAGAGCAGCAGGTGCCAAAGGGATAGGCCTGGCAACGCTGGCCGCCGACGGATCGATCCTCGACACGTGGTTTCCCGCACCGGAACTGACCGAATCGGGCGCCGGTGCCACGTCGCGACTCGCGCTTTCCGACGTCCCCCCCGAACTGACCGCACTGATGGGCCGGGACGATGACCGCGGCACCGAGACCGTCGCGGTGCGCACGGTCATCGGCTCGCTGGACGACGCGGCCGCCGACGCCTACGACGCCTACCTGCGGCTGCATCTACTGTCGCACCGGCTGGTGGCGCCGCACGGGCTGAACGCCGGCGGCTTGTTCGGGGTATTGACCAATGTGGTCTGGACTAATCGCGGGCCCTGCGCGGTCGAGGGGTTCGAGGCCGTCCGGGCCCGGCTGCGCCGCCACGGGCCGGTGACGGTTTACGGCGTCGACAAGTTCCCGCGGATGGTCGACTACGTGTTGCCGACCGGGGTGCGCATTGCCGACGCCGACCGGGTACGGCTCGGCGCCCACCTGGCCCCGGGCACGACGGTGATGCATGAAGGCTTTGTCAACTACAACGCAGGCACGCTGGGGGCGTCGATGGTGGAGGGTCGCATCTCGGCCGGCGTGGTCGTGGGCGACGGCTCCGATGTCGGTGGTGGGGCCTCGATCATGGGCACGCTGTCCGGCGGTGGCACCGAGGTCATTTCGATCGGCAAGCGCTGCCTGCTCGGCGCCAACGCGGGCCTGGGCATCTCACTGGGCGACGACTGCGTCGTGGAGGCCGGCCTCTATGTCACCGCGGGCACCAAGGTCATCACGCCCGAGGGTAAAGAGGTGAAGGCGCGCGAGTTCTCCGGTGGCAACAACCTGTTGTTCCGGCGCAATTCGCTGAGCGGGGCAGTCGAGGTGGTGGCCCGCGGCGGCCACGGCATCGCCCTCAACGAGGACCTGCACGCCAACTAGGCGATTCCGAGCGTCGTGCCGTTGGTTTCGGGCAGCAGATAGGTGCACACCAGGCTGACCGACGTGAGGGCGGCCAGCATGAGCCCGATCGCCCAGCTGCCGTAGGTCGCCAGCAGGGTCCCGGCGATCAGCGGCGGCGATGCGCTACCCACGATGCCCGCAAGGTTTTGCGCCAGCGCCGTTCCGCTGTAGCGGTAGCGGGTCGCGAACAGCTCGGGGATGAACGCCGCCGTCGGGCCGGAGCCGATCGCCGCGGCGATGCACATGCCGACGATCGCCACCGCGTAGCCGACGGGTTTGCCGGTGTTCAACAGCGGCATCACCAGAAACGACCACAGCAGACAACACGTCCACCCCACCAGCATGATGCGGCGGCGCCCGAGCCGGTCGCACAGGATGGCCGAGGCCACCATGAACGCGATGCTCGCGAACCCGCCCAGTGCGCCGACGAACCAGATGAAGTTGCGCGAGTACCCCAGGTGGGAATGCGCGTACAACGCCAGATAGGTGTTGGCCATATAGATGAACCCCAAAGCGCCGAGGATGCTGCCCGCGGCCAGCGCGATCTCACGGCGTTGCAGCCGCAGCAGCTCCGCGAGCGGTGTTTTAGGTATCAGCCCACGCGCCTTCTCCTGCGCGAACACCGGGGTCTCCTCGATGTTCAGGCGGACATACAGCGCGAGCGCGACCAACACCGCGCTGAGCAGGAACGGCACCCGCCATCCCCACTGCAGAAACGCCGGACTGCCTTCGCCGACGGTGAGATTCACCCCCAGAAAGGTTGCGCTGCTCAGCACGGCCGCGGTGCCGCCGCCTATCAGTGTGAACACGCCGTATCGGCCGCGCTGGTCGGCCGGCGCGTATTCGGCGCTCAGCAACGCCGACCCCGCCCATTCGCCGCCGACGGCGAACCCCTGCAACAACCGAAGCGCGACCAAGATCAGCGGTGCCGCGCCGCCGATCACCCCGGGGCTGGGGACCAGGCCCACACTCACCGTTGACAGGCCCATGATCAGCAGCGTGGCGACCAGAGTCTTCTTGCGGCCCAACCGGTCCCCGAAGTATCCGAACACCGCCGCACCGAGCGGCCGGGACAAAAATGCCGTCGCAAACGTCCCCATCGAGGCAATCGTGGCGCTGGCGGGGCTGAGGTGCGGGAAGAACACCGTCGGGAACACCAGCGCCGCCGCGGTGCCGTAGATGAGGAAGTCGTAGAACTCGATCGCCGAGCCGACGAGACACGCGGCCGCGATCCGCCTCATCGGCGTGGGCCCGACTACGACGGTGGCGGCGGCGCCAGCGGGTGACCGGTTCCGTCCTTGCACTGTTACGACGGTACCTCCCGCCCGTTGGGCCGCGAGCGTAACCGGACGGCGAAGAATCGAGCCGGATTTCGCAGTGTGGATACGCGCGCGGAAAGGCGCTCAGCCGTCGGACAGCAGCTGCTTCTTGAGGACCTTGCCCATGGCGTTGCGCGGCAGCGCGTCGACGATGCGCACCTCACGCGGCCGCTTGTGCACCGAAAGTTGTTGTGCGACATAGTCGATCAGATCGTCGGCGTTGCCCGCTCCGACGACGTACGCGACGATGCGCTGTCCCAGGTCCGCATCGGGCATCCCCACCACCGCGGCCTCCTGCACGCCCGGATGCCCGAGCAGGACCGTCTCGATCTCGCCCGCGCCGATGCGGTAGCCACCGGACTTGATCAGGTCGACCGACTCGCGTCCCACGATGCGGTGCATCCCCCCACCGTCGATGACCGCGACGTCGCCGGTGCGGTACCAGCCGTCGGCGTCGAACGCCTCGGCGGTGGCGTCCGGTCGATTCAGGTAGCCGTCGAACATCATCGGACCGCGAACGTGGAGCTTCCCGACGGTCTCCCCGTCGTGCGGCACCAGCCCGCCGTCGTCGTCGAGCAGCCTCGTTTCCACACCGGCCAGCGGCAGCCCCACCCAGCCCGCGCGCCGCTCGCCGTCGGCGCGGGTGGAGAGGGTGATCAGCGATTCGGAGGCGCCGTAGCGTTCGAGGGGCTGATGCCCGGTGAGGGCGGACAGCCGGTCGAACACCGGAACCGGCAGCGGTGCGCTTCCCGAAACCAGCAGCCGCGCCCGGCCCAGCGCCCGGGCGGCCGCCTCGTCGGCCACCACCCGCGACCAGACCGTGGGGACCCCGAAAAACAGCGTGCCAGCGAGGTCGGTGCCGGCCTGGGCGTAGCCCGCGGGCGTCGGCTTTCCGGTGTGGACGAAGCGATTTCCGATCCGCAGCGAGCCGAGCAGGCCCAACACCAGGCCGTGGACGTGGAAGAGCGGCAACCCGTGCACCAGGACGTCGTCGGCTGTCCATTGCCAGGCCTGCGCGAGCGCGTCCAGGTCGGCGGCGATCGCTCGCCGGCTCAGTACCACCCCTTTGGGCAGCCCCGTGGTGCCGGAGGTGTAGATGATCATCGCGGTGGCGTCGTGCGACGGCTCGGGATAGCGGTGCCAGGAGCGGGCGTGCGTGCGCACCGGGATGTGCGGCAGCCCTCCGGGCTCGTCAGATACCGGCCCGAGCCAGGCTTGCGCTCCGGAATCGGTGAGCATGTGGCGGCGTTCGGCCGCGCCGACATCGGCGGGCACCGGGACGAAGGGCACTCCGGCGATCAGGCACCCGGTGACGGCCAGCACCGTCTCGACGGTGGGCGTGGCCAGGATGGCGACCCGGCCCGCGCCGCCGACCCGCTCGGCCACCGAGGTGGCGGCGCCGACGAGGTCGCTGCGGCTGAGCGCGGTGCCGTCGATGCGCACCGCGTCGGCGATATCGGTGGCGGTGATGGCCGAGGGATTCAGGGACGCCAGCAGCACGTCAGCAGGCTACCCGGCGCCACGGAAGGTCAGTTCTGCTCGTCCCAGATCTTGATCAGGGTGGACAGGATCTCCTCGCCGCGGCCCAGCCCGGCGAGGTGGCTTTCGCCGGGCAGCACGAACAGCTCGCAGTCGGGCAGCAGGGACACCACGTGCTCGCCGTGGGCGAACGGGACGATGTGGTCGCTGTCGCCGTGCCACCAGCGGACCGGGACCTTGACCTCGTCGAGCCGGAATCCCCAGTCCCGGGTGAACAGGATGATGTCGTTGAAGGGGGCCGCCAGCTGCTTGCGGCTGCCGTTGAGCAGGTCGTCGAGAAACATGGCGCCGAACTCGGGCCGGGTGAGCAGGCGCCGATCGGCCTCGGGCGATATCGCCGCGTACAGATACAGCGCGGTGCTCGCGACCGGACGAATGGCCCGGACCACCAGGCTGGCGCCGATCCGCAGCGGGTCACCGCCCAGCCGCAGCAGCGGCGCCACCCGCTTGCCCAGGTTCATCAGACCGCTGGTGATCCCCTCGTCGCCAAGGAATGGTGCGACACCGCCGAGCACGCCGGCCGCAACGACCCGATCGGACAGGACCGCGGCCGATGCGAGCGCGTACGGACCACCGCCGGACAGGCCGATGACGGCCATTTTGTCGATGCCGAGCGTGTCCGCGATGGTCCGCAGGTCGTCGCCGAACGCCCGGATGTTCTCGTACCGATGGGGTGTCGACGAGCCGATGCCGGGGCGGTCCAGCCCGATCAGCCGGATCTTGTGGTTTTCGGCGTAGAGGCGGGCTTCGGTGGGAATCTGGCGCCGCGCGCCGGGGGTGCCGTGCAGCCAGAAGACCGCGCGGCCCTGCGGGTCACCGAATTCGGCGAAGCCGATCTGGCGGTCTGCACCGACGGCGACGTTTCCTTCGAGTTTGGGGCGGGCGATCTCGATGGCCATGTCGAGCAGCTTGGCATGTCGTGCGCGGTTCACCAAAAGGCGCACAGCGCCGCTGCGGCATGCGGAATTCGGTATGAGCCGTTGCAGGACTTTGCTGCTCGCATCAGGAAGCCGGCCCGCTAGTTGCTCGGGGAGGCGACGTCGTCACCGAAAAGTTCTAGGGCGCAGAGTATTTCGGGGACCGTACCCCGGCAAGGGATCCCGTCACACCGGAACACCGATGGCCATCTGTTCCATGTATTGATGGAGCCCACCGATGCCACCGCCCTCACGGCCCAGCCCGCTCAGCTTGAAGCCGCCGAACGGCGCGCCGCCCGGCCCACAACCGTTGACGGCGATCTGCCCGGTCCGGATGCGGCACGCGACACCGACGGCGCGGTCCACGTCACCGCCCCATACCGCACCGGAGAGCCCGTACTGCGAGTTGTTCGCGATCGTGACCGCATCATCGTCGTCGCGGTAGCGCAGCACCGTCAACACCGGACCAAACACTTCCTCTTGCGCGATAGTCGAATTCGGTTCGACACCGGACAGAATCGTCGGTTCGAAGTAAAAGCCGACATCCAAGCCGGCCGGGCGGCCACCGCCGGTCACCAGCTTTGCCCCGTCGTCGAGCGCGCCGGCGACGTGCGCCTCGACGCGGTCTCGTTGCGCCGCGCTGATCAGCGGACCCATCTGCACCTCGGAATCGCGCGGATCGCCCACCTTGATCTCGCTGGCCAGCGCGGCGAGCCGGTCGACGACCTCGTCGTGCAGCGAATCGGGAAGCAACAGCCGGCTGTGCAGGATGCAGGCCTGGCCGGCGTGCAGCGAGCAGCAGTCGAAGAGCATCTGCTGCAGCATCTCGTCGGTGATCTCGGTGTCGTCGAGGACGATGCTCGCCGACTTGCCGCCCAGTTCGAGCAGGATCCGCTTCATGGTGTCGCCGGCGGCGGACATGACCTGCCGGCCGACGACGGAGCTGCCGGTGAAGCTCACCATGTCGATCCGGGGATCGGTGGTGAGCAGCTTGGCCGCCTCAACTCCGGAGGGCGTGACGACGTTGACCACGCCCGGCGGGATATCGGTGTGTTCGTCGATGATCCGCGCGAGCGCGAGCCCGGCCAACGGCGTCAGCGGCGACGGCTTGAGCACGACGGTATTTCCTGCCGCCAGTGCGTGGTTCAGCTTCATGACGTTGAGGCAGTGCGGGAAGTTCCACGGCGTCAGCACCGACACGACACCGAGCGGCGCGTGTCGAAGCAACGTGGTTCCGGCGCCCATCCCGGTGACCTCTTGGTCGGTCAGCTGGGTGGCGAGCTGTGCGGCGTGCATCGACATGAACCCGGCGCCGTCGATCTGCATGATGCGCTCGTTGGAAACGCAGCCCCACTCCGCCTGGGACAAGGCGAAGAAGTCGTCGGCGTCTTTGCTCAGCGCCTCGCCCAACTGGTTGAGACAGCCGGCGCGCTGCTCGGCACTCATGGTGCCCCAGGGCCCGCTGTCGAAGGCGCGGCGCGCGGCGGCGATCGCGTCACCGACTTGGGCGACGCTCGCGTCGGGCGCGGTGGCGATCACAGTCTCGGTGGACGGGGAGATGTCGTCGTACCGGCCATCGTGCGGCTCGATCCAGTTGCCATCGATATAGAGCGGGTAGGTCTGGATAAGAGCGGGCGAATCGGCCATGTGCTTCCTCCGGTCATCTGATCACTTGGTGTACCCGCCCCAGCGACTGCCGTCAATCATCGTTTGCGCGAATTCCGGAGCTCCTCCCATACTTTGCCGTCGTATTGACAGCATGCGACGGCGCAGAGTACACACATCTCGCGAGACAGATCGCATCAATCTGTCGGATCAAGGTGTCCTGCGAGAGGGGCTTGCTACGTGACCGACTCAGAAAGCGTCAGCGCCAAGGTGCGGGCCCTCGTCGGCCAGCCGACCGGCGGCACCGGAAAGCCGTCGCTGGCGCCGGACCCGGTGAATCAGCCGATGATCCGGCACTGGGCGTACGCGATGGCCGACATGAACCTGGTTTACATCGACCCGGAGTTCGCCGCCTCGTCGAGGTTCGGTGGCATCGTGTCGCCGCCGGTGATGCTGCAGACCTGGACGATGCCCTCGCCGAAACTGGAAGGGATCGGGGAGCGAGGCGGGGCACCCATCGAGATCCACGGCAACCCAACGGCATTCCTCGACGAGGCCGGCTACACCAGCACGGTGGCGACCAACTCGGAGTTCGAGATCGAGCGTTACCCGCGGCTCGGCGACGAGATCAGCGCGACGACGGTCTACGAATCGGTCTCCGACGAGAAGAAGACGGCGCTGGGCACCGGCTTCTTTCTGACCTGGCTGACGACCTACGCCGACCAGAACGGCGAAGTGTTGGGGCGGCAACGATTCCGGGTGCTGCGATTCAGGCCGGCAAACTGATGGCGGCCCGACTTGCGCCGGCGATCACCCCGGACACCGAATTCTTCTGGAATGGATTGCGGGAGAACAAACTCCTGATTCAACGCTGCGGCGGCTGCGGGCAGCTGCGTCACCCGCCGCGCCCGATGTGTCCCCACTGCCGTTCCCTGGACTGGGAGGCGGTCGAGTCGTCGGGGCGCGGCGCCGTGTACAGCTACGTGATGCCGCACGAACCCAAATTCCCGTTCTTCGACTATCCCTACGTCGTTGCCCTGGTGGAACTCGAGGAGGGAATGCGGCTGGTGTCCAACCTGACCGGCATCGACCCTGCGGACGTGAGGGCCGGATTGCCGGTGGAGGTCTACTACCAGATGTTCGATGATGGCTTGGTGCTGCACCAATTCCGGCCCCGCGGCCAGGTGCGTTGACGGATCTCAGCTTTACCCTCAGCCCGGCCGCCACGCAGCTGCCCCACCTTGGCGCAACCTATTCGGAAGGACACGCATGACGACCACCGCCGGACGATCCACAACCCTGCGTTGGCAGGACATCGCGGTGGGAGACGAGGTCACTCCGCTCGAAGTGCCCATCACCACCACGATGATCGTCGCCGGTGCGATCGCCACCCGTGACTTCATGCCGGTGCATCACGACCGCGACTACGCCAAACAGCAGGGCTCGCCCAACCTGTTCATGAACATCTTGACCACCAACGGCTACTGCGTGCGCTTCCTCACCGACTGGGCCGGCCCCGAGGCGATGGTCAAGAACCTGTCGATCCGCCTGGGCGTGCCGTGCTTTCCCGATGATCCGCTGCGCTTCACCGGCAGCGTCACCGGCAAGAGTGAAGGCTCGGGGGGCGAGAACTTCATCGAGGTGACCTTCGCGGGCGCCAACAGCCTCGGCGACCACGTCTCCGGCACCGCGGTGCTCAGCCTGCTCGACGGGTCCGGCTCATGAGCGGGACGCTGCCGGGCGCGGCGGCGATCGTCGGGATCGGCCAGACGGAGTTCTCCAAGGAATCCGGGCGCAGCGAACTGCAATTGGCGTGCGAGGCGGTCAGCGCCGCACTGGACGACGCCGGCCTGACGCCCGGCGACGTCGACGGCATGGTCACGTTCACCATGGATTCCAGCGACGAGATCGACATCGCCCGCAACGTGGGGATCGGCGATCTGAGCTTCTTTTCCCGCGTGCACCACGGCGGCGGTGCCGCCGCCGGCACCGTGGTGCACGCGGCGATGGCCGTCGCCACCGGCGTCGCCGACGTGGTGGTGTGCTGGCGCGCCTTCAACGAACGTTCCGGCTTCCGGTTCGGCGGCAGCGGACGCAGCATGGCGGAAACACCGGTGTTCATGGCGCATTACGCGCCGTTCGGGCTGCTCACCCCCGGGGCCTGGGTCGCGGTACACGCCCAGCGGTACATGTCGACGTACGGTGTCACCAACGAGGACTTCGGCAGGATCGCGGTCGTCGACCGCAAGCACGCGGCGACCAACCCCGACGCCTGGTTCTACGAGCGCCCGATCACGTTGGAAGATCACCAGAATTCGCGCTGGATCGTGGAACCCGTGCTGCGCCTGCTGGATTGCTGCCAGGAGAGCGACGGCGGTGTCGCGCTCGTCGTCACCAGTGCCGAACGCGCCCGGGACCTGCGGCAGCCGCCCGCGATCATCACCGCGGCCGCGCAGGGAGCTGCCCACAACGGCGAGATGATGACCAGCTACTACCGCGACGACATCACCGGCCTGCCGGAGATGGGGGTGGTGGCCCGGCGACTGTGGCGCGATTCGGGCCTCAAGCCGCAAGACATCCAAACCGCGTTCATCTACGATCATTTCACGCCGTTCGTGTTCACTCAGCTCGAGGAGCTCGGATTCTGTGGGCGTGGGGAGGCCAATGACTTCGCCACCGTCGAGCGGTTGTCGCTGGGTGGCGATTTTCCGATCAACACCAACGGCGGCCTGCTGGGCGAGGCGTACATCCACGGCATGAACGGCATCACCGAAGGGGTGCGCCAGGTGCGCGGCACCTCGTACAACCAGGTCGACAACGTCGAGCATGTGCTGGTCACCTCCGGAACCGGCGTGCCGACCAGTGGTCTGATCCTCGCACCGGCCGGCTGAGGGGAACCATCATGCCGAGGCTCGCGCTCCTGACCGCTTACGGCGGGCCCATCGAGCTGGCCGAATTCCCGTTATCCGCCGAGCTAAACTCTCTGCAGCACACCGGCTTTCCGTTCGCCTCGGCCGACGCCCGGCTGGTCCCTCGGGGGGCGTTGATTCCGTGACGACGCAGGCTTCTGTCTCCCATCAGGAGACCTCCACCCGCGAGCTCATCGTGGAGTCCGCATTCGCGTGTTTCGGCAAGCAGGGATTGCAGAAGGCGACCATCGTCGACATCGCCAAGCGGGCCGGCGTGTCCCGCAGCACCATCTATGAATACTTCAGCGACAAGGCGGCGATCGTGGAGGCGTGCGCCGAGCACGCGTCCGAGCGCTTCTATCGCGAGATGACCAAGGCGATGGATCGGGGCAGCAGCCTGGAGGACAAGCTGTGTTCGGCGGCGGTGTTCGTCACCCAGGCGCGGCGAGTCATCGCCTCCGAGAAGTACTTCGACGAGGATGCGATCAGCCTGCTGCTCACCAAGGACGCCGCCGTGCTGCTGCGCGAATGCGTCGAGTTCTTCGCCCCCTACCTGTCGGCCGCCAGGCTCACGGGTGAGGTGCGCAAGGACCTCGACGTCGAGGCCGCCGGCGAGTGGTTCGCGCGCATCCTGTTCTCGTTGTTCAGCACGCCGTCCTCGACCCTGGATATGGACGATCCCGACGTGACGGCGGAGTTCGTCCGCGCCCATGTGGTGCGCGGTTTCGCCAGCGACCGGCCGCGGCCGCGACGCGGTTAGCGCCCGCGTTCGTGCGCATCGTGGGCTTCGTGCGCGTCGTGGGCTTCGCTGTGAATCCTGGGCGGCCAGTGTGAATCCTTGGCTTCGGGTGTGAATCCTGGGCGGGGATTGTCGGCGTGTCGCCGCCCGGTCTTCCCAATCAATGCCCACGATTCACACTGGTCGCCAACGATTCACACTCGATTCCGGCCACCGTCAGTGGCCGCGCTGGGCCAGGGCCCGCAGAAAGAACGTCAGGTTGGCCGGTCGTTCGGCCAGTCGCCTCATGAAGTATCCGTACCAGCGGGTGCCGAAGGGGACGTATACCCGCAGCTGGTTACCGGCCCCGGCGAGCCGTCGCTGCTCGTCGTCGCGAATGCCGTACAGCATCTGGTATTCGAATTCACCGGCGCCGCGGCCCGATTCACGCACCAAATTGGGGACCGCGTCGATGATCGCCGGGTCGTGGGAGGCCACCATCGGATACCCCGCTCCGGCCAGCAACACCCGAAGGCAGGCCAGGTAGGAGTTGGTGACCTCGGCGGGTTCTCGATACGCCACCGATACGGGCTCGTCGTAGGCGCCCTTGCACAACCGGATCCGGGCCCCGGTCGCGGCGAACTCTTCGCAGTCACCCAGCGTGCGCCGCAGATAGGCCTGCAAAGCCACGCCCAGCCAAGGAAATTCGGCGCGCAGGTCGCGCACGATGGAAAGCGTCGACTCGGTGGTGATGTGATTCTCGGCGTCGACCGTCACCCACACGCCTGCGCGTTGCGCGGCATCGCAGATCGACCACGCGTTCTCCCGCGCGATCTTGTGCCCATCGCGCGACAGCGCCTGCCCCAGCGCCGTCAACTTGACCGAGACTTCCAGCGGCCGGACACCGTCGCGCCCGGCATCGAGGCGGACCAGCTCGCCGATCAGATCCAGGTAGGTCTGCACCGCCGCATCGGCGTCGTCGGCGTCGCAGACGTCCTCGCCCAGGCAGTCGACGCTGACGTAACGTCCCGAATTACGGAGCACAGCAACGCTGTTCATCGCAGACGCGATCGTCTCCCCGGGAACGAAGCGGCGCACCACGCGACGGGTGGCCGGTAAGCGCTCGGCGGCGCGACCCAATACCTCGCCGCGTCCGGCGGCCAGGATCACCGGGCGCAGGGTGGTGGCGAACAGTCCGGCCATCAGTCGGCGCCCATATGCGGATAGGTGTGCTCGGTAGCCGGGATGAATGTTTCCTTGATGGTGCGAGCCGACGTCCAGCGCAACAGGTTCAGCATCGATCCGGCCTTGTCGTTGGTGCCCGAGCCACGGGAGCCCCCGAACGGCTGGCGCCCGACGACCGCGCCCGTCGGCTTGTCGTTGATGTAGAAGTTCCCGGCGGCAAAGCGCAGCCGGTGCTGAGCGGTCAGCACGGCGTCCCGGTCGTCCGCGATGACCGCGCCGGTCAGCGCGTACCGCGAGCCGCTGTCTACGACGTCGAGGATCCGTTCGTAATCGTCGTCGGGGTACACATGCACCGAAAGCAGCGGACCGAAGTATTCGGTCGCGAACGATTCATCGGTCGGGTCGTCGGACAGCAACACCGTCGGACGCACGAAATAGCCTTCGCGGTCGTCGTATTCGCCGCCGACGGCGATGGTGACGTGCGGTGCGCCCTTCGCCCGCTCGATGGCGTCGACGTTCTTGGTGAAGGCCCGCCGGTCGATCAGCGCGCCGCCGAAGTTGGTGAGATCGGTGACGTCGCCGTAGCGCAGCGCGGCCGTCTCCCCCAGGAAGCCGTCGCCCATTCGGCGCCACACCGACTGCGCGATGAACGCCCGCGACGCCGCCGAGCATTTCTGCCCCTGGTAGTCGAAGGCGCCGCGGATCAGGGCGGTGCACAACACATCCGGCCGCGCCGAGGCGTGCGCGACCACGAAGTCCTTCCCACCGGTCTCGCCGACCAGTCGCGGATAGCTGTGGTAATGGCTGATATTGGTGCCCACCTGGTACCACAGCCGCTGGAAGGTGGCCGTCGACCCGGTGAAGTGAATGCCTGCCAGCCGCCGATCGGCCAGCGCCATATCCGAAACCGCGAAGCCGTCGCCGGTGACCAGGTTGATCACCCCGGGCGGCAACCCCGCCGCCTCGAGCAACTGCATGGTCAGATAGGCCGACAGCGTCTGGGTGATGGACGGCTTCCACACCACGGTGTTGCCCATCAGCGCCGGCGCGGTCGGCAGATTGCCGGCAATGGAGGTGAAGTTGAAAGGCGTGATCGCGTACACGAAGCCGTCCAGCGGGCGGTATTCGCTGCGGTTCCACTCCCCGGGCCCGCTGATCGGCTGCTGCGCCAGGATCTGTTGCGCGAACGCCACGTTGAATCGCCAGAAGTCGATCTGCTCGCACGGCGAGTCGATCTCGGCCTGATAGGCCGACTTGGATTGGCCGAGCATCGTCGCGGCGGCGACCTTCTCCCGCCACGGCCCGGCCAGCAAGTCGGCGGCGCGCAGGAACACCGCCGCCCGCTCATCGAAGGGCATTGCCGCCCAGCCGCTTTTCGCGGCCATCGCGGCGTCGATCGCCGCCGTCGCGTCGGCGTGCACGGCGTTGGTCAACGTGCCCAGCCTCGCGGCGTGCCGGTGCGGCTGGACGACATCGATGCGCTCACCATCGCCCATCCGGTGGCTACCGCCGATGACATGCGGGAGGTCGATCGGGTGATCGGCCAGTGCGGCAAGTTCGGCGCGCAGCCGGGTGCGTTCCGGCGATTGCGGCGCGTAGTCATGGGCCGGCTCGTTGGTCGGCGTCGGGACCTGGGTTATCGCGTCCATACCGCCAGGATCCTCGCGGCGACCGCGCATAGAATTAGCCGATCGAACAAGCAACACCGGGAATCGTAGTAAAATCGGACAACATGGCCGGTGTGGGGCTGGGTCAGTTGTTGCTCGCGCTGGACGCGACCCTGGTCAGCCTGGCCGGCGCTCCCCGGGGGCTGGATCTCCCGGTGGGTTCGGCCGCGCTGGTCGACTCCGACGACGTGCGCCTGGGGCTCGCGGCCGCGTCGGGCTCGGCCGACGTCTTCTTCCTGTTGGGGGTCGCCGACGACGAGGCGATGCGGTGGATGGGCAGGCAGGCACGCGAGCGCGTGCCGGTGGCCATCTTCGTCAAGGAACCCTCCGACGCGCTGGTGTCCACCGCCGTCGCGGCGGGCTCGGCGGTGGTGGCCGTCGATCCGCGCGCCCGATGGGAACGCCTCTACCAGTTGGTCAATCACGTCCTCGAACATCACGGCGACCCCGCCGACGCGATGGACGACTCGGGCACCGACTTGTTCGGACTGGCGCAGTCACTCGCCGAGCGCATCCACGGCATGGTCAGCATCGAAAACGCGCAATCCCATGTCTTGGCCTATTCGGCCTCCAACGACGAAGCCGACGAGCTGCGCCGCCTCTCCATCCTGGGCAGGGCCGGCCCGCCCGAGCATCTTGAGTGGATCGGCCAGTGGGGCATCTTCGATGCCCTGCGTTCGGGCACCGAGGTGGTGCGCGTCAAACAGCGGCCCGAGTTGGGGTTGCGTCCGCGGCTGGCCATCGGGATCCACCAGCCCGCGACCGATGCCCGGCGACCGCCGGAGTTCGCCGGAACCATCTGGGTGCAGCAAGGCTCACAGCCGCTGGCCGACGACGCCGAGGACATGCTGCGTGGCGCCGCCGTGCTGGCCGCCCGCATCATGTGGCGGCTGGCGGCCCGGCCGTCCATCCATGCGCGCCGGCTCCAGCAACTTCTGGGCCTGACGGACGAGCCCGCCGACGCGACCGCGATCGCCCGCGAACTCGGGCTGGCGGCGGACACCACCGCGGCCCTGATCGGTTGGGATGCGGCCGACGGTTCGGCCCGTCACGCTCGGCTGGCCGACATCATTGCGCTGAGCGCCAGCGCTTTCCGGCACGACGCCCAGGTGGCCTCGAACGGTTCACGAACGTACGTGCTGCTTCCCCAGACCCAGACCCAGACCCGGTCGGTCACCTCCTGGGTGCGCGGCACCATCGGCGCCATGCGCACCGAGCTCGGGGTGCAACTACGGGCGGCCATCGCGGCGCCGGTCGCGGGCCTGGCGGGGGTTGGCGCGGCGCGCCTGGAGGTGGACCGGGTGCTGGACAGCGCTGAGCGCCACCCCATTTCGTTCGGACAGGTGACTTCGCTGGCAGAAGCGCGCACCACCGTCTTGGTCGACGAAATCGTGACCCTGGTCGGTGGCGACGAGCGCCTGATCGATCCGCGGATCGTGCGGCTGGGCGACGAGGACCCGGTGCTGGCCGAGACCCTGCGGACCTACCTGGATGCCTTCGGCGACATCGCCGCGGCTGCCCAGGCGTTGCGGGTGCATCCGAATACGGTTCGCTACCGCGTGCGGCGGATCGAGAAGGTGCTGTCGACGTCGCTGGCCGATCCCGAGGTCCGGCTGCTGTTCTCACTGGGACTACGGATTCTGGAACGCCGCTAGCGGAAGAACATGGCGGTCGTCACCAACGGCCTTCGGTCGATTTGCCGACATTTGATTCGGGTGGATGTAACAATGTCACCTCGTAAGGTGATGACGACGCAGGAAGCCGGTGCGAATCCGGCGCGGTCCCGCCACTGTCATCGGGGAGCGACCCTCAACGGCCACGGCTGAAAAGCTGGAAGGCGAGGCGAGCAGCGATCCGAGAGCCAGGACACTCGCGTCATCGCGTCCTGCGACCCGGGGCGGGTGTACCCCGAGAGAGCTGTCTACGTCCATGTTTCGTCCGGCATGGGTGGCCGTCAACGCGGCCACCGATCTGGCGCACACCTGCCGCGCCTACTCGTTTCCCACCGACACACTCACCCCGGCGCCGGCCGCCCGCGGCCAGTTAGCCGCTGCGGCAAGGCGTTTCGCCACGACCGCCGGGAGCCATCGATGACCGCCCCGGTCTGGATGGCCGCACCACCGGAGGTGCACTCGACGTTGCTCAGCACCGGGCCGGGGCCTGGCCCGCTGCTGGCGGCCGCGGCGACGTGGAGCTCGCTGAGCGTGGAATATGCCGAGTCGGCCGACGAGCTGGTCGCGCTGTTGGGCGCCGTACAAGCCGGGAGCTGGGACGGCCCGACGGTCGTGGCATACGTGGCCGCGCATGCGCCCTATCTGGCGTGGCTGGTGCAGGCAAGCGCCGACAGCGCGGCCATGGCCGCCCAGCAAGAGGTCGCCGCCGCCGCCTACACCGCGGCGTTGGCGGCCATGCCGACGCTGCCCGAGTTGGCCGCCAACCACGCCACCCACGCCGCGTTGACGGCGACGAATTTCTTTGGCATCAACACCATCCCGATCGCGGTCAACGAAGCCGACTATGCGCGGATGTGGGTCCAGGCCGCCACCGTGATGAGCACCTACCAGGGCGTTGCGACCGCCGCGGTGGCCGCCGCGCCGCCAGCCGAACCGGCGCCGCAGGTCATGAAGGCCACCGCGCTGGCGGCCACGTCGGAACAGTCGTCGTATCCCCCGGACACGCAGAACCAGTGGATGGACTGGTTGCAGCAGACCGGGTTTGTCGACTTCTACAACAGGTACATCCAGCCGCTGATCGACCAGTTGATGAACAACCCGTTCTTCCAGTCGCTGTTTTCCGGTTTCGACCCGTGGCTGCCGTCACTCGGCAACCCCTTGAGCTTCCTGAACCCGTTCAACATCGCGTTCGCCCTGGGCTACCCGATGGATTTCGGTTCGTACTTCGGCTATCTGGCGCAGATGTTCAGCTTTGTCGCGGCGGATCTCGCGGCGGCCTTCGCCTCGGGCAACCCCGCGACGATCGCGTGGACCCTGCTGTTCACCACCATCGAAGTGATCGGCACGATCATCACCGACACCATCGCGCTGATCAAGACGTTGCTCGAGCAGATGATCGTGCTGATCCCGCTCATCGTGCCGCTACTGACCGTCGCCGTGGTTCCGTTGGTCGTTCCCGCCCTGGTGGGGGGCTTGGCGGGCCTTGCGGGTCTGGCGGGGCTGCACGCCATCCCGGTGGTGCCGTTCATCCCCGCGCCGCCGCTCGTCCCGGTGGCACTGGCGCCCACCCCGCCCCCCACGCCGGCCCCGGCGCCGGCTCCCGCGCCGGCCCCGGCCTCCGCACCGGCCTCCGCGCCCGCACCGGCCGCACCCGGCGCGCCACCGCCGACACCGGCGGGTCCGCCGGCGGCCGCGATGCAAGGCCTCGGCTACATGGTCGGTGGCCTCGCCGCGGACGCGCGCAGCGCCGCGAGCACCAGCGCCCGCGCGAGGAGGGCGGCAGCGACGGACATCGCCGAGGCCGAGGCGGTGGCACAGCCGGAGGAAGAGGAGACGAAGAGGCGCCGGGGACGGGTCAAGGCCACACAGCCCGGCCGCGGGTACGAATACATGGATCTCGAGCCCGAGCCGACGACGACGGCCTCGGACCGGCACGCGCCGACGATGGGGTTCGCCGGAACCATACCCACCAAGGCCGCCACCGCACCGGTGGGGCTGAGTGCGCTGATCGCCGACGGATTCGACGACGGCCCGCGCGTGCCGATGATGCCCGGGACGTGGGATGGCGATCCGACGGGATCGAAAGCCTAAGGGACATATGCTGTTTGGTCCGCGACGATTTCACGCGTCCAGGGCCGCGCAACCGCCTCGCACGACCGGCATGCGCGAAATACCCGAAGCGGTAACCTGGCCCGCATGCAACATTCGTCCGTTGTCTCCCTGCTGCGGGAACGCGCCGGTCTGCAGCCCGACGATCTTGCGTTCCGGTATACCGATTACGAGCAGGATTGGACGGGCGTCACCGAGTCTCTGACGTGGGCGCAGCTGTACCGGCGGACCCTGAATGTCGCGCACGAGATCAAGCGGCGCGGCAGCACCGGGGACCGGGCCGTGATTGTTGCGCCCCAAGGCCTCGCCTATGTCGTGGCGTTCCTCGGTGCGATACAGGCCGGGCTGATCGCGGTTCCGCTCTCGGTCCCCCAGCCCGGTACGCACGATGCGCGGGTCGGTACCGTCCTGGCCGACACCAGCCCCACCGTCGTTCTCACCACCTCCGCGGCCGCCGCGACCGTCGGCGATTACCTGCAGCGGCCGGACGGAGCGGCCCCGGCCATCGTCGAGGTCGACTCACCGAGTCTCGAGGACCCGAATCCGCCGGGCATCCGCATCAGCGGCGCCCCGAGCACCGCGTACCTGCAGTACACGTCGGGCTCCACTCGTCTTCCGGCCGGGGTCATGGTCTCGCACCGGAATCTCCAGGTGAATTTCCAGCAACTGATGGCCGCCTACTTTCCGGACTTCAATGGCGTGGCACCGCGCGACAGCGTCTGCGTGTCGTGGCTGCCCCTCTACCACGACATGGGTTTGATGCAAGGCGTCATCGCCCCGATCCTGGGCGGCTACCCCGGTGATCTGACGAGCCCGGTCGCGTTCCTGCAACGACCCGCACGGTGGATCCAGGCGATGGCCCAAGCCAACCCGGTCTTCTCCGCCGCACCCAACTTCGCCTTCGAGCTGGCCGCGCGCAAGACGACGGACGAGGATATGACCGGACTCGATCTCGGCAACATCATCCGCATCGTGAGCGGTGCCGAGCGGATCCATCCCGCAACGCTCGACCGCTTCTGTAAACGGTTCGCCCCGTGCAACTTTCGTGAGGACATGATGCAACCCTCCTACGGTCTGGCGGAGGCGACCGTCTACGTGGCCAGCCGCGCGCAGACCGGCGCCCCGAAAGTCGTTCACTTCGAACCAGAGAAGCTGTCGGAGGGCAGCGCCCGGCGGTGCTCGGCAGAAACCGGCTCACCGTTGCTGAGCTACGGCACGCCGAAATCGCCGACGGTACGAATCGTGGACCCCGACACCAGCACTCAGTGCCCGGACGGAACGGTCGGTGAAATCTGGGTCCGCGGCGACAACGTGGCCGACGGCTACTGGCAAAAGCCGCAGGAAACTCGGCGCACCTTCGGCGGCGTCTTGGCCAACCCGTCGCCGGACACCCCCGAGGGACCGTGGCTGCGCACCGGCGACCTCGGCTTCGTCTCCGACGGAGAGATGTTCATCGTGGGCAGGATGAAGGATCTGCTGATCGTCTACGGGCGCAACCACTATCCCGAGGACATCGAGTCGACGGTGCAGGCGATCACCGGGGGCCGCGTCGCGGCGATCTCGGTTCCGGTGGACGAGACCGAGAAATTGGTGACCATCATCGAACTGAAGAACCGCGGCGATTCCGGCCAGGGCGCGCCGCACAGCCTCGACATCGTGAAAAACGATGTCACCGCGGCGATCTCGAACTCGCACGGGCTCAACGTCGCCGACCTGGTACTGGTGTCACCGGGATCGATTCCCACCACGACGAGTGGCAAGATCCGGCGGGCCGCCTGCGTCGAGCAGTACCGACGGCAACAGTTCGCCCGGTTGGACGCCTGAGGCCGCGACGGTATCTGCGATGTTGTTCACCATCAGTGTGATGGCCATTGCAGTCAGCCTAGAACCGTTCCGGATCGGCATGACGGTGCTGATGCTGAATCGACCCAGGCCGTTGCTGCAATTGCTCGCGTTCTCG
>Ga0134125_10002970_pt1 | contig 19877 bp, 22 predicted proteins | sample KB31751_FD_96464 | JGI IMG/M metagenome (GOLD analysis project Ga0134125, IMG submission 96464) | Terrestrial soil microbial communities with excess Nitrogen fertilizer from Kellogg Biological Station, Michigan, USA - KB3-175-1 | ecosystem: Environmental > Terrestrial > Soil > Unclassified ... | reverse complement strand
GCTTGAGCAGCGGCACCGCGAGCCGCGCGCACAGGAACTGCCCGGTGATGTTGACGGCCAGCGTCCGGTCCCAGTCGGTCTTGCTCAGCGTTTCCACGTAGCCAGTAGGCCCGGCCACCCCCGCGTTGTTCACCAGCACGTCGAGCCCGCCCAAGCGCGCGCGGACCTCCTCGAACAGCGCCGCGACGCTGGTTTCATCGGAGACGTCGGCCACCGTCGTGTGCAGGCCCGCGATCCCGGTGCGCGCCTGTGCCAGCGCCTGCTGATCCACATCGCACACCAGCACCGCCGCGCCAGCGGCCGAAAACACCTTCGCCATCTCCAGGCCCAGGCCGCTTGCCCCCGCCGTGACCAGAACCTTCCGACCCTTCATACCGTATTCTTCAAACATGCTTTCCTCGATTTGATTGCACTGCAAACCGCTGCCGTCAGACACCCAGCAGCTTCACCTGAAGTTCCTTGTTCTGCTGGAGATCGGCCGCTGCGCCCTCGTAAGCCACGTGGCCGTTCACCATGATGTAGGCCCGGTCCACCATCTGCAGGGCCAGATCGATGCGCTGCTCCACCAGGAGAATGCTGGTGTGCCTGCGGAGCTCGACCACCGCCTCCAGCACCTCACTGACGATCGCAGGGGCGAGGCCCTCGAAGGGTTCATCGAGCAGGATGAGCCTCGCGGGCGCCATCAGGGCACGCGCAATCGCCAGCATCTGCTGCTCCCCGCCGCTGAGATTGCCGCCCAGGGAGGTCTGAAGGGTACCGAGCTTCGGGAACAGCTCGAACACGTCCTTCACCTCCCGCCCGCCCGGCCGGCGCGCGATCAGCAGATTGTCCAGGATGGTAAGGTTGGGAAAAACACGCCGCCCCTGCGGGACGATGACCAGCCCCAGGCGGTTGATCTGATGGGTCGGCATCCGGGTGATGTCGGCCCCGGCGAATTGCAGATGGCCGCTACGGGCCGCCAGCAGACCCATGATGGTGTAGAGCGTGGTGGTCTTGCCCACGCCATTTCGGCCCAGCAGCGCGATCGCCTCGCCCTCGCGGACCTCGAGCGAGAGGCCGTCCAGCACGCTGCTGCCATCGTAGCCCGACACCACGTCCTTGAGCGCCAGGATAGGCCGGTCCGATGCGCCGGCCGGCTTCCCTGCAAGGGAAGGCGCAATGGTCCGGGACTCGGCATGCTCGCCCAGATAGGCCTTGACGACCTCGGGGTCGCTCACCACGGCCCGAGGATCCCCGTCGGCGATCAGGCGCCCCTGATGCAGCACCGTGATGCGGTCCGAGAGCGCCAGCACGCGGTCGATGTCGTGCTCGATGAGCAGGATCGTGTAGTGCCCGGCCAGTCGGCGGATCAGCGTCCCGATGCGTTCCCGGTCCGCATCGGCCAACCCTGCCAGCGGCTCGTCCAGCAGCAGCAGTTCGGCGCTCGTCGCCATCGTGACGGCGATGTCCAGCAGGCGCTGCTCTCCGTGCGGCAGATTGCTGGTGATTTCACCCGCCTTGCCCGCCAGACCCACGGCCTTGAGCAGTCCCCAGGCCCGTTCCAGCGGCTCGGACAGGTCATAGGCATCCCGCCACAGCGAAGCCCTGTGTGCGGAGCTGGCCTGCGCCGCCACGCGCACGGCTTCCAGGGCCGTCAGGTTGGCCGGCAGGCTGACCACCTGAAACGAGCGCGACATCCCCAGCCGGGTCCGCTCGTGGACCTGCAGCGCGCCGATGTCGCGGCCCTTGAAGGCGATGTTCCCCTGGTCGTGGGGAATGAGACCGGTCAGCATGTTGAAGAGCGTGGTCTTGCCCGCGCCATTCGGTCCGATGAGGCTGTGCACGGTCCCGGCGGTGATCTTGAGACTGATGTCGTCGGCGGTCACCACATGCCCGAACCGCTTGCTCAGGTGGCTGACTTCGAGAATGGTCCGATGCTCGACCGACCGCTGGACCGCGAACGGATCGGGCAGCGCCGGCGGCATGTCAGGCAGCGGCGTACGCGTCAGGCTCCATCGGCCGTGGCCTCGCAGCCGCGCGTAGACTCCGCTCAGGCCTTCGGGCGACAGCAGCACGACTGCGATGATCAGCGCACCGAAGATGAGCCACCAGTGTTCCGTGAAGGCGCTGAGCTGGTCGCTGAGGTTGATGTAGATGATCGCGCCCCACAGCGGCCCCAGGAAGTGGTGGATGCCCCCCAGCAGGGTCATCATGATGGGGTCGCCGGCGTGCTGCCAGTTCAGGTTGTCGGCGTACGCCCCGTGGATGAGCATCGACAGCATGCTGCCGCCCAGGCCGATGAAGGCCGCGTGCAGCACCATGGCGCTGAGCTTGTAGCCCCAGGGGTCGTAGCCCAGGTATTGCACGCGCTTTTCATTGTCGCGGATGGCCTGCAGCACCCGGCCGAACGGTGAATGCACGATGCGGTTCAAGAGCCAGGCGCAGATCACCACGATGACGGCACAGAACAGGTAATACCACCAGCCGTTCTGCAACCCCGGGCGCAGCACGCCCTGCAAGCCGTTTTCCCCGCCGGTGAAACTCGTCCAGCGGAAGCAGATTTCATAGAAAAGCTGGGTGAAGGCCAGCGTCAGCAGGGCGAAATACAGGCCCCTGCGGCGCAGGGCCAGCCCGCCCACCAGCAGCCCCAGCAGCGCGGCGAATACGGTGCCGACGATGAGCGACAGCACCACGTTCTGCGACACGTGCAGCGCGAACAGCGCGCTCGCGTAGCTCGCCATGCCGAAGAAGATCGACGAGCCGAAGGAGACCATGCCGGTATAGCCCAGCAGCAGGTTGTAGGCGATCCCGTAGAGCGTGTAGATCACCACCTGGGTGGCCAGGCTCACGGTGGAACCCGCCGCCGTCATCGCCAGGGGCAGGAGGATGAAAACGATGGCCAGCACCACGACCGGGTGGGAGAGTCCGCGCGGCAGCCTTTTCATTCGAAACGCTCCCAGCGTTCGCCAAACAGCCCGCGAGGAAACAGCAAAAGGACAATGATCATCAGCACATACATGACGGACGTGGAGGCCACCGGCCAGAACTGGATGGTGAACGCCACGGCGATGCCCACCATCAGGCCGGCCACCACCGCGCCTCGCAGGCTCCCCAGGCCGCCGATCACGACCACCACGAAAGCCGGCATGATGGCCTGTTCGGCCATGGACGGCACCACGCTCCACAGGGGCGCGGCCAGCACTCCGGCGGCGCCCGCCAGCAGGCAGCCCAGCGCGAAAATGAACATGAAGACCCGTTTCAGGTTGATGCCCAGCATGCTCACCATCTCCGGGTCGCGCGAACCGGCCCGCACGATGCGGCCATAGGGCGTCTTTTCCAGAAAGAGCCAGGTCGCCACCAGGATCAGGATGGTCGCCACCAGGACGGCGAGCCGGTACTGGGTCACGAGCACGGGACCGAACGTCAGGAACCCCGACAGGAAATCCGGCGTGTCGAAAGGGTGACCCATGGCACCCCAGAGCGTGCGGATGAGCTCCTGGATGAAAAGGGCAAGCCCGAACGTGAGCAGCAGACTGAGCAGCGGCTCCTTGTCATAGAGCGGCCGCAGCAGCGTGCGCTCCACGATCAGGCTGATCGCGCCGACGAGCAGGGGCGCCACCACCAGTGCCCCGCCGAAGCCCAGGACGGGCCTCAGGCTCAAGGCGAGGTAGGCGCCCAGCGCAAAGAATGCGCCATGGGCAAAATTGACCAGACCCAGCATCCCGAAGATGATGGACATGCCCACCGCAATGAGCACGTAAAGGAACCCGAGAACCAGCCCATTCATGAGCTGTGACGCAAGCAGCGTAGCGTTCATCGACAAATACCTCTGTGGCGGGCGGACGCCGGGGCCGTGCGCGTCACGGCCCCGGCGCGCCCAAGGGCCCGATTACAGTGCCGGCATCTTGCACAGGGACTCTTTTTGGGAGCCGTAAAGCGCGTCCATGGTCTGGCCCTTCGCCGGGACTTCTTCCAGGATGTCGAAGTAGTCGTACTTGTCGGTGATCTTGGATTTGACCTGCGCGATCAGCGTGGGCTGGATGAGCTGGTGATCCCAGGGCCTGAAGTACATGGCGTCCTTCTTGAAGCCGTCGAATTTGTGGCCTTCGAGGAATTCAACCAGCTTGCGGGCGTCAGTGGAGCCCGTCTCGCGGATCGCCGTGATGATGGCCGTGGCGCCGAACCAGTCCTGCCAGGCCTCGGATTCCGGGGCCGACTTGAACTTCGCCTGGTACTCCTTGGCGAAGTTATGGCTCGCCTCGGTATTCTGCGCGCCCGTGCAATTCCAGATCTTCGGATAGATGCCGGTCGCTGCCTCGGGCCCCGCCGACCACAGGTCGGTGTCATTGCAGACCAGTGAAGAGACCGGGATCTTGCCGGTCAACCCCATCTGCTTGAACTGCTTGAGGAAATTGGTCAGGTCGCTGCCGCCCAGGCCCACGAAGATGGCGTCCGGCTTCGCAGCGACGATTTTCAGGATGAACGAGCTGTAGTCCGTGGTCCCCAGCGGCGTCTGGTCGGCGCCGGCGATCTTGCCGCCGTCCGCCTGCAGCAGGGCGCTCATCTGCTTGAAGCCGTCGATCCCCCAGGCGTAGGAGGCGTAGAGGAAATACCAGTTCTTGCCATTCTTGGAGAACGCCGGGTAGATGCTGCGCACGGTTTCGTAATTGGGCAGGTCCACGCGGAACGTGTAGCGGCCGCACTTTTCGCCCGTGATCTCGGTGGCATTCGGACCCGTCGCCATCAGCAGCGTCTTTTCGCGTTCGGCCACCGGCATGATGGCCAGGATGTCGCCGCTGGAGATGCCGCCCTGCACGGCGACGACTTTTTCCTGCTGGATGAGGCGCAGCATGTTCTGCTGCGTGGTCTGCGGCCCATTCTCGTCCAGCCAGACCAGCTGGATCGGCCGGCCCAGCACCTCGCTTTTGGCGTCGGACACGGCGATCGTCGCGCCGTTGTAGCCCTGTTCGCCCTGCACCGCGTAAGTGCCGGATTTCGACAGCAGGACGCCGATCTTGATGGGCTCGGCAGCCAGTGCGTACCGCGCGAATGGCACAGCGCCCGCCACTCCCGTCACCAGACCCGCGGCGCCCGCCTTGAACAAGCCGCGCCGGCTGATGCCTTTGCGGCCGGGTGTCACTTCTTTGCCTGACATAGTCTTCTCCTGTGGATTTCGACGCATCGCGCCACGCCGTTCGAAACGTGGCAAGGATTGGTCAGTTGCCTGTCCGCTCGCACCCCGGATGTATTAACTACGCGCCTTGTCCGCCCCCGCAACAGGCTGCAAGAGAAACGTTCTCTTGCTGCGAACCGGTCTATCTTATTCATCTGTGATCACAGATTACAATAGGGTTTCCCCTTGCATTTACAATCCGATTCCAGGAATGCACGGCCCAGGCCGCATGCGCACCGCGAAACGCCGTGTGTCTGCACGGATCCCGACGAACCAAGGAAATCGTGCCGGCGGCACAGGTATTGCCGGGAAATCCGCTCACGTTGCGTTCGGCTGCGGATGCGCTGGGCGTGAGCATGAAGCCGGCGCGCCAGCCTCGTCTATCGGTCTGGTGGCCGATCATGCGCTGGGGGTCGCACCCGCCAATGGGGGCGCGTTCCTGTCCCACCGGCGTGACATCTCCGGGGGATCAGAAGATCTGGCTTGAGGTGGGGGGCCTTGCGGGGATACGGCGGCGCTAACCGAAGCGCCTGTGCCGGGTCCGCAACCGGGCTGCAGACGGGGTCAGCGTGCGCCCTGCTGGTTCAGCGCCTTGATGAGGCCGTCGATGCCGCTACGGCCGATTTCCTGGGTGAACTGGTTGCGATAGTTCTGGATGAGCCAGATGCCCTCGACGTTCAGATCGTAGACGCGCCAGCTGCCGTCGGTTTTCTCCAGCCGGTAATCGACGCCAATGGGGGCGCCATTCGGCTGCGACACAGTCGTGCGCACCAAGGCGTCATCGGGCTTGTCGCCCGCCCGGAACGGCAGCATCGTGATCTTGGTGTCCGGCGTAACCCGCGTGAAGGCGCCACTGTAGGTCCGGATCAGGGTGCCGGTGAACGCCTTGACCAGCTCGGCCTGCTGTTCGGGCGAAGCCTGGCGCCAATAGCGCCCCGCCGCCAGGCGCGTCGTCTTGTTCATGTCCACATAGGGCAAAGCGTACTTGCGCACGAGGGTCGTGATGTGCCCGGTGTCGCCCTGCAGGGCCTGAGGGTCGGCCTTCACCGCGTCCAGCATGTTGTTGGCAACCGCCGTGAGGAAGACGTCCGGTGCCGCCTTGGGGTCCACGGCGCGTTCGGCCGCCTGTGCGGAACCGGCAGCCGCTGCCCCGAGCGCGAGGCCCAGCAGCCCCGTGCGGGCCAGGCGGTACAAGGACGGCAGATAGCGAGACAAGATCATCGAAAGCTCCGGCGCCCCGCCGGCGCAGCGGGGCTCATCCATGCTGCGTCAATGCAGCGGTTGACTGTCCGGGTCATCATAGACCGGAAGATTCTGGTCCTGTGCAACCGGCTGTTGCTTCGGCTGCTCCGCGCCGGCGGTGCCGCCGTGCTCCCTGCGGTTGAGGCTGTCCAGCAGGGCCTTGCGGCGCTGCAGATAGGCGTCGCGGATGAAGCTGTACTTGTCCAGCGCGATCTGGTCCACGAGGCGGTCCGCCTGGAGCAGACCGGCACGCGTGTCCACGATGTACAGGCCGACGATGGAGTTGCGGACCGGCACGTTGTCGATGGCAAAGATTGCCGCAGTGGGCGAGATGGGCGAGGCCAGGCTCACGGCCGTACCGGCCGCGTCGCGCACCGTGCTGGGGCCCAGGAAGGGCAGGACGAAGTAGGGGCCCGCGCCAAAACCCCAGACGCCCAGGGTCATGCCGAAGTCGTTGGGAATCTTGCGCGCGCCGTTCATGGAGGCGACGTCGATGCAACCGCCCAGACCCATCGTGCTGTTGAACAGCACGCGGCCCAGCGTATCCACGAAGTCGCGCCCCTGGCCCTGGAGCAGGCTGTTGATGCCCGACCACACGTCGCCCAGGTTCCCGAAAATGTTATGGATGCAGGTACGCACGGGCCGGGGCGTGACCTTTTCGTAGCCCGTGGCAATCGGCTTGAGGAACGCACGGTCCACCGTGTCGTTGAAGGCGTACATGCCCCGGTTGTAGGATTCCCAGGGGTCATTGGGCGCCGGGTTCCGCACGTGGGCGCAGCCCGCCAACAGCGCGGCCGTCGCCAGCCCCAGGCACAGCCGGGTCAGCGGGCGCCGGGCGCCCGCTGGTTCAGGAGAAAGAGAGGGGGCGGGATTCATGATGCGTGCAATTCAAGGAGGATTGTCGCGTATTGTAACGGTTTCGCGCCCGATGCCGGTGACGTCTGGCCCTGGCCGGCTCGGCATGCGTGCTACTGGGCATGGGGGGCCGCGGGGGCGGCAGCGCCCGGTTGAACAACGGCGGCAGCCGGAGCGCCCTGGCCGGGCGGCTTCCCAGCGGCGGATGCGGCGGGCGCTGCGGGATTCGATGCCGGGCTGCCCGGCGCGGAGCCCTGCTTCTCGGCCGAGTTGTACAGGAACTTGCTGATCAGGTCTTCGAGCACGACGGCCGACTGGGTGAACTGGATCTCGCCTCCGTCCTTCAGGGACTTGTCGTCGCCTCCCGGCGTCAGCCCTATGTACTGTTCGCCCAGCAGACCGGAGGTCAGGATGGAGGCCGAGGTGTCGTCGGGAAACTGATATTGCCGTTCCAGATCCATGTCGACGGTCGCCTGGAAGCGCTTGTTGTCAAAGCCGATGGCGGCCACGCGTCCGACGACGACGCCGCTGCTCTTGATGGGCGCGCGCACTTTCAGCCCGCCCACGTTGTCGAAGTGAGCCGCGACGCGATAGGTCGGCGCAAAGGAGAACGAGCTCATGTTGCCCGCTCGCAGCGCCAGGAACACCAGCGCAATCAGCCCCAGCAGGATGAACAGGCCTACCCAGAAATCGGTTCTTTCGCGTGTCATGGAGTCGTTCCGTCAATCGCTATCGTTTGCAGACAAATTTCACCCGTGGTCCGTTGTCGCGCGTCAGTTGGCGAACATCAGCGCCGTGAGCAGGAAGTCCAGCCCCAGTACCGCCAGCGCGCCATTGACCACCGTGCGCGTGGTCGCGCGGGAGACGCCCTCTGGCGTCGGCTGCGCGGTCCATCCCTGGTAGAGCGCGATCAAGGTCACCACGACGCCAAAGACGACGCTCTTGATGACGCCGTTCAGCACGTCCTTGATCACGTCCACGCCCCCTTGCATCTGCGACCAGAAGGCTCCCGGGTCGATGCCGATCAGCATCACGCCCACGAACCAGCCGCCGATGATGCCCACCATGGAAAACACGGCGGCCAAAACGGGCATGGCGATCACCCCGCCCCAGAAGCGCGGCGCCAGCACGCGCCGGACGGGGTCCACGGCCATCACTTCCATGGCCGAGATCTGTTCACCCGCCTTCATCAGGCCGATTTCCGCCGTGAGCGAGGTGCCCGCCCGCCCGGCAAAGAGCAGCGCCGTGACCACCGGCCCCAGCTCGCGGGTGAGAGACAACGCGACCAGCAAGCCGAGCGCTTCTTCGGAGCCGTAGCGGTTCAGCGTGTAATAGCCCTGGAGCCCCAGCACGAAGCCCACGAACAGGCCCGAGACGCCGATGATGAGCAGTGAATGGTTGCCGATGAAATGCACCTGCTGGGCGGTCAGGCGGGGGCGCCGCCACAGCACGCTGCTGCGCGCCACGATGGCGCCAAACAACCGGGCGAACGCGCCCAGGCCGGTGATCATGGCCACGAAGCCTCGTCCCAGGCCGGCGATGGATGGAGTCAGATTCATGCGCTGATGGCCCCGCGGCGGCCCGCCAGCCAGCGCTCGAAGGCCGGCGTGAGCGGGTAGTGAAAGCCGATCGGACCGTCCGGCCGCCCCTGCAGGAACTGCTGCAGATAGTCGTCCTTGGATGCGGACAGGTCGTCCGGCGTGCCGTGCGCCAGCAGGCGGCCTTGGCCGATCAGATACACCTGGTCGGCGATCGGGAAGGATTCCGCCACGTCGTGGGTGATCAAAATGGACGCGCAGCCCAACTGGTCGGTCATGTTGCGGATGAGCTGCGCGGTGATTCCCAGCGAGATCGGGTCCAGGCCGGCAAACGGTTCGTCGTACAGGATGAGATTGGGCTCCAGCACGATCGCGCGGGCCAGCGCCACGCGCCGCGCCATGCCGCCGGAGATCTCGGAGATGCGCAGGTGCGCCGCGCGGCGAAGACCCACCGCCTGCAGTTTGTCGAGCACCCGCTCCAGAATCTGGGCCTCGGAAATGCGCGTGTGTTCGCGCAACGGGAAGGCCACGTTCTCGAAGACGTCCAGGTCCGTGAACAGCGCCCCGCCCTGGAACAGCACCCCCATGCGCTGGCGGGCCTTCCGCAGCGCTTCGCCATGCAGCGTCGCGATGTCCTCGCCAAAGACCCGCACAGTGCCCGACCGCGCCAGCAATTGCCCGGTCGTCGCTCTCAGCAAGGTGGTCTTGCCCGACCCCGAGCCCCCCATCATGGCCACGACCTGGCCCGGCAAGACTTGGAGGTCGATGCCGCTCAGGACGGTGAAGTCGCCGTAGCCCAGCGAAACACCGTCAAAAGTCACAATGGGAGTGGAAGGAGGCGTCATGGGATCATGGAATCAGTCATCAGGGATTGTACCGGCGGTCATGCAAGCACGCTTACACAAGTGTGACAACGTTGCACGCGCTCATCGGAGCGCGTCAGGGTCCATCCCCCAGGCGGCTGCGTCCGCCGCCGCCCTGCGCCGGCTTCGGCACCGGCCCCCATGTACCGCTTATAATGCTCAATTGGGCTCATTTTTCGGGGCCCTCTCTTTGCTCATGCCTGCTCTTGACCTGCAACACGTCTCCAAGACTTATGCGCCCGCGCGCCAACGGCTGCGCGACCGCGTGCTCGGCCGTCCCGTGGCCCCCGGCTTCCAGGCATTGCACGAAGTCAACCTGACGGTAGAGCACGGCGAATTCTTCGGCCTGCTGGGACCCAATGGCGCAGGCAAGACCACCATGATCTCCATCCTGGCCGGGCTGGCGCGCGCGAGCCAGGGCCGCGCCGAGGTCTGCGGCTACGACGTGGTGACCGACTTCAGGCGCGCCCGGCAGTCGCTGGGCGTCGTCCCGCAGGAGATCGTCTACGATCCCTTCTTCACCGTGCGCGAGACGCTGCGCCTGCAGTCGGGCTACTTCGGGCTGCGCAACAACGACGACTGGATCGACGAGGTTCTGGAGAACCTGGGACTGCTGGACAAGGCCGACACCAACATGCGGGCCCTGTCGGGCGGCATGAAGCGGCGCGTGCTGGTCGCCCAGGCGCTGGTGCACCGCCCGCCGGTCATCATTCTCGACGAACCGACCGCCGGCGTGGACGTGGACCTGCGCCGCGCGCTGTGGGACTTCATCACGCGGCTGAACCAGGCGGGGCACACCATCCTGCTCACCACGCACTACCTGGAAGAAGCCGAGGCGCTGTGCGGGCGTGTGGCCATGCTGAAAGCCGGCCACGTCGTGGCGCTGGACACCACCCAGGCGATCATGGCGCGCTTCGGCGGCGGCGATCTGGAGGAGGCTTTCGTGCACATCATGCACGATGACACCCTCCACGACGTCACGCTTCCCGAAGTCGCCCAGACTCCCGCCCTGGAGGTGGACCCATGATCCGGCCAACTTCGCAGGCGCGTCCGGAGATGGGCTCCGGCTTTCCCACCCTGCTGCACAAGGAGCTGATGCGCTTCTGGAAGGTCGCCACGCAGACGATCGCAGCGCCCGTGGTGACCGCCCTGCTGTACCTGCTCATCTTCTCGCACGTGCTCGAAGATCGCGTCCAGGTCTACGGCGCCATTTCATACACGGCTTTCCTGATTCCGGGGCTGATGATGATGAGCATGCTGCAGAACAGCTTCGCCAATCCCTCATCGTCGCTGATCCAGAGCCGCATCACGGGCAATCTGATCTTCGTGCTGCTGCCGCCGTTTTCCCACCGCCAGATCTTTGCCGCCTACCTGGTGGCTTCGGTCGCGCGTGGGCTCATGGTGGGCGCCTGTATCTGGGCAGTGGCCCTGTTCTTCGTATGGATGCCGGTGCACGAACCGCTGTGGCTGCTGACCTTCGCCGTGCTGTCGTGCTGGATCCTGGGCACACTGGGCCTGATCGCGGGCCTGTGGTCGGAAAAATTCGACCAGCTCGCGGCCTTTCAAAATTTTCTCATCGTGCCGGCCACATTCCTGTCCGGCGTGTTCTACTCGATCTATAGTCTGCCGCCTTTCTGGCAAGCCGTCTCGCGCTGGAACCCGGTGTTTTATATGATCGACGGCTTCCGCTATGGGTTCTTTGCCCTGTCGGACGTCTCTCCCTGGCGCGGCGTGGTCATCGTGCTCGCCGTTGCCGTCGCCCTGAGCCTGTTTGCCCTGCGCCTGCTGGCCAGCGGCTACAAACTACGGAGCTGAAATCATGCAAACCACTCCCGAACACGTCCGTGAATACATCGCCGAGCACCTGGAGTGCGAACACCTGGAAGTCCGGGGCGACGGTGCCCACTTCGAGGCGCTGATCGTCAGCCGGGTGTTCGAAGGCAAACGCACCCTGGAGCGTCACCAGGTGGTCTACCAGGCGCTGGGCGAGCGCATGCGCGAGGAAATCCATGCGCTGTCCATGCGCACCCTGACGCCGGCCGAATACGCCGACCAGCCCAAGAATGGATAAGCTGCTCATCCAGGGCGGCCATCCACTGAAGGGCGAAGTCCGCATTTCAGGGGCCAAGAACGCGGCCCTGCCCATCCTGTGCGCGGCCCTGCTCACCGACGAACCGCTGGAACTGACCAACGTCCCGGCGCTGCGCGACATCGCCACCGCGCTGTCGCTGCTCTCGCGCATGGGCATGCGCGCCGAACGCCACGATGAGGAAAGCGTGACGCTGCGGGCCGACCGCATCCACAGCCAGGAGGCGCCCTACGAACTGGTGAAAACCATGCGCGCCTCCATCCTCGTGCTGGGGCCGCTGTTGACGCGCTTCGGCCATGCGCGCGTCAGCCTGCCCGGCGGTTGCGCCATCGGACAGAGGCCTGTGGATCAGCACATCAAGGGGCTCGCGGCCCTGGGTGCGGACATCCGCATCGAACACGGCTTCGTAGTCGCCCAGGCGCCCCGGCTGAAGGGCGCGAACATCGTGACCGACATGGTCACCGTGACGGGTACCGAGAACCTGCTCATGGCGGCTGCCCTGGCCGATGGCCGCACGGTACTGGAGAATGCGGCGTGTGAACCGGAAGTCGTGGATCTGGCCAACGTGCTGATCGCCATGGGCGCGCACATCGAAGGCCACGGTACTGACCGCATCGTGATCGAAGGCGTGGACCGCCTGCACGGTGCCGGGCACCGCGTCGTGCCCGATCGCATCGAGGCCGGTACCTTCCTGTGCGCCGTCGCGGCCGCCGGCGGCGACATCACGCTGCGCCAGGTGCGGCCCGACATCCTGGGCGCCGTGCTGGACAAGCTGCGCGACACCGGGCTGGAGATCACGACGGGCGAGGACTGGATCCGGGCCCGCATGGCGGGGCGGCCGCGGGCCACGGGGTTCCGCACCAGCGAATATCCCGGCTTTCCGACGGACATGCAGGCCCAGTTGATGGCGCTGAACGCGCTGGCCGAGGGCACGGCCGTGATCACCGAAAGCATCTTCGAGAACCGCTACATGCACGTCCAGGAGCTCTGCCGGATGGGTGCCGACATCGAGATCGACGGGCACACCGCAGTGGTCAAGGGCATCCCGGGGCTGCTGGGCGCCACGGTCATGGCCACCGACCTGCGGGCATCGGCGAGCCTGGTGATTGCGGGACTGGCGGCGCACGGCCAGACCACGGTGGAACGCATCTACCACCTGGATCGCGGCTACGAGCGCATGGAACGCAAGCTTCAGGCTTTGGGCGCCGATATCCAACGAATTCAATGATCCGGCGCCTGCGCCGCCCCTACGGCGTTGCAAATCCTCGCGATAGTTGTACTATCGCTGCGGTTCGCGCCTTGTCCGGGCGCCGCATCCATCCGGATCTTTTCCATTTGGCAGGTAAAATCTGATGGCGACTGCACCGCTTACCCTCGCGCTCTCCAAGGGGCGCATTTTCGACGAGACCCTGCCGCTGCTGGCCGCGGCCGGCATCGGCGTGCCCGAAAACCCGGAATCGTCGCGCAAGCTCATCCTGCCGACCGACTCGGACGACCTGCGCATCATCATCGTGCGCGCCTCGGACGTGCCCACCTACGTGCAATATGGCGCGGCCGACTTCGGCATTGCCGGCAAGGACGTGCTCTATGAGCACGAGGCCCACCACCCGGGCGGGCTGTACCAGCCCATCGACCTCAACATCGCGCGCTGCCGGCTGTCGGTCGCCGCCCCGGAAGGTTTCGACTATGAAGGCGCCGTGCACCAGGGATCCCGACTGCGCATTGCCACCAAATACACACGCGCCGCCCGCGAGCACTTTGCCGCCAAGGGCGTGCACGTGGATCTGATCAAGCTGTACGGCTCCATGGAACTGGCTCCGCTGGTGGGTCTGGCCGACGCCATCGTGGACCTGATCTCGTCGGGTGGCACCATCCGCGCCAACCATCTGGTCGAAGTCGAGGAGATCCGCCCGATCTCATCGCGCCTCATTGTGAACCAGGCGGCGTTGAAAATGCAGGGCGCGCGCCTGCAACCCATCCTGGATGCCTTCGATCGGGCCTCGGCACAGATGGCGTAGACTTCGCGGGCACCGCGTCCGGGACCGCCTCGCGGCTGGCGCTGCCACCCTGCCGCAGCCGAGGAGAAATCCGGCTAACATAGGGGATCCGGGACATCACAGGCTCGCCGGCAACGATCGTGCGCCAGCCGTGTCCCCCTGACTTGAATTCACCATGCCTCTCATCAACCGCCTGGACGCCCGCGCCGCCGACTTCGACGCGGCCCTGGCCCGCCTGCTGGCCTACGACGCTTCCCAGGACGATGCCATCGAAACCACGGTGCGCGACATCCTGGAAGACGTTCGCACGCGCGGCGATGCCGCCGTGCTGGACTACACCCGGCGCTTCGATCACGTCGCGGCCGACACCGTGGCCGCGCTGGAAATTCCGCGCGCCGACCTGCGGGCGGCCCTCGACAATCTCCCTGCCGACCAGCGCGCCGCGCTGGAAGCCGCTGCCGATCGTGTGCGCCGCTACCACCAACATCAGGTCGCCCAGACCTGGACCTACACGGAACCCGACGGCACAGTGCTGGGTCAGCAGATCACGCCGCTGGATCGCGCCGGGCTGTACGTCCCGGGCGGCAAAGCCGCCTATCCTTCGTCGGTGCTGATGAACGCCATCCCGGCCAAGGTCGCGGGGGTGCCGGAACTCATCATGGTCACCCCCACGCCCGGCGGCACGCGCAATCCACTGGTGCTGGCGGCCGCGATGCTGGGCGGCGTAGACCGCGTCTTCGCAGTCGGCGGCGCCCAGGCGGTCGGCGCGCTGGCCTATGGCACGCGGACGCTGCCGGCCGTAGACAAGATCACCGGTCCCGGCAACGCCTACGTGGCCGCCGCCAAGCGCCGCGTCTTCGGCACGGTGGGCATCGACATGATTGCGGGTCCGTCGGAAATCCTGGTGCTGGCCGATGGCAGCACACCGGCCGAATGGCTGGCGATCGACCTGTTTTCCCAGGCCGAGCACGACGAGCTCGCCCAGGCGATCCTGCTGTGTCCGGATGCCGCCTATCTGGATGCGGTCGAGGCCGCCATGGCGGATGCGTTGCCGCGCCAGCCGCGGGTGGACATCCTGCGCGCCAGCCTGGCGCGCCGAGGCGCGCTCATCCACGTGCGCGACCTGGACCAGGCCTGCGAGATCGTCAATCGCATCGCCCCTGAACACCTGGAGCTGTCCGTACGCGATCCGCAGGCGCTGCTCCCCGCCATCCGCCACGCGGGAGCGATCTTCCTGGGCGCCTACAGTTCCGAACCGCTGGGCGACTACTGCGCCGGACCCAACCACGTATTGCCCACGGCGCGTACGGCGCGTTTCTCGTCGCCGCTGGGAGTGTACGATTTCCAGAAACGCAGCAGCCTCATCCAGGTGTCGCAGGCCGGCTCGCAGACGCTGGGCCGCATCGCCGATACCCTCGCCCGGGGCGAGGGCCTGTACGCCCACGCCCAAAGCGCCCGCCTGCGGCTGGCCGACTGACGAACCGACGGACGAAATCCTTCATGCGCACCGCCACTATCGAACGCAATACCCAGGAAACCCGCATCCGCGTGTCCCTTGACCTGGACGGGACCGGGCAACGCACGCTGGACACCGGCGTGCCGTTCCTGGACCACATGCTGGACCAGATCGCCCGCCACGGACTGTTCGATCTGGACATCCGCTGCCAGGGCGACACCCACATCGACGACCACCACAGTGTCGAAGACGTCGGCATCACGCTGGGCCAGGCTTTTGCCCGGGCCGCCGGCAACAAGGCCGGACTGCGCCGTTACGGCCATGCCTATGTGCCGCTGGACGAGGCCCTGTCGCGCGTGGTGGTGGACCTGTCCGGACGGCCGGGCCTGTTCTATCACGTGGACTACACCCGCGCGCGCATCGGCAGCTTCGACGTGGATCTGGCGCGGGAATTCTTCCAGGGTTTCGTCAACCACGCCCAGGCCACGGTGCACATCGACAATCTGCGCGGAGAAAACGCCCACCACCAGTGCGAGACGATCTTCAAGGCGTTTGGCCGCGCGCTGCGCATGGCCACGGAAATCGATCCGCGCGCGGGAGGAGCCATCCCATCGACAAAGGGCGCGCTCTAGGACGCCGCCCGGCTCATTCGATGTCGGGCGCACCCGCTGACCAGACAGCACACTACCCACCGACCGAGGACCCCGCATCGTGACACGCATCGCCATCGTTGACTACGGCATGGGCAACTTCCACTCCGTGGCGCGGGCTTTGCAGGCCGCCGCCCCGGATCAGACCATCGTCGTGGCCCGCAGCCCGGTTGAAATCGCCTCGGCTGACCGTGTCGTCTTTCCCGGCCAGGGAGCCATGCCGGACTGCATGCGCACGCTCGAGTCGTCGGGCCTGTACGAAGCCGTGCTCGCCGCAGCCCGCGGCAAGCCGCTGCTGGGCGTCTGCGTGGGCGAACAGATGCTGTTCGAAGGCAGCGATGAGGGCGATACGCCGGGACTGGCACTGTTTGCCGGCAGGGTGCAACGATTCTCGGGTCCGGCTTTCCAGGCGCCCGCTGACGGCACCATGGCGCTCAAAGTGCCGCACATGGGCTGGAATGCGGTGCGGCAGACGCGCAACCACCCGCTCTGGCGGGGTGTGCCCCAGGATACGCCGTTCTACTTCGTCCACAGCTATTACGCCGTGCCCCAGGACGAAGCCGCGATCGCGGGTACCGCGCTCTACGGGCATGACTTCTGCTGCGCGATTGCCGCCGCCAATATTTTTGCCGTACAGTTTCATCCAGAGAAGAGCGCTGCACCGGGCCTGCAGATTTACCGCAACTTCGTGCACTGGCAACCTTGATGTCCTGACCGGACGATCACCGCTCGTCCGAACCACCACTTTCCCGCACTGAACTCGACGATCATGCTTCTGATCCCCGCCATCGACCTCAAAGACGGGCGCTGCGTGCGCCTGCGCCAGGGAGACCTGGACGACGCCACTGTTTTTTCCGAGGACCCCGCCGCCATGGCCACCCAATGGGTGGATCAGGGCGCCCGGCGCCTGCACCTGGTGGACCTGAACGGCGCCGTGGCGGGCAAACCACGCAACCGCGCCGCGATCGAAGCCATCGTGGCCGCCACGGACGAGGACATCCCCATCCAGATCGGCGGCGGCATCCGCGACCTCGACACGGTGGAATACTACCTGGACCATGGCCTGTCCTACGTGATCATCGGCACGGCGGCCGTGAAGGACCCCGGCTTCCTGAGCGACGCCTGCTCGGCCTTCCCGGGCCACATCATCGTGGGGCTCGACGCGCGCGACGGCAAGGTCGCCACCGACGGCTGGTCGAAGCTCACACGCCACGACGTGCTGGATCTGGCGCGCAAGTTCGAGGACTACGGCTGCGAATCCATCGTCTACACCGACATCGGACGCGACGGCATGCTGTCGGGCGTGAACGTCGAGGCCACGGTACGGCTGGCGCAGCACGTACGGGTGCCGGTGATCGCCTCCGGCGGCGTGGCTTCGCTGGACGATATCCGCGCACTGTGCGCGGTGCAGGGCGAGGGCATCGAAGGCGCGATCCTGGGCCGCAGTCTGTACGAGGGCACGCTGGACTTCGCCGCCGCCCAGGCGCTGGCCGACTCACTGGAAGACGCCGACGCCAAGTCCGGCGATGAACCGGAAGGCGGAACGGGGGACGGAACCACGAACGGCACCCGGCAGGAGCCCGCCGCATGACGGATGCGGCCCCGTCCGCAGCGTCCCGTTCGGGCCTGTGCTGCCGCATCATCCCCTGCCTGGACGTCAATGCCGGCCGGGTGGTGAAGGGCGTCAATTTCGTCAATCTGGCGGACGCCGGCGACCCGGTCGAGATCGCCCGCCGTTATGACGAGCAAGGCGCCGACGAACTGACCTTCCTGGACATCACCGCAACCTCGGACGGGCGGGGGCTGATCCTGCCCATCATCGAAGCCGTTGCCCGACAGGTGTTCATTCCGCTGACCGTGGGCGGGGGCGTGCGCCAAGTCTCCGATATCCAGCGCCTCCTGGACGCGGGAGCGGACAAGGTCTCCATCAACAGCGCGGCGGTGGCCCGTCCCGAACTGGTGGCCGAGGCCGCGAGCCACCACGGGTCGCAGTGCATCGTGGTGGCGCTGGACGCACGCCGGGTCTCGGCCGCCGGCGAGCCGCCGCGCTGGGAAATCTTCACCCACGGCGGGCGCAAGCCCACCGGGCTGGACGCGGTGCAATGGGCGCGGCGCATGACCGACGCCGGCGCGGGCGAGCTGCTGCTGACCAGCATGGACCGGGACGGCACCAAGTCCGGATTCGACCTGGAACTCACGCGCGCGGTGTCGGATGCCGTGCCTATCCCGGTCATCGCCTCGGGCGGCGTGGGCTCGCTGCAGCATCTTGCCGACGGGGTGACGAAGGGGCACGCCAGCGCCGTCCTGGCCGCCAGCATCTTCCACTTCGGCCAATATACCCTCGCCGAGGCCAAGGCCCATCTCGCCGCGCAAGGCATCCCCATGCGGCGCGCGCCCGAACCGGTTGCATCATGAGCGTCCCGACCACTTCATCGTCGCCCGACTGGCTGGCCGAGATCCGTTTCGACCCCCAGGGCCTCGTTCCCGCCATCGCCCAGGACGCCCATACGGGCAAAGTTCTGATGATGGCCTGGATGGACGCCGAAGCATTACGGGAAACCGTGCGCACCGGCCAGGCGGTCTATTTTTCACGGTCTCGCGGGCGCTTGTGGCGCAAGGGCGAGGAATCCGGCCATACGCAGACCGTCCACGAAATCCGGCTGGACTGTGATGGCGACGTGCTGCTGCTGTCCATCACCCAGACGGGGGGCATTGCCTGCCACACGGGGCGCGAGAGCTGCTTCTTCCGCCGCCTTGACGGCGCGCCGCCGGCCCCGGGCTGGACGGTGACGGATCCGGTCCTGAAGGACCCGCACGACATTTACGACCACCCGGGGCACACCGACAGAACGTCCTCTTGACTGACCGTCCCCTCATTTTCGACGCGCCGGAACGCCCCGCGGCCGGCCCCCTGACCCATGACTGCTTCTGATACTCCCTCTGACCTGCTCGCCCGCCTGGCGGACACCCTGGCCACGCGCCGCCCCGATCGCGGCGGCGATCCCGCCACATCGTACACGGCCCAGCTCTTGTCGCGGGGCCCGGATGCCTTCCTGAAAAAGGTCGGCGAGGAGGCCACCGAGCTCGTCATGGCCGCCAAGGACGGAATCCCCGACCGCATCATCGCGGAGACCGCCGACCTGTGGTTCCACTGCCTGGTCGCGCTTACTTATTTCAACTTGCGCCCAGAGGACGTGCTGGCCGAATTGGCCCGCCGCGAAGGGCTGTCCGGCCTGGAGGAAAAGGCGTCGCGCAATCGCGTCTGAACGGCCCCCTCCCAGCAGCCACGCAAAATGTGGCAAGATACGAGTTTGACGGGTCGATGTCCGGCCCACCTTCCGAAGCCCATGAGCCACGATTGCCTGTTCTGTAAGATCGCCCGGCACGAGATCCCGGCCCGGATCGTGCACGAGGACGACGAATTCATCGCCTTCCACGACATCAATCCCGCCGCCCCCGTCCACTTGCTGCTGATTCCGAAACACCACGTGGCTTCGCTGGCCGATATCGGTCCGGAAGACAGCGAGTGGCTGGCGCGCATGATGCAGCTCGCGCCCAGACTGGCATTCAAGAACGGGGCTAACCCGCTGCCGGCCGGCGGCTTCCGTCTCGTGGCCAACGCGGGCACCGAAGGCGGCCAGGAAGTCGATCATTTGCATTTTCATATTCTGGGCGGCGCGCGCCCCTGGAACAAACGTGCGGCCCCGGCTGCTTAGGAGATCCCATGGGAAGTTTCAGCATTTGGCACTGGCTGATCGTGCTGGTCATCGTCGCGCTGATTTTCGGCACCAAGAAACTGCGCAACATCGGTGAGGATCTGGGGGGCGCCGTAAAGGGCTTCAAGAAAGGCATGAAGGACGCCCACGACGAGACGACGCCTGTCGCTCCGTCCGTGACCCAGAAGGTCGAGGACGACAACACGGTTGACGTCCAGGCCCGCGAAAAGACCGACGCCTAGGCCCCCGAACCGGAAGCTCCATGTTCAACATGAGTTTCAGCGAGATGATGGTGATCGGCGTCATCGCGCTCATCGTC
>Ga0134125_10002969_pt1 | contig 19888 bp, 17 predicted proteins | sample KB31751_FD_96464 | JGI IMG/M metagenome (GOLD analysis project Ga0134125, IMG submission 96464) | Terrestrial soil microbial communities with excess Nitrogen fertilizer from Kellogg Biological Station, Michigan, USA - KB3-175-1 | ecosystem: Environmental > Terrestrial > Soil > Unclassified ... | reverse complement strand
TGCGGGGCCGCATCGTCGCCACCATCCTCATCGGCTTGCTCGCCTCGCTGATCGGCATCTCGCGCTTCGTGCTGCTCGGCCTGCTGATTGCGAGCGTCTTTCAAGGCGCACCGCTCGCATCGATCGTGCCGCTCGCCCTCGCGGTTGCGCTCGCCGTCATCCTGCGCGGCGCGCTGGAGCATGCGCGCACCATGGTCGCGAACCGCACCGCGGCCGAAGTGCAGCAAGCACTGCGCGGCAGGCTCTACGACAAGATCGCGGCGCTGGGCCCGTCCTGGTTCGCGAATGAGCGCACCGGCGGCCATGTGCAATCGGTCGTCGACGGCGTCGAGCAATTGCAGATCTTCTTCGGCCGCTACGTGCCGCAGATGACGGTCGCGGCACTGACGCCGATCCTGATCTTCGCGATCATCGCCTGGTGGGATGTGCCCGTCGCGGCCGTGTTGCTGGTCGCGGCGATCTTCGGCTTGGTCGCGCCGGTCGCATTCCGCGCCCTCGACACCGGTGCCAGTCGCGCCCGCAACGTCTCGTTCCGCGCCTTTAGCGCCGAATTCCTCGACGCGATCCAGGGCCTCGGCACCTTGAAGGCTTTCGGCCAGAGCCGCGCCTATGGCGTCCAGCTCGCCGACAAGGCGCGCAAGCTCTCGAACACGACGATGTGGCTGACGACCACTGGGTTGATGACGCGCGGTGTGATCGATGTCGCCATCGCCTTCGGCGCGGCCGGCGCGCTGGCGCTCGGCGCGCATCGCGTGACGCAAGGCGAGATGAGCCTCCAGGCGCTGCTCATCGTGCTGATGGCGGGCACCGAGATCTTCCGGCCACTCCGCGATTTCCGCGGTGTGCTGCATGAAGGCCAGATCGGCCAGGCGGCCGGCATCGCGATCAACGAGTTGCTCAGCACGCCGACCGAGCAGCGCCAAGCCACCGCGGCCGCGCCGCAAAAACTCTCGCCGACGATCGACTTCGAGAATGTGCGCTTCTCCTATCCGGGCGGGCGCGGCATCGCGCTCGACGGCGTGTCGTTCAGCCTCGCCGCCGGCGAGCGCGTCGGCGTCGTCGGGCCGAGCGGCTCGGGCAAGTCGACCATCGCGCGATTACTGCTGCAGCTCTACACGGCGCAGGAAGGCGTGGTGAAGATCGGCGGCATCGATATCCGCACGCTCGATCTCGACCGCGTGCGCGAGCAGATCGCGGTCGTGCAGCAGGACACCTATCTCTTCCACGGCACGATCGAGGACAATCTGCGTCTCGGCAAGAAGAACGCGACGCAGGCCGAGCTCGAAGAGGCCACGCGCGCCGCCGATGCGCATGATTTCATCGCCGGCCTGCCGCAGGGCTATCAGACGATTATTGGCGAGCGCGGGGCGCGGCTCTCCGGCGGCCAGCGCCAGCGTATCGCGATCGCGCGCGCGTTGCTGCGCGACGCGCCGATCCTGATCCTCGACGAAGCGATGTCCTCGGTCGATGCCGAGACCGAGGCCACGATCCAGAAGGCGCTCGACCGGTTGATGACCGGGCGCACCGTGCTGGTCCTCGCGCATCGTCTCTCAAGCGTCATCGGCACCGACCGCATTCTCGTCGTCGAGCAAGGCCAGATCGTCGAGAGCGGCAGCCACGACGTGCTGATCCGCCGTGACGGCGCCTATCGCCGCCTGATGGGCGCGCAGGCCGAAGAGCGCGAGGGCTATACCGGCGTGCTTGCCGCGCATGCCGCCGAAGACGAGCTCGCCACGGAAGATCTCGCCGAGATCGAGGATGACGGCGAGGAAGCGGATTCGATCCTGCGCGTCGACAAGTTGCCTTGGGCGAAGACGCTCGGCTGGCTGACGGCGCTGATCGCGCCGTGGTGGCGGCGGCTCGGCATCACGATGTTCTCGGGCATCGGCCGGGTCACGACCTTCATCAGCGTCGGTGTGTTCTCATCGCTCGCGGTCGCCTCGGTGAAGCATGGCGGCGATTACTGGACGCCGCTCTCGGTCCTGCTGATCGTCGCGCCGATCTCGGGCGTGCTCGCTTGGTGCGAGACTTGGCTGGCGCATGACATGGCCTATCGCCTGCTCGCCGAGATGCGCATCGATCTCTTCAACAAGCTCGACACGCTGGCGCCGGCCTATCTCTTGCGCCGCCGCTCCGGTGACCTCGTCAGCCTCGCGACGCAAGACGTGGAAACGGTCGAATCCTTCTTCGCGCATACGATCACACCGTCGATTGTCGCGGTACTGATCCCGGCCGCGATCCTCGCGACGCTGGCGTGGTTCGCCTGGCCGACCGCGCTCGCGCTGCTGCCGTTCCTACTCTATGTCGCCGTGACGCCGGTTTTCGTGCGGCGGCGCATCGACCGCCTCGGCGCTGCGGCGCGCGAAGGCCTCGGCCGCATGACCGCGCATGTCACCGACACGATCCAGGGCCTGTCGGAGCTCGTCTCGTTCCAGGCGCTCGGCCATCGCCGCGATGAATTCGGCCGCATCGTCGGCGATTATCATGCGCTGCGCCTGACGCTCTACCGCGACCTGTCGCTGCAATCGGCGCTCCTCGAAGTCGCGACCGGCCTCGGCGGGCTTTGCGTCGCCGTGACCGGCGCTTACCTCGCGGCGAGCGGCAAGCTCGATCCGACGATGCTGCCGCTGCTCACCTTGCTGGCGGTCGCGGCCTTCTTGCCGGTGTCCGAGATCGCCTATGTCAGCCGCCAGCTCGCCGATACTTTCGCTTCGGCGCATCGCCTGCAGAAAGTGCATAGCGAGCGGGTGCCTGTCACCAACGGGCCTCTGGCGCCGCCCGCGCCGGCGAGCGGCGGCTCGGCGGTGCGTCTCGACCGCGTCAACTTCACCTATCCCGGCCGGCAGCGCGCCGCGCTCAGCGAGTTCAGCCTCGACGTGCCGCCCGGCTCGACCCTGGCGCTGGTCGGGCCGTCGGGCTCGGGCAAGACGACGCTCGGCAATCTACTGTTGCGTTTCTGGGATCCGAGCGCCGGCGCGATCACGCTCGACAATATCGATCTCAAGCAATACCAGCTCGATCATCTGCGCGGCCGCATCGCGCTGGTGGCGCAGGACACCTATCTCTTCAACACCAGCCTCAGGGCCAATGTCTTGATCGCGCATCCCGAGGCAAGCGAAGTGGAGGTGCAGCAGGCGATCGAGCGCGCGGCCCTCGCCGATTTCATCGCCACCCTGCCCGAAGGCCTCGACACCAAGGTCGGCGAGCGCGGCGTGCAGCTATCGGGCGGCCAGCGTCAGCGCGTCGCGATCGCGCGCGCGTTCCTCAAGAACGCGCCGGTGCTGATTCTCGACGAGGCTACATCGCATCTCGACGCGGTCAGTGAGGCGCAGGTGCGCAACGCGCTCGCAGCGCTGATGCAGGAGCGCACGACGATCGTCATCGCGCATCGCCTGTCGACGATCCGCGACGCCAGCATGATCGCCGTGCTCGATCGCGGCCGGCTGGTCGAGACCGGAACGCATGACGCGCTGATCGCGCGCGGCGGGCTCTATGCCGAGCTGGTCGAACACCAGCTCGGCCTCAGCCGCGCGGCGGAGTAGCCGCGTCGCCGACAAAACCTGCGCCGAGCGCATCGGCGAGTGCATCGTACCAATAGGTCTGATCCGCTGGCGTGAAATGCGCATTGGCCGGGCTGGGATTGGGCACGACGAAGACATGTGTCGTGCCGATCGCATAAGGCTGCAGGCCGAGCCCGGTTTCGCCCGCTTCCGGCGCGAGCGCCCGCTGCACCGGACGCCCCACCGTGACGCCGTGAAAGCAAGCAAAGCGCGGCTTAAACCGTTTAAGCTTGCGTGCGAGCGCGGCGACGCCGTCTTTCGGCTCGTCACGGGTCAGATCGGTCGAGCGCGGGCTCGGCCGCTTGACCAGATCGGTGAAGCCGAAACCGTATTCCTGCAGCATGCGATCATGCATCGGCCCCAGCCGCGCGACACCGAGACCCGCGCGCGCGGCGAGGCTGAGGCGCGAGCGTGAGAAAGCCGGCCAGAAGCGATTGATCTTGCGCGCGAAGTAATGGCCTTGCGCCGCTGAGAAAAGCGATGGGTTGATGCCGACGAAGACGACATCGAGACCGTCGCACAACAAATCCGGCAGGGTCGACGGGTTGGGCATTGGCTCTTCCTACACTATGATGCCGGCATGGACTCCAAAAATTCCGCCATTGCCGAGTTGACGCGTCTGATTGCGCAGGCAAAGCGTGCCGTCGTCTTCACCGGCGCCGGCATCTCGACCGAATCCGGCGTGCCCGATTTCCGCAGCCCCGGCGGAATCTGGACGCGGATGAAGCCGATCTATTTCCAGGAATTCGTCGCCAGCGAAGAGAAGCGCCGCGAATCCTGGGAACGCACTTTCTCCGGCGCGATGCGCTGGACCGGCGCCAAGCCCAATGCCGGGCATTACGCGGTGGCGCGGCTGATCGGGCGCGGCAAGGTCAGCGCGATCATCACGCAGAATGTCGACAATCTGCACCAGGATTCGGGCGTGCCGCCCGAGAAGGTGATCGAGCTGCACGGCAATGGCAGCTACGCCACCTGCCTCGATTGCGGGCTGCGCCACGAGCTCGAGGTGTTGAAGCAGAGCTTCGTCGGCCGCAGCGAGATTCCGTCTTGCCGTGAATGCGGCGGCCTCGTGAAAACCGCGACGATCTCTTTCGGCCAGGCGCTGAAGCCCGAAGTGGTCGAGCGCGCGCGCGCCGAGACGCTCGCCTGCGATCTCCTTATCGTGCTCGGCTCATCGCTGGTGGTCTATCCCGCCGCCGGTTTCCCGCTGCTCGCGGCGCAGAACGGCGCGGCCCTCGCCATCATCAATCGCGAAACGACCGAGCAGGACGAATATGCCGACCTCGTCATTCATGACGAGATCGGGCCAACCATGTTGGCGGCAGTCCCGTTCGATTAGCGATCAGCGCGGCCGATAGGCGCGCGGCTCGTCGGCAACGATCGTGTTCTTCAGCACGCCGAGGCCAGTGATCTCGACCTCGACCTTGTCGCCGGGCTTCATATTGACGACCCCGAGCACGCCGTGGCGGCCGGCCGGTTTCAGATCCTCGCCGGGATGCGGCTTCAGCGCGCCGGGCGTGCCCATCATGATCACGTCGCCGGGCAGCAGTGTGTAGCCGGTCGAGAGGTAATGCACGACCTGCTCGACCGCGAAGAGCATGTCGTTGAGCGGCGCGTTCTGGCGCTCGATACCATTGAGCCGCGTGATGACGCGCTGCGCTTTCGGATCGCCGAATTCTTCATTCGTCATCAGCCAAGGGCCGGTGCTGCCCGAGCGCTCGAAATTCTTGCCCAAGCCGAAATTGCGATTGTGCCGCTGATATTCGCGCACCGAGCCTTCATTGCAAGCGCAGAAGCCGGCGATGTGATCGAAAGCCCTCTCGACCGGGATGTGGCGGCCGCCGCGGCCGATCACGACGCCGAGTTCGCCTTCGTAATCGAATTCCTTCGCCACTTCGGGCGGCGGGCAGAGCAACGGCTGATCGTGACCAACGACCGAGGCAGGCGTGCGGATGAAGAGGTGCGGGAATTCCTTCGAGGTGGTGAGACCGGTCTCTTCGATATGCGTCTTGAAATTGAGCGCCAGCGCCCAGGTGACATGCGGATCGGGAATCACCGGCAGCAGGTGCGTGTCGGCGAGCTTGCGTGTGCCCGGCTTGCCGCCGACCGCATCGCGCAGCCGCGCGAGCCCATCGGGCATCTCGAGCAGCGCGCGCAGCCGCGTCGGCAATTGCGGTGCGACATCGGCCACCGGCACGAACGCATCGTCGCTCGTCATGACGCCGATCCGCGGCGTGTCGTTCTCGTTATAGGAAATGATCCGCATCGCCCTACCCTTACTTATTCCGATTCCAACATGTGCTGGCCGTATTCGCTCATGCCGACATCCCACACGAGCCCGGTATGGGTCGCCGTGGCGTGAAGATCGCGATAACGGCGTTGCAGCTCGTTCCCTTCGAACAACACGCGCGAGCCCGCGGTGTAGAACAGCCGCTCGACCGCAGCGAGCGCGATGCGCGCCGCATAAGTCGAGTTGCGCTTGCCGCGCGCCCGGTAATGCGCCGGCACGGTTTCGCCGCGCTCGAGCATGGCGCGCGCTTCCCGGACCGGCGCGATATAGAGCGCCGCCGCCGCCTCGATCTCCGCCGCCGCGACGGCGAGCGAGATTTGCGTGCCGGTCTGTTCAGCGACTTTGACGCCGCGCGAGACGCGCTTCTTCGTCAGCGCGATGTAGTCGGCGAGAAAACCTTCGGCGATACCGACCGCGACGCAGGCGAAGGCGCTGGTCGCGAGCCCGCCATGCGGCATGCGGAAGATCGGCGACGCATGCACCTTGTTCCCGGGCCCAGTCGCCGCCTCCAGATCGCTATAGCGCAGGATGCGGTGTGCCGGCACGAACACATCGTCGACCGTGAAGCTCTTGCTGCCGGTGCCGGCCATGCCCATGACGTGCCAGTCGTCGATGACCGTGACATCGCTGATCGGCACGAGGAAGAGGCAGCGCTCGCCTTGCATCGAACCGTCGACAATCGTGCCGCCGGGCAGCGCCCATTGCGCATGATCGACACCGCTGGAAAAACCGTGCTTGCCGGAAAACCGCACGCCGCCGGGCACGCTGCGCGCGACACCGATCGGTGGAAAGCTCGCACATAGCCGCGCGCTCGGAGTCTTGCCCCAGATATCTTCCTGCGCCTCGATCGGCAGGCCGCTGGCGATCTGCGCGTGATCGCCCATGACGGTCGCGACCCAGGCCTGCGCGCCGCAGCCGCGCGCGAGGATCTGCCCGACCTCGCACAGCACATCCCAGCCGAGCTCCGAGCCGCCGAAACACGCCGGTTGGCAAATCCGCAGGAAGCCGGCGGCATCGAAATCCGCCATGGTCTCATCGGGGCAGCGCCGCGCGGCTTCGCAAGCGGGGCTGCGTTCGCGCAGCACCGGTACCAGCGCCTCGGCGCGGTGCAGCATCTCTTCCCGCGTCACAGTTGTCATCCCCCGATCCGGCATGGGCGGCACTCTAGCGAGTGCCCGCTATGCGCCGCAATCAATGTGCTAGTTCGGCCTCCGCTTGGGCATAGAGGGCGCGATATTTATCGAGCACTTCCTTGCCGTTTCTTGCGGCTATCGGCCCAAGCAGCGACCACGGGCTCGGTCTTCGTCTGCCATTTGGCGAAGGCTTCCGGCGGCACGGTCACCGTTTTCTGGCCTTGCTCCGCCATCACCGCGTCGCGGATGCCCGCGGCTTCCTGATCGACCGCCGCACCGTATTGCCGGCTGAGCGGCTCGCCCGAGGTGTCGAGCAGGATCTTCTGCGCCGCCGCGGGCAACGACTGAAACTTCTTCTTCGGCATGAAGATCATGCTGATCGAGGTGCCGACCGAGATATCGACATGATAGGGCGCGACCTGCTGCAGCTTGAAGGACCGCACGCCGCCCCAGCCGATGATCACGCCGTCGACCGTTTTGCGCTGCACCGCTTGTTATTCATCGGTCAGCGGGATCGAGATCGACGCGCCGCCGAGCGCCGCGATGGTCTTGCTCTGCATCTGGCCGGCGACGATGAGATGCAGCCCGCCGGCGCCGAGGCGGAAGCAGCGCTGGAACGGCTCCGAGAGAGCGAGCCGATGCGCGCCGGCCGCGGAACGCAGCGCCATCCTCTTTTCGGATGATGAAGGTGAGCATTGGCGCGGACTGATCGAGAATCTCCCGGCGCTGCGAGAGCACGGTCGTTGCTGCTTGATATCGGGTTCTTACGCCTCAGTCCAAGTCGCATTCAAATCGCGAAGCCGCCACAAAGCCGCAAGATTCGCGCCCCATCTCCCGCTAACCCACAAAAGAGAGGGAGATGAAAACATGGATAAGGACCGTATCGAAGGCTCTGGCAAGCAAGCGGGCGGCGCCATCAAGGAAACCGCCGGCAAGGCGCTCGGCGACAAGAAGATGGAAAGCGAGGGCGCGGCGAAGAAAGCCGAAGGCAAGGTGCAGAACGCCGTCGGCGGCTTGAAAGACAAAGTCCGCGAGATGGCCGGCGACAATAAATGATCGCGACATGATCGCACTTTATATACTTCAGGATCCGGGTACGCCGCAGCCGCCGGGCAATCCGACGCCGCAGCCGCCCAACCCTGAAATTCCGCCGCCGATCGAGGAGCCGCCGAAGCCGATTCCGCCGCCACCGGTCGATCCGGTGCCACCGCCGGTCAAAGGCTAAGCGACTTCCGCGCCAAGGGGAGCGGAGACGCGCGCCGTGCGCTTAAGCGTACGGCGCCGTTTTCGTTTTGATTTGCTGTTAGATTTTCTCTGGGCATAGCATTTCGCACGAAAAGCGCGAGCTGTGCCGCAGCACCACTGGCGACTCAGCACTCGCCTAAGATTGGGCGCTCAACTGAGATCGATCGCGTAGCGCTTCAGGTCGGGGAGATCGCAATAGGCGAGCGCGCCTTCATGCGTCGCGCGCAGCACGACGCGCGGCGCGCTGTCGGCTTCGAGTGCTTCCTGCCAACGCGGCGCACAAAGGCACCAACGGTCACCTGGGACGAGGCCGGGAAAGCCATATTCCGGCATCGGCGTCGAGAGATCGTTGCCGCTCGATTTCGAGAAAGCGAGGAATTCCGCCGTCATCACGACGCAGACGGTGTGGCTGCCGACATCCTCGGCGCCGGTATCGCAGCAACCATTGCGGAAGAAGCCGGTCATCGGCTTCAGCGAGCAATTCTCTAAGACGCCGCCGAGGACATTGCGCGACGGCCGCTTCCGGCCGCCATAACCAGCATCCAAGGGCATGTCGCTCCTCCTTGCTAGCCCGCCAGTCTAGAACGCACTGCGATTAGACACATGGGAAGCGGTCTAGCGCCCGGCAAGAATCGGCACCGCCTTGCGCTGGCCCGCGCGCGATTCGGGATGCTTCAGGAACCACTCGACAGTGAATTCCTGGAATTTGACCCCCTGCTTTTCGTAGCCGCGGATCACCGCGTCAAACCGCGAATCCGGGTAGAGGTGCAGATCGGTCTGCGTGCCGTCCCAGATCAGCTTCTGCCCGGCCGGGCTTTCGAGGAACAGCACGAAAAGCTTCGCCGCGTTGGGATCACCCGAATTCTTCGGCAGCGAGGCGTAGTAGTAACGCTCGGCGGCGAAATCGGCGGGAATCACCTCGTCGATCGGCGCGCCCTTCGCCTTCATGCTGATATCGTCGCGGCCGCCGCAATTGGGACCAAACGCGATGAATTCGCCGGAAGCGACGCGTTCGAGATCGTTGCAGCGCATGAGTCCCGCGACCTGGCCCGAGAGCTTGCGCGCGAAATCGAGCGCCTTCTCCTGGCCCCAAACATCGTTCGCCGTCAGCAGTTCCCAACCCGCGGCATAGGGCGTCGAGGCGATCTTGCCTTTCCATTCCGGCTTCAACAGATCGGTGAGCGCTTTCGGCACAAACGGCACGAGCTTCGGATTGTAGATGATCGCGCCGGGCAAGGTGGTGAAGGTACGGATCACCGAGCCGCCGGCCTCGACGAATTCCGGCTTGATGCGATCGGGCATCAGCGCCACCCAATCGACCGGCACCGAGCCCTTTTGCTGGTAAAGCTCGCCGGCATATTGATTGGTGTTGATCACGATGTCGGTCGGCGACGGCTGATTGCTCGCCATCGCGATCATCACCTTGTTGAGCTCCTCCGGCTCGGACGGGCCGGGCGTGAAGCGCACAGCGATGTTCGTGCCGAACATCGCGTTCATGCCTTCGCCCATCTGCTTCAGCACGTTGTTGTTGCCCATCATGCCCGCGCCCCATTGGAGCTCGAGCTTGCCTTCCTTCTTGGCGCCGGCGATCACCTCTTGCAGCGCGGGCGAGAAATCGGCCGCCAACGCCGGTGCAGCGGCGCCGAAGACAAAGGCGGAAAGTGCGACAATCGAGAGCAGCTTCATGTTCGTCACGCCGGGGTTAGAGAAGCGAGCTCGTCCATGCTCGCGGAAAGATCGATGATGTTGCGCTCTTTGCGCAGCACGCCGGGCGGATCGCGGCCTTCGGCGATCGCATCGAGCCCGTCATGCAGCATCTTGCGGAAGACGACGATGCCGCGATCGGTCCAGCCGAGCGTCTCCAGCGAGCGATCGGTGATGAGGCCCTGGCTCTCCTGCGCGACGCGATCCTGCTCATGCGAAGGGATGTCCCACCAGCCATCCTCGGCGCGGTCATAAACGCCGCGCTGCTGCGGCTTCAGCCCTTCGGTCTTCAGGCGGCCCTGATCGGTGATCGAGGGATAGGTCTTCACCCAGAACGTCGTGGTCTTCGTGTCGTCGGTCGGCACGCGAATGCGCAGATTGTGGCTTGGCGGCACGCCGACCCGCGCCTGGGTGAAGCGGTTGCTCGACGGGAAGATGAACTGATCGAGTTTCGGCTTGTTGAGGCCGGGCACGCGCACGGTGATGTGGAGCCCGAACCAGGCCGGCTCCCAATCGACCTCGCAGCGCTTGAAGGCGAGTTGCGGATAGACCGAGGCATGCAGCGAGCAGAGATGATGCTGATCGACCGTGTTCTCGGCGCGCTGCAACCAGTTGCAATATTCTTCATCGGCGCCGACTTTGGTGAGGCCGGCTTCCCGGAAAAGCATATCCCAGCGTGGGAAGGCCGGCACCGGCTTCGGACCGAGATAGGCGAAGACGAGGCCGCCCGCCTCATAGACGGCATAACCGGCAAGCTTCACATCGCGCTTCAAGCCGCTGCCTTCCGGCTCGAGCGGCTGGTCGACGCAGCTTCCATCCGCGCCGTATTTCCAGCCGTGATAACAGCAGCGAATGCCGCCTTCCTCGACGCGGCCGAATTCGAGCGAGACGCGGCGATGCGCGCAGTAGCGCTCGATGAGACCGAGCTTGCCAGATGGATCACGGAACAGGACGAGGTCTTCGCCGAGCAGCCGCACCGGCACCGGCTTATCGGTCACCTGCTCGGTGAACCAGACCGGCCACCAATAGCGCCGCAAGAGCGCGCCCATCCGCGTGCCCGGCCCGACACGGGTCAGCAATTCGTTTTCTGCTTTATCCATGACGTCCTCCCGATGAGAGGATAGTCGCATCGTGGGTAGGGCCGAGCAAGCGTGGCGACAAAGAGAGGCGTCTAAGCCGTCGCACGACGGAAGCCGATCATCCGCAGCGCCAGCACGAGTACGAAAAGCGTCACCATCAGCAGCACGCCGATCGCGCCGACGGCCTCGATATCGCCGTCATCCCACATCTTCCAAATCAAGACCGCGAGAACCTGGTTCTTCGGTCCCTGATAGAGGACCAAGGGAAGACCGGCGATGCGAACCGCGAGCAGGACAACCCAAATCCACAGGCCGACAAACGTCGGCAACATCAGTGGGAAAAAGACCCGGGCCATAACGCCCAGCGGCGGCGCCCCTGCCGTGTGCGCGGCCTCCTCGAGATCGCGATGGATCTGGAGCAGCGCGGCGTTCATCGCGCGGCTGCCATAGGCGATGAAGGTCACCGTGAAGGCGATAACGATCGAGAGAACGGTTCCGAAGAGGCCGCTCATCAGAAAGAACCAGAGAAAGGCCAGTCCGGCGACCACGCCGGGAATCGCATGCGGCGTAAAGGCAAGCTGGTCGATGAGGCGGCGTCCCCAGAATTTCGATCGCACGACCGCGAGCGAAATAAAGAACGAGGCGATCGTCGTCGCCGTGGCCGTCAGCACGACCATGATCAGCGTATTCCAAAATGTCTCGGTGAACTTCGGATAGTGCCAAAGGAAATCGTAGTGCTTGAAGGTGAGCGTGCGAAAGACGGCGTAGCTCGGCTGCTGCAAGTAAGGCACGAACGAGATGTAGAGCATGACGAGAAACGGCAGGATCAACGTCAGAAAGAAATAGAGCGCGATAAACGCAATCGCCGCCCAGCGCCACGAGCCAAGATCGATCGTGCGCGGACGGTAGCTTTTGCCAGAGATGACGGCGTAGCGCTCCGATTTGTGGATCATGTGCCAGTAGAACGCAGCTGCCGCCATGCCGAGCACGAGATACATCATCCCGAGAGCACTGGCTTGCCCGTATGCCGGCACGCCCGTCGCCGATTGCAGCATAGCGTAGATCTTCGTCGCGAAGACATGCAGCCCCACAGGCATCCCGAGCACACCCGGTATCTCGAACACTTCGAGCGCGGTCATCGTCTGATAAATGGAAACCGCGACGATTCCGGGCAGCATCAGTTTGAGCGTGATTCGACGCCCGATCGACAGAGGGCGAGCGCCCGCCGTTGCGGCCGCCTCTTCGAGGGCGGGATCCATGGCGCGGAGCAGCGGGACGAACATCAGAAATGCCGTCGGCACCAGATGCAGCCCTTCGACGAAAGCCATGCCCGAAAGCGTGTAGATATTGATGGGTGCGCTGCTCAGCCCCCACCATTCCATCAAAGCGCGATTGACGAAGCCGGATTTCGGCGAGAGCAACAACACCCATGCCATCGCCTGAAGCAAGCCGGGCACCACGAGCGTCATCGGAATACCGGCGTAGAGCCAGGCTTTACCCGGGACATTCGTGCGCTCGACCAGCCAAGCGAGTACCGCCGCCAACGCAATTCCCAGCGCAGTCGCGCCGACGACGAAGATGACCGTGTTGAGAAGCAGGCCGTAAGTTTGCGGGTCCAGCCACACCGTCGCGTAGTTCGTGAGACCGATATTGTTCCACGCAATATTGGTGGGAATGCGCGCGGTCGAGAAACTTCCGACGACGAGAAATATCAGCGGCAACAGGACCGCCGCGCCAAGCACCAGCAGCACCGCATATGGCCAGAGCGATGTGTGACGCCGTTCTCGGCGGCGTGTCGTGCGCATGGCGATCGTGCTCGTCGCCATGTCTCCTCCCTGCCGTTTTGCGCTCTTTTCGCGCGTTCTGGAGCAGCATGCTAATCCAAAAGCGCGGCGGTTGTCCCGTACTCTTTCTTGGCGGCTTCGGGCCTTCTTAGTATAGTCGGCGCAAACAAGGAGCGTGTGTAATGCGCACGCGCCCACGCAGGGAGGATTTCATCGATGTCGCAACCATGCCGCGCAGCGCTATTTTCTGTTGCCTGTCTTGTCAGCGTCGCATTGCCAGCCGCCGCTGAAAATCTCACACCGAAGATCTCCTCAATTCTCGCGGAAGAGAAGATCGATCCGTCCATCATGGCCGGGCTCGACCAGGAGCTCGCCGTGCCGGCAGCGCTCCTCGATGCCGCCAAGAAGGAAGGCACCGTGCAGATTCGCCTGCAGATGAGCGAGCAGGAATTTGCGGGCATGAACGAGACATTCAGCGCTCGCTATCCCGGCATTCAACTCAATTATACCCGCGGCATCGGCCGCGAGCGCGCGATTGGTCCCCTGATCGCGTTCCAGGCCGGCAACTACGTCACGGACGTCGTCGCCGGCTACGATACCAATTATGCGGATTATCAAGCCGCCAATGCGCTCGAAAAGATCAGCGATCTGCCGTCCTATGCGCATCTCTGGCCCGAGATGAAAACCAAAGCGGGCACCGAAGGCGCCGACAAGATGAACTATTGGTGCTTGAGCTATTCGACGCAGCGCGTACAGCCCGCCGATGTTCCCAAGAGCTGGGACGATCTCGTCACCAATCCGCGCTGGAAGAACGGCAAAATCGGCATGTACAACGCGAGCGTCGCCTGGCTGCCGCAGCTTCGCGAAGTGAACGGCGAAAAGTGGATGGTCGATTTCCTGACCAAGCTGGTCCACGACATGCATGCCCAATACCGGAAGGAGACGCTCGCGGCGACCAACAAGCTCATCTCGGTCGGCGAGTTCGATATCTTCGCCGCCGTGCAGGACTATGTCGTGGACCGCGATAAGCGGCACGGCGTTCCTGTCGCGGCCGATTGCCCCTCGCCGATTCCCGCGAGCGCCGGCTATATCGGCATCTTCCGCGGCTCGCCCCATGTAAACGCGGCGAAGCTGTTCGTGAATTGGTATCTCAGCAAGGAAGGCCAGGTCGCCGCCTACCATTATGCACGGCAGGTGCCCGTCAATATCGAGCTGAAGCGGAAGGAGTTCCTGCCGTTCCCCGATCAGATCGAGGGCAAGAAGATCGTGCTGCGAACGGAATCGATCCTCGCCCAAGCCGAGCATGTCGGCGACATCTGGCAGAAACTTTGGGAATCGGCCGGCAGCAAAGCCCGTTAGGTCTCGCGTAAGTTAGAGCGGCCGCGATCCTCGCGGATTGCGGCCGTTCCAACTGTCCGTCGGGCGCGAATGAGCGCTTATTTCGGCAGGAACGCTTCCGTATAAAGCTTGCTCATATCGGGCGCTGAAGAGAGCGTGCCCATCTCGACGAACGATCGCTGCAACACGGCCAACGCCTTAGGGTCGAATTTTCCAGTGTCGGAGAATTCCGACATCACCTGGTCATAGACCTTCGCGGCGATATCGGGCGTCTTGTGCATCACCGGTGCGATAATCTTGACCGTTTCGTCCTTGTGCTTGCGCATCCAGGCGACCGATTGGAACCACCCGGCATTGAAGCCGCGGACCTCATCCGGATGCTGCTGAATGAGAGCGTTGGTCGCAAAGGTCACGTGAACGATGAAATGAGGAATAACCTTCCCGAAATTCACGATCGCATGCGCGACCCCTTCTTGCTCGAGCTTCAGAGCGGAGGAGACGTCCTGAGTTGCGCCATCGACATTCTTGCTTTGGAGTCCTGCCACCTCGGCACTGATGCTGCCGAGGTAGACGACGTTGATGCCGTCCTTGCCCCAACCCTGTTGTCGTGACAGCTCACGCACGCACCAATCGGTCAGCGAGCCTACCGTCGAGACGCCGATCTTGCGCCCCTTCAAATCCGCCGCTGTCTTGATCGGCAAGTCCATCCGGGTCGCCACAACAAGATCAGACGGAGGACCGGCATAGGCGGCGATCGCCATCACCGGCGCGCCCTTCGCGATGAAGGCGAGCTCCGGACCGGAGCCCAAGCCGATATCGGCGGCGCCCGCCGCAAGTCCCTGATGGAGTTTCGCACTACCGGCGAAATTGATGATCTGTATGTCGAGGCCGCGCTTTGCGAAAAATCCTTTCGCTACACCAACATCGACGGGCGTGAAATCGATCGGCGTCGCTTGCGCCTTGCCGACACGCAGCGTCGCCGCGTGTGCCGGGCCAGCGGCTGATCCCAGAACGAGGGACGCCGCCAAAGCAAATCCGAGCCACCTGTTCTCCTTGCGCATAATCTTCTCCTTTTTTCACAAATGCCAACGCGCTTGGGCACCGTATCACATTCGCCGCGCGGTCCATCCTGAGATTTCGAAATGCGTGATCCGGGGTTGGAGAATTCAGACTGAAGGATGGTGCGGCAAATGGACCGCGAAGGCACTGCCGATCTGGGCAATCAGCGCGGGCTTCCTACATTGCCACCGACGTAGTAGATGGCTCGATCGACCGCCTGTTTTTCGTCTCAGCTCCTGCACAAGAGGACAACGATGACCGATACATCCGCTTACACGCCGCCGAAGGTTTGGACCTGGGACAAGCCCGATGGCGGGCGATACGCCAACACCAACCGGCCGATCGCCGGTCCGACCCATGAGAAAGTGCTGCCGGTCGGCAAGCATCCGCTGCAGCTCTACTCGCTGGCGACGCCGAATGGCGTGAAAGTCACCATCATCCTGGAAGAGCTGCTGGCGCTCGGCCATAAAGGCGCGGAATACGACGCCTGGCCAATCAAGATCGGCGAGGGCGATCAGTTCGGCAGCGGCTTTGTCGCCATCAATCCGAACTCCAAGATCCCTGCTTTGCTCGATCGCTCCGAGCCCAAGCCGGTTCGCGTGTTCGAATCGGCCTCCATCCTGGTGTATCTCGCCGAGAAGTTCGGCGCGTTGCTGCCGACCGAGCGCGCCGCGCGCGCCGAATGCATGTCCTGGCTTTTCTGGCAGATGGGCAGCACGCCCTATGTCGGCGGCGGCTTCGGCCATTTCTACGCCTATGCGCAGAACAAGATCGAATATGCCATCAACCGCTTCGCCATGGAGACGAAGCGCCAGCTCGACGTGCTCGACCGGCGCCTCGCGGAAAGCGCGTACATCGCCGGCGACAAATATACGATCGCCGACATTGCGATCTGGCCGTGGTATGGCGGCCTGGCGCAATACAACCAATATGGCGGCAGCGAATTCCTTGCGGTGCAGGACTACAAGAACCTGCAACGCTGGACGACGGAGATCGGCGGGCGCCCGGCGGTGAAGCGCGGCCGCAAGGTCAACCGGCTGAGTGGCAATCCTGCGGATCAACTCCACGAACGGCACGACGCCAGCGACTTCGATACGAAGACGCAGGACAAGCTGACCGCCGCCAAGAGCTGAGGACCGAAGCTGCGGTCCAGACCGTCTGGCCGGCCTCGACCTTGTGATCGGGGCCCGGCCGGACGAACTTGTCTGCGGGAACGGTAAATGGGTAATGTCGGTGCCCATAAACCGCTTATCGATAGCAGCTTCGTGAAATGAGGGGGATGATGATGGTAACGCGTAGATTGCTGCGTTCGGCTGTCTTTGCGCTTGCGGGCGCGACTTTGATGACCGCATCGGCATGGGCGGCGGATACGGCTCAAGTGACCCTGGCGTTACCGTCGGTCAACATCTCGTTCACCGCGATGTATCTCGCCGAGGATCTGCACCTCTGGGCCGACCAGGGCCTCCAAGTCAAAACCATCGTCATTCCGGGCGTCGGCACGAACAACGCCGTCATCAACGGCTCGGTCCAATTCGGCATCGGCTCGTCCGATGCGCTGACGCGCGCCTGGTCGCATGGCCAGCACATGCAGGCCATCGGTGCTGGCGTCAAAAAGACGATGGAATGGGTGATGATCCGCAAGGACATCGCCGACGCGGCGCATTTCGATCCCAACGCGCCCCTCGCCGAGCGTGCGAAAATCCTGAAAGGCCACAAGATTGCGGTCACATCCATCGGCTCGTTGCCCGACGCGGTGCTGAGGTCGGTCGCGGCCGAAGCCGGCATTCACGCCGACGATATGTCGATCGCGACGATGTTGCCGCCCGAGATCATGGCGGCGTGGAAGACGAAGCAGATCGACGGCTTCTCGAACGCGATGCCTTACGCGCAGCAGGTGATGGCCGACGGTTCGGGCGTGATGGTCTCCGACCCGACCAAAGGCGAGCCGACCAAATTCTTCCCGATAGCGGCGTCGATCGTGACCGTGCGCGCCGATTATTGCCCGGCGCATCGCGATCTTTGCACCAAGTTCATGGACGGCATGATCGCGGGCATGAAGATCGTGGTGAGCGACCGCGAAAAGACGATGGCCGAGATGAAAAAGCGCTTTTCCGCTTACGACGAGAAAGTCCTCGGCATGGCCTATGACGCGCTGAAGGACGCCGAAAATCTTCCGCCGCACGTCGATGCCAAGGCGATCGAAAACGGCGATCGGATGAACATCGCGGCCGGGTTCATGAAACCCGGCGAGAAGCTCAAAGACTATCAGCCGCTGATCGACAACAGCTTCATCAAATAGCGGGGCGACCGGTCATCCCCGCAACAGACGGCGCACCGCCTCGTGGTCGCGTGCGCCGCCTTCTTTCAACTGCTGCCGGCGCTCTTCGTTGATCCACTTGGTGAGGCCTTCGCGATAGCCCTGTGTCTCTTGCAGGCGACGGTACCAGTCGGTGTAACGCGGCCGATCGCCCCATAGGATCGGGCCGAGGCCCAACATGTCCATCCGCGTGAGATAAGGCGCGAGGGCGATATCGGCGAGCGTGAGCTTGTCGCCGACGAGCCAGGGGCCGTTCTCGAGTTGCTGCTCCATGTGACCGCAGAGCCGGTCCATCCGCTTGAGCGCCGCCTCCACGGTTGGCGCGTTGATCCCAAGCTGGAATATCTCCCGTCGGCGCATGCGCTTGTCGGCGACTTGCAGCCCCTGGACGTAGGCTTCCAATTCCTCCGGGGTATGCATGGCCCGCATGACATTGGCGGTAGAGAGCGCCCAGGTCAGCGTGCCGACGACCGGATGGATTGATTCGTCGACCTGCACGATCCAGCAGCGCATGCGCGCGCGACCCAGCGCATCGGGCGGGCTGAGGGGCGGATCGGGGAACACTTCATCGAGATATTCGATGATGACGGACGACTCCCGCACCACCTCGCCGTCATGGATCAAGGTCGGCACCACCGCATCGGGATTGAGCCTCAGGTATTCAGGCCGCTGCACCTCGGCCATCCGCAAATTCAGCACATGGGATTTCCACTCCAGACCTTTCGCGCCAAGCGCGATCCGCGCTTTGGCCGAGCAGGTGGACATGCCATTGTGATAAAGCTCAAGCATCGATGCTCCCTCCCACGGACAAGGCCGCATTCGAGCCGCCACGGCGAAGAATGGCAAGTTCCTTCTCAGAATGCCGCCATAACGGCATCGTTATGATGTTGGAGGCATTTTACCCGTCGCACGATCTCGTTCACCTCTAAGCCAACCGCCACTCGCAAGCCGCGCGGTTGCGACACCAACGCCGCTTCGCTAGTTTTAGGGCGTTCCCAAAGAGCGGGAGGGGTGGCCGAGCGGTCGAAGGCGCACGCTTGGAAAGCGTGTATACGGGAAACCGTATCGTGGGTTCGAATCCCACTCCCTCCGCCAGCCTTGCGCTCTTCGACGAACCCAGCCCGTCGACCCACGATGGGCGACGAGAAAAAGAAGCAGCGAAGCGAGAGTCGGGCGGTATGGCGAGTGAAGAATTGGTGACGATCGGCGGCGCGGAGATCGAAGTGGTGCGCCGCGGCAACGGCAAGCCGCTGTTGCTTCTTCCCGGCGAAGACATGCTGGAAGCCGAGTCCGCCTTCGTCGCGGGGCTGGCGAAGAAATTCGAGGTTACCCTCGTTTCGCCGCTCGGTTTCGGCCGCTCCAGCCGGCCCGATTGGCTGACCCAGCCGGCGGATCAGGCCTATCTCCTCTTATCGCTCCTCAAAAAGCTCGGCCTCACGCGCGTGCCGGCGATCGGCTGCTCCTTCGGCGGTTGGGTCGCCGCCGAGACGGCGGTGATGGACGATGATTGCTTCTCGCGCCTCGTACTGATCGATCCTTACGGCGTGAAGCTCGGCGGTCCGACCGAGCGCGATTTCGCCGACATCTATCAGCTCGGACCGGCGAAATCGGCGGCGCTGAAATTCCGCGCGCCGGAGACGATGAAGCGCGATCTCGGCAAACTCGGCGACGAGGAACTTGGCCGCATCGCGCGCAACCAGGAATCCTTCGCGCGTTTCGGCTGGGAGCCCTATCTCCACAATCCGAAGTTGAGACATCTGCTTTATCGCGTCACGGCGCCGACCCTCATTCTTTGGGGCGAGCAGGACGGCATCGCCGGGGTCGATTACGCGCGCGGCTTCGCGAAGCTCATCCTCGATGCGCGCGTCGCGACCATCGCCGACGCCGCGCATTATCCGCATATCGAGCAGCCCGACGCCGTACTGCGTTACGTCACCGAATTCCTGGGAGATGCGAAATGAGAGCTTGGCACTTCACGGAAATGCCCTATCCGCATTATCCGCAGGACGAGCCCGCCACGCGCATCAATCTGCCGAACAAATTCTTCGATCCGACACTCGGCGCCGAGCTCTATAACCGCTATCTCGACGAGCATATGGTCGCCGACGAGCTCGGCCTCGACATCATGCTCAACGAGCATCACCAGACGCCGAGCTGCATCGATACCTGCGCGCCGCTGACCGCGGCGATCCTCGCGCGCCAGACGAAGAACGCGCGTATCTGCATCCTCGGCAATCCGATCGGCCATCGCAACGATCCGATCCGTGTCGCCGAAGAGATGGCGATGATCGATTGCATCTCGCGTGGCCGTCTTGAATGCGGCTTCGTGCGCGGCGTGCCCTATGAGGTCTACGCCGCCAACACCAACCCGACCTATAC
>Ga0134125_10002968_pt1 | contig 19891 bp, 15 predicted proteins | sample KB31751_FD_96464 | JGI IMG/M metagenome (GOLD analysis project Ga0134125, IMG submission 96464) | Terrestrial soil microbial communities with excess Nitrogen fertilizer from Kellogg Biological Station, Michigan, USA - KB3-175-1 | ecosystem: Environmental > Terrestrial > Soil > Unclassified ... | reverse complement strand
GCGAAGTTGAGCAGCAGGCTGGTCGAGCTGACTTTGAAGATCGACGGCTCACCCAGCGGGAATCCGAAGGAGTAGGCCAGTCCCGAGCCGAAATAGACTTGCGGAATGTACTGGTCTTTTGCCTCGAGAAGGCTGGCATAGACGCGTTGCTCGTCGGCCTTCGCGGCCATGATTGCCGTGCTGTTGCGGATCGCCATCTCGATGGCGCGCTTGAAGGGCACGGGCTCTGCAAAAGCAAGTGAGTTGATGAGGATCAGCGACAGAAAAATGGAGAGGGCACGAACTGATTTCTCAAACATGGGCCGAAATTCTAAATGGATTTCGGCACGAACAGTACCATCCGCGGTAGTGGATGGGCCTGCGACTTGTGCGCACGCCCCATCTGCTCACGCAGATGGTACTGACTCGCAGTTACCGTCTGCCGTTGTATCCCTGCTGATAGCCCTGTTCGTAGGCTTGGCGGTAAGCGGCCTTGTATTGGTTCCGGTCGCCGCCGCTGTAACCGTTGCTGGCGTTCTTGTAATTGTCGTCGTGAGTTGGACGGAAGCTGTGACCGGACTGGCGATCGCTGCGTCCATCATTCAATCCGTCGCGATAACCGAATTGCTGGGCAGCTCGCGATCCGTTGGCGTATCCGCCATTCCGGCCAGGATTGCCGTATGCTCCGGGGCCGCGGTCGTCGCGATCATAATCGCGATCCCTGTCCCGGTCTCTGTCACGGTCGCCGCGGACGCTATCGTAACCGCGGTTATAGCCATCGTTGAATGCTTGGCGGTCGTCGCGCTCGCGGTAGTGTTCGGCGCCGTGAGGGTGCCGAGCGCGCCTGCTGGCGGCATCATTGCGGCCCTGCTGAAAGCCGGCGTTATATGGGGCACGGTCGTCGCGGTCATGCTGATAATCGAAACGTCCGTTCGCGTTGGGCCAGGTTTGTGCCGCCAACCATCCCGAGCTAAGCAGCAACGTGGTACCAAGCGTGAACGTCTTCAAGAATTTCACAGTTCTGTCCTCCAGCGAAGTGGCACGGGTATTTGCTGATCTTACCCAAATCAAACACGTGTTTTGATTGGGAGTTGCCTTGGGTAAGCAAGCAGTCACCGTCAATTTTGTCGGTGGAGTTGTGTGATGCAAGGTGGGAAACGGGGGCGGCATCGGCCGAGGCGGGGCAGCGACAAAGCATCGTCAAAAGAGACGGGGCATTGCCCCGTCTCTATGAAAACTAAACAGGATCGTGGTTACCGTCGGCCGTAGTATCCCTGCTGATATCCCTGTTCGTAGGCCTGGCGGTATGCGGCTTTGTACTGATTCCGATCTCCGGAGCTCCAGCCGTTTGCCGCGGCCTTGTAGTTAGGATCGTGAGTTGGACGGAAGCTGTGGCTAGTCTGATGGTCGCTGCGCCCGTCGTTCATGCCATCGCGATAGCCGAACTGCTGGGCCGCTCGCGATTGATTCTGGTAACCAACCTGACGGGGATCGTTGTCGCGTTCATGATCTCTGTCTCGATTGCGGTCCCAGTCATGATCGCGGTCATGGTCCCGGTCTCGGTCGTGATCTCGATCCCAGTCATGATCGTGGTCTCGGTCCTGATATTGAGCGCGGTCATCGCGGCCATCATCGCCACTGCGGGCGTGAGCGCTGTCATAGCCACGATTGTAGCCGTCATTGAAAGCTTGCCGGTCATCGCTCTCGCGATACAGATATCCGATTTCCGCGTGACGGGCATGGCCATCCTGCGCATCATCCTGCCCGTGCTGGAAGCCGGCGCGAAACGCAGCGCGGTCGTCTCGATTTCCCTGCGTGTTGAAGTTCCCGTTCTGGGCTGACCAACTCTGTGCGGCGAGCCATCCCGAGCTCAGCAGCAATGTGGTACCAAGCGCGAACGTCTTTAGAAATTTCACGGTGTTGTCCTCCATGGCAAACGGCCACAGTTGTTGCCTGAATCTTAACCTCACTCGGCACTTGCTTCGGATGGGAATTCGCCCGGATTACCACACGAATGGTCACGACCAAAAGTGCGGCTGCACGGTTCTTGAAGATAGCTGCGCGATGCGCGGAGGCCGGGCACAAATCCAGCATTGTGCTGACGAGCGTGAGAGCCGCAGCGATCGAGTGCGGGTGGAAAACAACTATTGCTGTACGCGCGTCTTCAGCAGTTGTATGCCGCTGGGAGCGGCGGCGGTGGCGTTGTCTTCTGCGGTCACAAACAGATCAAAGCTCTTGGCCGGAGTTACGCCTTCGAATTCGCCTTTGAGTTGGTCTCCAAGCTTTAGTTCGCCGAGGTTCTGCGCCGGCTGTCCATTCGGCTGCACCCACACCACGTAGGTGTTTTTTGCTGGACTTAAGTTCGCAGGCTTGGCGAGGTTGTACACCTTGAGCGAGAGCTTCGTATTCCCGTTATGGTCATGATCGGTTTCCAGCTTCCCGCTGGCTGCGGGTACCGACGGATCATTGGTGAGGTGGTAAGTCTTGGCCGAGCAAACCAAAGCAAACAGGAAAACTGGCAACAGGGTAAGAACAATGCGGCGCCTCATAACGCTAAGAAAGATGCCGGAGAAAGAGGCTGGGTGGCCTGCTGCTTTATTCCGAGCGCAGCGAGGAATCCGCGTCCAGTACGTCCACTTCACCCATGACGTCCATTCGCGTGGACGGAGTGGACGTGGTGGACCGATTGATCACACCGCGGCGGTTTCCGCTTTGCGCTCCAGCTCAATCGCCTTTTCGAAGTACTCCATCGAGAGCCGCAGGCCGGCGGCGAGATCGATTTTCGGCTCCCAATTCAGCAGGCGCTTGGCTTTGCCGATGTCGGGGCGGCGCTGCTTAGGATCGTCTACCGGCAGCGGTTCGAAGCTGATTCGGCTTTTCGAGCCAGTTACTTCCAGCACCTTGTGGGCGCAGTCGAGAATTGTGAACTCCACCGGATTGCCAATGTTCGTCGGCAGATGCTCGTCCGTCCGCGACAGCCGCAGGATGCCTTCGATTTCGTCACTCACGTAGCAGAAGCTGCGGGTCTGAGAACCATCTCCGTAAACCGTGAGATCGTCGCCGCGCAGGGCCTGCTTCATGAAATTTGAGATCACGCGGCCGTCGTTCAGTTGGAGTCGCGGGCCGTAGGTATTGAAGATGCGCACAATGCGCGTGTCCACCTTGTGATAGCGCAGATACGCCATAGTCATCGCCTCGGCAAAGCGTTTGGATTCGTCATATACCGAGCGCGGACCGATTGGGTTCACATTGCCCCAATAGCTCTCCGGCTGAGGATGCACAGTGGGATCCCCGTAGCATTCAGAGGTCGAAGCCAGCAGGTACTTCGCCCCGGACTTCCTCGCAATTTCGAGACAGTTCACGCTGCCGTAAGAACCGACCTTCAACGTTTCGATCCCATGATTCGAGTAATCCACCGGGCTGGCCGGCGAGGCGAAGTGAAACACGTAATCGACTCGCCCAATGTCGAACGGTTCGCTGACGTCGAGCTGCTGGAATTCGAACTTCGCGTTGTTTTGCAGTTGTTCCAGGTTCTCTAAACGACCGGTGAGCAGGTTATCGACGCCGATGACTGAGTCGCCTTCGGCGACCAGCCGGTCACACAAATGCGAACCTACGAAACCTGCTGCTCCCGTTACTAACACTCTCATCAGTCAACTCCTTTTGATTTCAAAAAAGGAACTCTGCCCTGCTGCAGCTTTGGATGTTGCAGGTCGACGCTTCGTTGGCCTGAATGCGTAACCCAAAAGCTTTGAACAGGGAGGACACGGAGGGCACTAAGGGAAGGTTCAACAGCTTCGGGTCGAATTCTTCCGTTGTTCTGTTTTCCTCTGCGTCCTCCGTGTCCTCCGTGTTCAAGGGTTTTCCGTTTCGCCGGCATGAACTCGTAAACCGCTGAAAACAGAAGATCTCCAGAAGAACAGAGTCCCCCGTAATCTTTTGGGACTAAGTAATTCCTGATTAACTCACCCGCAAGACAAGCCAGCACCAAGCAAGACCCGGCGCGACCCCCAGCGCTGCCCCACGGAGAAAAACCAATGCGTTCTATCCCCCTGGTCTTCTGCCTTTTGGCCGGCAATTACTTGACAGCATTCACTGCACCTCTCACTGTCACCCCAACTACGACGCTCACCGCGGAACGGAGCAATAATACCAGCGCCGCAGACCTCTTCACGGGCACTACAAACGGCGACATCGCGGCCGGGAACGTCAGCAAGCTTTCGATTCGTTCCATGCTCTACTCGGGCTCAACCACCAAGGTATATGCCAACTGGGTGCCGTGGTGGGGCGGAAGTAACCATATCAACATCGGCTACTCATCGAGTGATCCGACCGAAGTGCATCGCCAGGTCACCGACATGATCAGCCGCGGGATTGACGGCATCGTTGTCGATTGGTATTCCACCGGATCTCTGGACCGCGCGACTGTCGTGATGCGTCAGGAGATTGAGAAGCATCCCGGATTCGTGTTCGCGCTGATGCCGGATTCCGGCGCCTATGGAGGCTTAGCGGATCCCACGCAAAAGCTCATCAACGACGTGAATTATGCCGCCGGATCTTACTTCTTGTCTCCCAATTACATGAAGGTGAATGGCCGGCCGGTGCTGTTTCCATTTGGACTCGAACAGTATCCGATCGATTGGACGCGAGTGGTGGCCAACATTCAGGGAAATCCCATTTTCATTGATCGCAACGTTTCCGGCTTCAGCTATGCCGACTCGAGCGGCGGCTACGCCTGGGGACCATCTTCCACCGGCACCGGCTACTGGGACTTTTTCTATCCCAGCGCGATCAAGACGAAGATGCCGACCTACGGTTCAGTCTCGAAAGGTTTCAACGATTCTCTGGCATCCTGGGGCCAGAACCGCTTCGTCGATCAACAATGCGGACAGCGTTGGCTTACCACCTTCGCTGAGGCTAACAAGTATTACTCCACTTCGTTGCCGCTGCCTTATATGCAGCTAGTCACCTGGAACGACTATGAAGAAGGCACGGAAATTGAGTCTGGAATCGACAATTGCGTGTCCCTCAACTCCCAAGTGGTGGGTAACGAATTGAGCTGGACCGTGACTGGCCAGGAAAACACCATTGATCACTACACGGTATTCATCTCCCTCGATGGAGAGAACCTGATGGACCTGGTCGACGTGCCGGTAAGCACTCACTCCATCGACCTGACGAAATATGCACTCGCTCCAGCCAATTACACCCTGTACGTGAAGGCAATGGGGAAGGCATCGATTCGCAACCAGATCTCTGGCGCTACTTCCTACGATGTGCAGTCTAGCGATGGAAGCACCATCACAGCGACGCCGCAATCGCTCAACGTGCAAGGTGCGTTCCAAACGACAGTTCAAGTCGGCGTGAGCTCTGCGAATGCGTCCAACTCTGTCGCGCTGAGCGTTTCCGGGCTGCCTTCCGGAGTCACCGCCAGCTTCGCGCCGGCAACGGTGACGGGTTCGGCATCTTCGGTCCTGACCCTGGCATCGAGCGCATCCATTCCCGCGGGCAGTTACCCGCTTTCCATTACGGGAATCAGCGGGAGCGGGGGCATGACTCAAGGCGCAACGGTGACCTTGAACGTGGCGCTGGCCCCGCCGGCAAACCCGGACTTTTCTCTCTCTGTTGCCGACCCGGGCGCTCCGATTCATGCCGGCCAGTCCGCGTCTTACACCCTGGCCATGAATGCCCAAAACGGGTTTACCGGAAACGTTTCCTTCGCCTGCACGGGACTGCCGGCGGGAGCAACTTGCAACTTTAGCGCAAATCCGATGATGTTGAATGGCAGCAATTCGTCCACGACTTTGCAGATTGTCACAACGGGACTGACTGCCGGCCTGATGAGCGGCCCTTTGGGCAGGAGCACCTTGACTTGCCTGCTCTTCGGCGGCGTTTCGATATTCGGGATGTTTTTGGGTGGAGGAAGCACTGCGCCCCGTAAGCATCCTCTACTGATGGTCCTGCTCTCTGCCGTACTGCTGATGGGAATTGGTTGTGGAGGAAACGCGGCTAGCCCATCCAATCCACCGCCGCCCGCCGCTACTGCTACCCCGTCCGGCACCTACAACGTGACCGTCACTGCAAAGTCGGGATCGGTCCAGCACTCCGCGGTTGCGCAGATAGTGGTGCAGTAAGCGAAACATGGATGCGGGCGCCTCGCCCGCATCCACGTTTGAATATGGAACTGCAGCTCAGGATCTGATCTTTTTCACCATGGATACGGCTTGCTCTGGGAAATAGTCGACTAACTCCCGTGGCTTTGCCCGAGCGGTCCTCTTCTTCGCGAGTTCCTCTTCGAACATTCGCAGATAGTTCTGGACAACGTTGGGCATGGTCATGTTCAGCGCGGCCTGATAGTTGCGTTGTGACATCTCGGCCAGGCGCGCGGGAGAAGCGAGAAGACTTGCGACGCGATCGGCAAACTCAGAGGCGCTGTTGACCGGGTAGAAGTCAACTGCGAGGTCTTCATCTTCCGCCATTTCGCGAAAATCCGGAATATCGGCGCAAACAATCGGCAGGCCGTATTCGGCGGCCTGATGCGCGACGCCGCTGGATCCAGTGGAGGACGAATAGGGCATCAACAGCAGCGACATCCGGCCAAAGAACTGCGGCAGATCCGCCTCTGCCACATACCCTGCAAATTCGATCTGCGGATTGTCACCATACTTCTCGGCGACAGACTGCATATAACCGGGAGTGATGGGATGATCGCATCCGGCAATCACTAGTTTCGCGTTTGGCACGCGGGCCGAAATTGCGGGAAACGCTTCCATCAACAGCTCCAGCCGTTTGTATGTGCCCCAATGTCCGATGGCGAGGATGCGGTGCTCCGGATTGCCCCGCAGTTTCATATTGGGAGGAGCGGGCAGCGCTGAAAAAATTCCATGCGCGCTGAAACGCGCATTTTTGGCTTTGTATTTCTCCACTAGCGTGCGGTGATACGCAGGCAGCAGCACCGTGACGGAGTTTGACATCAGCAACGCTTTCGTCGCGGTCCAGCCCGCCATCTTGTACAGACGCGGATTGCGGACGCCGGCGTCGTCGAGACTGACGTGGTCCATTAGATGATGAACCACGACATGGGATTGAAAGCCGGCGGCGCGCACCAGCGCAGGCGTCAGCAGCCCAGTAAAAGCTGCAGCGGGATTCTCCTGGTTGCCGAAAGTTGCAAACAGCAAGTTGAACCAGACAACATCCGGTTTCAACTCGCGGACAACTTTGAGGATGCGCCAGGGATTTGTGTAGTCGTTAAAGCGCCACGCCCGGATTACGTTGAAGCCGGGAAGCTCCTGGACTGGCCCAGGCTGTTCGTCGGCAATGACCGTCACGGTATGTGCCGGATCATCCTGCAAAGTCCGCACTACGTGATAGCCGTACTCGTTGAGCATTCGCTCGCTGGGAGGGAATGCGCTTACAAAACAAATCTTCATGGGCCCTGGGTCCGAAGCAAAAAATTATGTTTCGTATTCAGCACTGCTTAGAACAACGAAATTTGAAACACAGGAACAATGGTGTTGGTCGATCCGAATCCGAAATCGTAGAAGCTCTGCGTGCGAAAGCCGGCCGAGAAGCGCAGAGGATAACTGACGGTTTGATCCGGTAACGCCGCCTGGCGTCCCTTCCAACCTCTGGTGTATGAGACGAGAAATCCGGTCTCGAAGTTGTCATAGTTATGCATGCCGAAGCCGCGGCTGGTGGCAAACGATCCATCGAAACTCCAGCGCGCGTTGGGACGATATTCCACCTGGCCGGATGGGCGCACGGCTTGACCAATGCCGAAATTCAAATCTTGCACGCGCCATGAGCGAATCAGTTCCGCCAGTCCGGTCACTTTCCATTTCAATCCAAACTTGTGTTCGATTCCGCCATAGGCATTAGTGCTGAAATACTCGCGAATTTGCGGATGGATCTGCAGATCGCGAATGCCGTATCCGGTAATCAGCGCGGTATTGCCCCACGGGCGTCCCACGCGGAACTGCAGGTGCGCCGCCTGATCTTTGGAGCTCAAGTTCTGCAGCGTGAACGGACCGGCCTCGTGGATGGCGTCGCCGCTGATCTGCAGCCAGTTGAACAAAGAATTCGTAGTCAGATATGCGAATTGCCGAAACAGGTTTTGATTCAAATCCAGCGGTGATTCCTTGTCGCGCCGCAGAGTGAATTGCAGCCCAGTGCTGAACTGCAGCTTTGCCGAGCCAATTTGAATTCTGGGATTAATCGCGGATTCGAAGTTCGTGTCATACGTATCGCGGTCGATGATCCGGTTAACGCTGGGGTAGGAAATCTGTCCGCGGGCATTGCGCTCTTCCACATAGCCGGTGATCAGAGGCCAGCCGGTAAAGCGCGCGCTGTAATAGGCGGTGCTGCGGCTCTCGTAGGAGTAACGCGGCGTGGGCAGCGATTGAGGATTATTGGCCCCGATCAGCTTGGCGTCCAGATCATAGATGGTTTCATCTTCAAAGATCGGTGCAAAGGATGTGTTGGAGACAATGCTGACCTTATCGCTCACCGGCAACCCCGCCTGGGCGGCGACATCGAATACATCCCGCTGCAGAGTTTCGTCGCCTTCCGGAGTCACCGCGGAAGCGCGGCCCAAGGCGGAAAGGGCCATGGTCGTGTTGCCCTGTTGGCGAAAGACATTTGCCATCGCCAACTGATAGTCATAGTTCTCTTCGAGGTCTCCGGGATTGCCAAGACTCTTCAGCTCCGCCTCGGCGTTGCGTGTCTGTCCTTCCGCGAGGAAGGTGTTGGCCATGCCCACGGCGACGACGCGTTCATCGGCTCCGGAATCCTGCGCGGCCTTGTAGAGCCGGCGTGACGTATCGAAATCGTGCATCGCCAGCAACAAGCTCGCAGCCTGGGTCAGTTGATCGGTGCTCACCGGCGCAGCCTCGCCCACCCGCGCCTCCGCAAACCCGACGCTGATCTGCTGGCGCGCATCTTCATCATGCCCTTCCTTCACGAAGAGCTCTGCCAGGCTCAGGCGCACCGATACCCGGTTGGCGTCAGGAGCATCGAGCGCGCGCTGGAAGCGCTGCATGGCCGCGTCGCGGTCGCCCAGGGAGAGCAGCGCATTGCCGGTTTCAAGCAATACCGCGGAATTATCGCCCTGCTGCTCGGCGGCGCGAATATACGCGTAAGTGTTCTGGCGATCGCGCAGGTGCGCGTAAGCATCGGCGAGTTGGGCCTCGATCTGAGGATCGTCGGGCGTCATCGCCAGTGCTTCCTTATACTCACCGACCGACTCGTTATAGCGGTGTTGATGGAAAAGCACATCCGCCAATGCCAGATGCAGAGTGGGATCGTCAGGCGAGTCCTTGAGCGCGGCACGATATTCGTCCACCGCTTTGCCGTACAGCTGCTGCTCACGATAGGCTCCGGCGGCGGCCAGGTGCGTGGCCCCGGACTCGCCCAGGATCTTCTCCGCTTTCTCCGCTTCTTCTAACGCGACCCTGCCATGGTGAAGTTCCAAATTGGAAAACGCCAGTCCCAGGTGAGCGGCACCGTTGTTGGGCGAGAGCTTAATGGCCTGATTGAAATCTCTGGCGGCCTGCTGAGCGTCGTTGAGATCGTTCAGCACGTATCCGCGATTTACATAGGCCTCCACCATTTTCGGGTCTCTCTTCATGGCACGGGTGAAGTCGTCGGCGGCCTGCTGCAACAGCCCGTGCTGCTTGTCCACATAGCCATTCAGCAGCGGAATGTTGGCTTCCTGAGGCAAGACCGTTTCATATTGGGAGGTGAGGCGCAGCAGTTCGTCATAACGGCCAAGGTTGTACAGGTCATAGCCGAGATAGACGGCCGCATCGCGGTCTTTGGGGAGCAATTGGATCACCTTGCGTCCGATTGCAGCCGACTCCTTGTATTTGCCGGTGAAGGTGAGATAGCGTTCGCGTTCGCGCATCACCCTGGGCTCGTCATTCATGGAGCCGGTTGCACGCGCCAGCCATTTGCCCGCAAGGTCCAGCTTATGCCACTCGATTCCGTTGTTTGCGCCCCCTGCGACGGTGAGGGCCATTTTGGGCGCCAACTGGTAAGCGCGCTCGTAACTGACTTCGGCGGGCTCATGCTTGCGCTCAGATACGTACATGTCTCCCAGCGCGAGGTACGGCTCGTATTCGTTGGGATAAAGTTTGGCCACCTGTTCAAAGTATTGCTGGGCCTTTGCATTGTTCTTATCGTCGCGTGCGAGATAGCCAAGCGACATCAATGCAAACTTGTTGTTGGGCTGAAGCGTGAGCACCTTTTCGAAAGCTTGCTCGGCTTCCTTGTTCTTGTCTGCCCGCCAGAGAACGGCCGCATAGCCGAGCAGAATGTCGGAATTGTCCGGCGCGAGCGCAATCGCTTCCTTATAGTCGGCTTCTGAGCCGGCCATATCGCCTTCCCCGGACTTGATAGCAGCGCGCAAGCGCAGAAACTCCGATCGCGCTGGTCCTTGAATATCGATCTTGCTGATGGCAGCCGCAGCGATGTCCATCTGCTGCTTTTCGCCATTGCGGTCGCCGGAGGTTTGGTACAGGTTGGCCAGGCTGAGGCGCAGTTCCAGAGGATACAGTGGGCCCTCTGGCGCCGCTTCGGGCAGATTGGCCAGCGCCGCGGTGTACTCGCGGATCGCGTCCTGAGTGCGTCCTTCAGTCTTGGCGATGTCAGCACGAATGGCATGCAGCCGATAGTGATTGGCATCAAGCTTGGCGGCGCGATCGAGGAAGATGTTGGCCTTGCGGATGTTTGCCGCGCGCACCAGGGTGGATGCCGCATCTAGCTGATATTGAATGCTCTTCGGCGCAGAATTGGCCGCTTGCACGTAGGTATCGGCCGCGTCTTTGATGTCGCCAGAGAGTTCGTAGGTCCACGCCAGTTCGGCCAGCAGGTCAGGCGATTTGTGCGATACGGCCTTTAGCGATTGAATTGCAGAGCGATAGTCCTTCGAGTCGCGATAGTAGGAAGCGAAAGCGCGCGCCACTTCCGGCGAGTTGCCGCCGTGGGCCTTGGCGCGGTCCAGCATCTGCTTGGCCTGCTGCGGCTGCTTCATGCGCATCAGGGCCGTAGCCATCAGTACTTCATTGCGCATTCCCGGACGCATGCTATCGGCGCGCTGCAGTAGCGAGAGTGCGCGCTGGTTGTCTCCAGATTGCAGGAATAACTCGCCCGCCATAGCCACTTCATTTTCCCGCTTTGGATTTGCGGCGACGATCTGCAACAGCAGACGCTTGGCTTCATCGGTGTTGCCGGCTCGGACATAGGTCTGCGCCAGGCCCGACAGGCCATCCACCGAACCCGGATCGAGTTGCAGGCCGTGATGGTAGGCGTCCAGCGACTCCTGCGTCTTTCCGGATAAGCGCGCTGCGTAACCCAGCAGAAACCATTGGTTGGGGTCAGTTGGCGCGGAGCGGGTGGCCTGCTCGGCGTACGCGGTGGCTTGCGCGTACTTGCCGGTTTTCAGCGCGGTCTGCGCCGCGCGACTCAAGCGGGCCACGCCGATGTTCGATCCCCATCCGAACCCGCCGCTGGATTTCGCCGGCGCCTTGGCTTTCGAGCCCTGCGTGGTGCGTTTCGGGCTCTTGGGAGTGACCTCCATCTTCTGGCCGTTGATCTCGATATTCTGCGCAGTTAGGCTCTGCACAGCCAAACACATGCCCAGCAGCACGACGGCAGCGGGCGCAATCAGATGGCGATAAGACTTGGGGATCATGAGCCTTGAAGTGGGTGTCGTCATTCAGCCAGCAGGTGAACACCTGCTCGTAGCAATAAGAGATGCGGATTCCGGCAGATTTGCCGCCTAAGCTGCAGGTCAGAGTTGCTGAAGATCGGGTGATCGGGCCATCGGGTGATCGGGTGATCTTTAACTTCGCACGATGACCCGATGGCCCGATCACCCGATTTCAAACCTACAGCTCGCGGTAGCTGATCAAAGCAATGCCGTGCTTCTCGATCATTCTGCGGGTTCCCGGAGAAGAGAGGAGCTGGAACTCCACGACGCGCGATTCTTTGAGTCGTGTGGTGGCGGCGGCGAGGTCGCGATCGTGGTATCCAGGATGGGTTATGAGCTCCCAAGTCCCGTCCGGCATCGCATGAAGCAGGCGGGCGAACAGTTTGCGATCGAGAAAACCGGTGGCCGCGATGCCAATTGAGCCATCCGGCGCGCTAAGTCCGTAACGACTCACGATGCCAGCAAATTGCCGTTGCCAGGTACGCAACAGCGTGACCTGAAATGAGCGGCTGGCGGACCTGAGGCTCCAACTACTGCGCGACGCCGCCACGGCCCAGGCCGGCTCAAAAGGATTGCGAAAGGCGCGAATGCCGTGTTCGCTCGCGGCTTTCAGAACTGCTCGCACAACCACCGGGAGGATGTGCGAGTGCTGGTGAGAGTCAACGTGCGACAAGGAGATGCCCTGCGAGATCAACCCTTCAAGCTGGGCAGACACTTCCTGATAGACCTCTTTTTCTGAGAGCTTGCCCCGAATGGCTGCGAGCGCCAGTCGGGGAACTCTCGAACGGAATCTGTCTGTAGCTCGCGGATCGACGAGTGATGGTACAGCCGCTGGGTCCGAAACGGGACGGCCGTCCACCAGCACGACGTGGCAACCGGTGGCGAGAGTCGGTGTGGCGCGAGCAATTGCGACCGCATCGCTCAATGCCGCTCCAGTAGCCATCAGCGTGGTGGAGCTCACGCAACCATCGCGGTGCGCTTCCGCGATCGCTCGATTTACACCCGAGGTCATGCCGAAATCGTCTGCATTAATGATCAGGCGGCGCATCGCATTTCAGTGTAGATGAGAGCGGAAGGATCGGAGTTCCGGGTGTAGTGGCACAATCGACCGAGATTGTCGTTGATGTTCTCTTCTCAATGACCGGCGGGTTCCTGGCGCCAATCCAGATCGTCGAGCGCGGCCTCTGAGTTTCGCCAGTTTTCGCGTACTTTCACGAATAGCTCCAGAAAAACTTTGGTGCCGAGGAATCGTTCGATCTGCGACCGCGCAGAGCTTCCGATCTTCTTCAGCATGGAACCGCCTTTGCCGATGAGAATGGCTTTTTGACCTTGACGTTCGCAGTAGATTGCGGCCGCAATGCGCGTGAGCTTCTCGCCTGCTTCAAAGCGTTCGATCTTTACCGCGGCGGCATAGGGAACTTCTTGTCCGGTCTCAATCAGCACCCGCTCGCGGACGATCTCCGCGACCATCACGCGCTCGGGCTGATCGGTGATCTGGTCCTGGGGGAAAAAGCGCGGACCTTCGGGCAATATTTTGATCACCAGATCGATCAAATCCTTTAAGCCTTGTTTCTTAATTGCTGAAATGGGAATGATCTCGCGGAATTCGCGGAGCTGGCGATAGCGGTCGATGATCTCCAGCAGCTTCGGTTTTTCAACTGCATCGATTTTGTTGAGGAGAAGGAAAACGGGTGAGGTGATGCGTTTCAGCAGGTCGAGCACAAACTCGTCGCCGGCGCCAAACTTCTGCGTAGCATCGACGATCAGCATCACCAGATCGCGCTCTTCGAGGGCGTCGTGCACCTCTCTCATCATGCGGCGGCCAAGTGGGGAATCCGGCTTGTGCACACCGGGAGTGTCGATGAACACGATCTGTCCGGGCGGCCTGCCTCCTCCGCCTTTCACGTTCACAAAACCCTGGATGCGATTCCGCGTGGTCTGTGGCTTGTGCGTGACAATCGCCACCTTCTCGCCCACTAAAGCGTTCAGCAGCGTGGATTTGCCGGCGTTGGGACGACCGATGATGGAGACGAAACCGGAATGGAAAGCCATGTGATCGGGTGATCGGGCCATCGGGTCATCGGGCCAAGTAAAACCTACTGACGAACAGATCACTCGATCGTGGTGTTACATCTTACTTCACCCGATGACCCGATCACCCGATGTTCTCATGATTCGCACCCGCTCAATGCGCCGGTCAGTGGATTCGAGGACCTCGAATTTCAGACCGCCGGATTCAACCGCTTCTCCGGACTGCGGAATGCGGCCCGCGATCTCGCTCACCAGTCCGGCAACGGTAGTGGCTTCGACATCCTGGGGGTGAAAATCGAACAGTTCGTCAAGCATATCGAGATCGGTAGCGCCCGGTACCACGTAAGAGTTCTCGCTCTCGCGCACGAGGTCGAAACGGTTTTCGTGTTCGTCGCTGATTTCGCCGACGATTTCTTCCAGCATGTCCTCCAGCGTGACCAGTCCGGCGACGCCTCCGTATTCGTCAATCGCAATCGCCATCTGGGTCTTTTCCCGCTGCATTTCCCGCAACAGCTCGCTGACCTTCTTGATCTCAGGAACGAAGTTCACCGGGCGCAGCAGCTTTGTCACTGTCTGCGTGCGTGCGTCTTCGTCGCGCACCTGAAGAACGTCGTGAGAAAAGACAATTCCCTGGATGTGATCGATATCGGGATCGTACACCGGAATGCGCGAATGGGGCTTTTCCTGGAGCAACTCCGTGAGTTGCTCGATGGTAGTGGTGGCGGGAACGGCGATAATGTCGGGCCGCGCCGTCATCACTTCGCGCACGATCTTGTCGCCGAATTCGACCACGGAGTGGATCAGCTCTCGATCGCTTTCCTCGAGGATGCCCTCCTCGGTTCCCGCCTCAAGCAAAGCTTCCACTGCTTCCGACGGGTGCTCCGGCTGCTTCAGCTCCTGCGACTCGCTCAACGCCGCGACGGAAATACCGAAGCCAAGCAGGATCGTGATCGGAAGCGCGAGCCAGATCAGGATTTTCAATATGGGAAGCAGCCGGACCAGCCAGTTACCCTGCGTCCGAATGAAGCAGACGTAAGGCAACAGGCGATTGAAAACTACAACGATCAGAATGATGGCGACGGCCGCCTGAATGATCTCGCCCGCGCTCCAGCGGCCGTCATAAAAGACCGCATATCCGATCAGCAGGGACACCGCCGCGGTGATCAACTGCGCGAGCACCTGCATCGAAAGTGCCGTGCGCGCCGGGCTTACGCCCAGCTTCGGTTCCACTCGCGTTTCGTAGCTCTGGATATTGTCTTCAAACTCCCGCGAGAGGATCTTTCCCTTTTCGGAATAGATTCGCTCGACATACGAAACCAACGTGAGCAGCAGCGCGAGCACGATGAGTGCAGTCAGGAGCACCAGGATCATGAACGGCCTCTGCGGCGAGAATTGCTGTTCCGCGTCGCGCGACCTCGCCCGTCATATGGCCGAGGCGTGGATCGAGTCCGACCGGCGCTGCGTTCGTTGGTGCGCAGATTGCGCTCGATCAAGCCAGCCGGTAGCTTCAGCTTGGCCCGCAACTGGTTCTCCAGTATGGCCATTTCGCCGTTGTCCCGCTCGTGATCGTAGCCGGCGAGATGCAGCACGCCGTGCAAGATCAGAATCTTCAGTTCCGATTCAACTGAGTGTCCAAGCCTGGCGGCATTGTCGCGCGCGATATCGATGGAAATGGCAATATCACCGGCGATTTTCGGCCCAGCAGTTTGTGTGGCTGAGGGAAACGACAGCACATCCGTGGGATGGTTTTTGTGGCGGAATTGTCGATTGAGTCTTCGCATCTCATCATTACCGGCAAAGAAGACAGTGATTTTCTCCTTCAGTCCGACTTCTCGTCGAGCTCGAAGTAAGAAACGAGCGAATCGCGCGCGGTCCGGTGGCCGCATCCGCAAATTGACTCCAACAATCATGTCCTGTTTAGAGAGTAAACGGCGGCAGGCTACCCTGGGCCGGGCCGCGAGCGATAAATCCGGTTCGTCGTTCATGATGCGACCACAGGCGCGCTATTGCTCCAGCAGCGGAGGTTGCGCCACATCGGGTTCGATTGATTCCACCGGTGCAGCCACAGGCAGCAAAGAGAGCTGCTGCTCCATTCGCTGTTTGTGATCGTCATAGGCATGGATGATGCGTTGCACGAGCACGTGGCGTACAACATCGCTTTCATCGAAGAAGTTGAACGAGATGCCGTTCACGCCTTTGAGCACGTCGATGGCCTCGATCAGCCCGCTGCGACGTGCATTGGGCAGGTCGATTTGCGTGATGTCACCAGTGATTACCGCTTTGGCGTTGAAGCCCATGCGGGTAAGAAACATTTTCATCTGTTCGGAGGTGGTGTTCTGCGCTTCGTCAAGAATGATAAAGCTGTCATTCAACGTTCGCCCGCGCATGAACGCAATCGGCGCAATTTCGATGATGTTGCGCTCCAGATAGCGGTCCACTTTCTCCTGATCGAGCAAATCATACAGGGCATCATAGAGAGGCCGCAGATAAGGATCGACCTTTTCCTGCAACGTTCCCGGCAAGAATCCAAGCCTCTCGCCGGCTTCGACCGCCGGACGCGCCAATACGATGCGGTTCACTTGCTTATTGACCAGGGCGGCAACCGCCATTGCTACTGCAAGATACGTTTTTCCTGTTCCCGCCGGGCCAACGCCGAAGACCATGTCATTTTTCTCGATGGCCTCGATGTAGCGCCGCTGGTTCAAGCTCTTGGGCTGCACTGGACGTTTTCCGAACGAGCGTTGCCGTCCGGCCTCGGCGAGACTGCGCAAAGAGGCAGTGGGATCGGTGGTCACGACCCGCAAAATCGATCCGAGATCTCCGTTGTGGAAGGTGTATCCCGACTTGCGCAGATACTCGTAATCGTTGAATACCTGCTCCGCTCGCGCTACATCGCGCGCTGCGCCCTCAATTGCGACGTGATTGGCTCGCAAATCGATCGATACGTTGAGTCCGGCCTCCAGCAGATGAAGGTTTTCATCGCGGGTCCCGAACAAGGCCTCAAGATTCGGAGTTATCTCAAGCTGCTTAATCATCGATTCTCTAGGTAATCCTCCAGGGAAGTGGAAAATTGCGAAATATGCCGCACAATCGCAGCGCTCTTACGGTCACAGTGTTTGGCTGGTGAGTCGAACCAGGGAACTGCGGAATGTCTGCCACGAACGTGGAGAACATCGAATGCGCGTAGAGTAACCCCGGTTTGGGCTGAAGTCAACAAATGGAAATCAACAGATCGCCTGGCGGCGGTGCTGGTCCCTCACCCGCCACCCCATCCAGCTTGTTTAGATGCTTTTACCGGGGTGGAAAGACGCGTCACCTTGGGCTTTCGACCTGCCAAAATGGCTTTCGCCAGGCTGGATATGGCTGCTTCAGAACGACAGCAATCTCTGCACTTCGTTGCTCAGGGCCGCAGGGGATTCGCCCTTTTTTACCAGGACGTCAATGGCTGCCAATTCACTGGGGGCAATGTCGTCGATGCCGGTAAACATCACGATTGGCACCTTCGGATTTTTGGCCTTCATCTGCCGGGCGACGGCAGCTCCGTCGAGGTCGGGCATGCGGTAGTCCACCACCACCAGATCGATATGGAAATTGCCAAATGCAGCCAGGCCATCCCGTCCACCGGTCGCGACCACCACGTCGTAACCCTTGGAATTGAGCAACTCGCGCTGCATCAAGACTTGGGTTTCGTCATCATCAATGCAGAGTAGGACCCGATGCGAAGTCCGGACTTTCCGGGTAGTGGCCATTGCGCCCCGCTGCGCTCAGCATAACATCGATTTTGCGTGATTTTGTGAGCTGGGTTTCTCGGCAGAAGTCGGTTTCAGATTGAAAATATGTTGACTGCACCCACGATTCATCGTACGAAGATTCAAGCCGGAGGCCGCAAGCCGCCACTCGGCAGCTGATCTATGGACTTCGAACAGCTCAATTCCTTCCTCGAAGTGGCAAAACATTCCAGCTTTTCCAAAGCTGCGGACCGTTGTTTTCGCACGCAACCGGCGATTTCGGCGCAAATCCGCGTGCTGGAAGAAGAAGTTGGAGCGAAACTGTTCGACCGCTCTGGAGGCAAGGTCACCCTAACGCTTGCAGGAAAAGCCTTTCAGCGCTATGCCGAAGAGACCCTCAGCGCGCGCAAGTCCATTATCGGAGCAATTGGAGAAATCGAACGCTCTCCGCGTGGAGAAATCGTCGTCAGCGCCAATGAGGCCACCTGCCTGCATGTTCTGCCCGAGGTTTTTGCGGAGTTCAAACGGCAATACCCAAAGGTTTCCGTGAGCATTCGACGCGCGGAAACCGCCCGCGCGTTGGAATCAGTATTGGAAAATACAGTGGATTTCGGCGTAGTTTCCTTGCCGGTGAACGATCAGCGGCTCAAATCTGTGCCGATTCACGCCGATGAGCTGGTTTTAATCTGCTCTTCCCAGCACCCTATTGCGCAACTGCAGCACGTGCGGCTGGAAGACGTCGCGAAATACCCGCTGGTTCTGCCGAAATTCGGACGCACGCGCGACACCGTCGACGATCTTCTGCAGCAACTGCGTCTCAAACCGCAGATTTCCATGGAACTCGACTCCAGCGAACTGCTCAAACGTTTCGTCGTAGCCGGCGTCGGCGTGGGATTCATCGCCCGTTCCAATATCTCCGACGAGCTCCGTGCTGGAACTTTGGTCGCTATGGGCTGCTTCGATCCGCCGATTCGCAGGGAATTAGGGCTGGTTTATCGCAAGGACAAGACGCTCAGCCGGGGCGCGTTGGCCTTCATCGATATCGCCGTAAGCCGAAAAACGGTGAAGAAGCAAGCGCTTTAAAGGCACCGTCGTATCCGTCTACTGCGTCCACCAAGTCCGCCTCATCCATTAGCGGAGCAGCAGAGTTAGGGGAAAGGCCCAAATTTCCTTCCCGCGCAGCGCGAATTTTCTGTTAGTTTTTTAAATTCACACCCATCCTTTTTTCCGGAGGAAATCAAGAATTGGGCAAAGACATGGTTCCCAGGCGGCTCTTTCTCACTAAAGGAGTGGGAAAACACAAAGAGCGCTTGACCTCGTTCGAGCTGGCATTGCGCGATGCCGGCATCGCTTCGCAGAATCTGGTGCGCGTTTCCTCGATTTTTCCGCCGCATTGCAAGCTGGTTTCCCGCAAAGAAGGCATGAAATACCTGCATCATGGCGAGGTCGTATTCGCAGTGGTCGCGGAAAATTCCACTCGCGAACCCCATCGCCTGCTCGCTTCCAGCATCGGCGTAGCTATTCCATCTGACCGGAGCACCTACGGATACATGAGCGAACATCACAGTTTCGGTGAAAGCGACGACCAGGCGGGCGATTATGCCGAAGAATTAGCCGCAGAAATGCTCGCCACAACCCTCGATGTGGAGTTCGACGCCGACAAATCGTGGGACGAGAAGAAGGAAATTTACCGGATTTCCAACAAAATCGTGCGCACGGCGAACATCACCCAGTCCGCAGTCGGCGATAAAAAAGGCCGCTGGACCACGGTAATCGCCGCCGCGATCCTTATATTCGAATAAACCTGTTCACCACGGAGCCACGGAGAACACGGAGAAAGCTTTGAGTTTTGGAATTTCGAGTTTTGAATGGAGCCCTGCTCGAGGCTGCGTTACATTTAAAAATCAAAAATTCAATAATTCACAATTTATGAATTTCTCCGTGTTCTCTGTGTCTCCGTGGTGAAATTCAGAGGCATTTGTTGCCAGAAGAGCGCTTCCAAGTCGGACTAATCCAGCTTTCCTGCTCGCCCGATCCCGATGCGAACCTCGAGAAAGCTGTCCAGCGCGTGCGCGAAGCCGCGCGAATTGGCGCGCGAATCGTGTGTTTGCCTGAGCTCTTCCGCACTCAGTACTTCTGTCAGCGCGAAGATACCGCCCTCTTCGACCTCGCCGAGCCCATACCCGGGCCGACAACGGAAGCCATGGGGAAGGTCGCCAGCGAAACAAAAACCACAGTCATCGCGTCGATATTCGAGCGGCGCACGCGTGGTCTTTATCACAACACCGCGGTCCTGATTGGTCCCGATGGCCAGATTAAGGGGATTTATCGCAAGATGCACATTCCCGACGATCCCCTTTACTACGAAAAGTACTACTTCACGCCCGGAGATCTCGGCTTCAAGGCCTTCGATACCGACGTGGCCCGCATCGGAACGCTGGTTTGC
>Ga0134125_10002967_pt1 | contig 19891 bp, 12 predicted proteins | sample KB31751_FD_96464 | JGI IMG/M metagenome (GOLD analysis project Ga0134125, IMG submission 96464) | Terrestrial soil microbial communities with excess Nitrogen fertilizer from Kellogg Biological Station, Michigan, USA - KB3-175-1 | ecosystem: Environmental > Terrestrial > Soil > Unclassified ... | reverse complement strand
CGCGTCAACAAGCGAAGGCCCTCTCAGATCGAGAGGGCCTTCAATTTCCATCGCGGTCGCCCGCAGAAAAGTTTGGAATGGTAGGCACGTCCGGATTCGAACCGGAGACCTCTACCGTGTCAATCTAGTCTACACCAAGAAATGACGCGAAGTACAGGGATTCGAGGGAGCAGAAAGGCACTTTGGGAGCACATTTTCAGAAAGAGTGTGCCCTTAATTGTGCCCTCGTTTGAACTCCTGATCTCCCAATGAGAGATCAACGCGACCGGCTTGGGTGTGACTGTAACGTTACTTTACCTGCACTCGACGGGCTGGCACCTTACAGGGCAGCAACAACTCGAACCGGCTAAGCACATCTGCCGTTTCTGAATTGAAAGGAGAATCTGTACTGTTAAGACTGCGAAATACTTCGGAGCGGGAGACTGTGATCAAACCGACGACATTCGGGTGGCAGGCCGTCGTTCTCCCAGGTATTACTCCCGCTTTGCACAAAATCACACCTCCCCACATCATCAAGGATCATGAGAATGCAACCTCAGGTCGCTGACAGACAGGGGCGACGCATGTCAGATTCCGAGTAGTTTCAGAAGGTAGGGGTAGTTCCAGGCAGCGTTGAGCTGTTTCCCTTTGATGCCTCACTTTGAGGTTTTGTCCTGTCGGAGCAGGTTGAGTGCGATGCGGTTGAGGATGGAGAAGTTTTGCGCGGCGTGTCCGGCTCGCTTTCGGCAGCGGTCCTCGCTGAAGCCGACATCGAGCATCCAGTGCAGCTTGTTCTCGATGCCCCAGTGCTGGCGGATGGCCCGGTTCAGCCGTGCCGCATCGGGCTTGAGACTGGTGATGTAGTAGCGAATTTCGCGCGCGGTCTTGCTCGTGGCCTTGTGGTGACGCTCGGCCTGGATGCGCACCAACCCTGTAACGACGCCCATTCCGAAGCCTTCTCCAGCAGCGACAGGTCGGCGATCACCGAGCAGCGGCGACTCTCGACGCGTCCATGTCCGCAGTCGATCTCTTCGTCGACCGCGTCGGCCTCCAGCATCCGAAACGAGTCCTTGATACCGTCCAACAAACTGATCTGGTTCTCTTTTACGGCCAGCACATAGTCGGCCTTTTTTGCGACGATCTTGGCCGCGATTGACCGCTGACACCCGATCGCATCGATGGTTACCACCGTGCCGCTCAACTCCAAGGCTTCCAGCAGCTTCGGGATGGCGGTGATCTCGTTGGATTTTTTATCACCCTGCGCTGCGCCAGCACCAGGCCGTTGCCTTCGGCCCAGGCCGAAACCATGTGCACGATGGCCTTCGTGCCCGGCTCCCAGGTCCCGCGCAGGGCCTTGCCGTCGATGGCCACCACCTCACCCGCGGTCAGCTTGGCGATCGACGATACCCAAGGCACGAAGCCCTTTCAAGTTGCTCAGGATCGAGCGCCGCAAACACACGGTTGAAGGTATGGTGCGACGGTATGCCCGAGGGCAGGGTCAAAAATGTCTTCAACCACTCCAGCTTGGCCTCGCCATAGTCGGCGATATCGTTCCAGCTCTCGGCGCCGCTCAACACCGCCGCTATCGCAATCAGGAGAACCTCTTCCAGCAAATGTTCCCGGTTCCACTCCACACGAGGATCACGCAACTCCGCAAAATACTTCAGAGGATTTTCCATATCCCCTTCTCCAACATCCACACCCACTCTGCCTATAGCAATTTATATGCGCCGCCCCTGCGCTGACAGAGATCGTAGCAGACACAAAGATTCGTATCGGTTATCCTTGCAAGTCAATACACCAAATTTCAGTTGCATCTTGAGGGACTATGGCAACCGACACTACCATTCAAGAGTCGCGTGCGATGTATCGCGACGTTCAAGAGCGTGGCAGCCGCAACGCGACTATTTTCGGTGTATTTTTTTTTACTGCCGTGTTCTTTGACACTTGGTCTGACGCGGTGAACGGACCGAGCATTACTGGTTTAATCCTGTCTACGATACACGTCACCAATTATCACGCCATTTTCACCCTCGCAGTCTTCCTCCAGGTTGCCTTCCTGATTTATGGATTTTCTTTATTGTTGCGCAGCGAATGGCAGATGACTACTGCTTTTCACATGCAGACGATATTGCGCGATGGCTGGAATACTGCAAAGGAAGAGCGAGCGAAAAAGAATAGCCCTCTGGAAGGGCAATCCAAACTGTTTCTTATTGTGAGCTCTTTGCTGCTGGGGTGTTTTGTTGGCTCCTTCTTTTTCGCATTCCATCTCAGCAGTATTCTATTCCAGCCACTAATAGCTGTCGTGCTTGCAATCGCCGTCGGGGCATTGCTCGCATGGGAATTGGTAGTCATACTCTTCGTGGCCCGCCACGACATCTATGTGACTGTGGGCCTCGCGCTCGCAGCTCTCGCCTTGTTAATCGGTTGGGAAGAGGCCCCTGCCCAACTAGTGCAGGTGCCCACGTCGGGGCGCATCTTGGAGATGCAGTTTTGGGAAGCTCTCATGTTTAGTTTGATACTGCTCGGACTGTGGCCGGTCCTGACAGAGAGAGACCAGGAAGAAAATATCCTCCGGATAAAGATATCCCGCGAAACGCTGCCGGATCCCGTAACGACTGTAGCAACATTTGGTGAGAAAGCGTTGCGCCCAATCAGTGTGATGTTTGACGCTCATGCAATCAGGGCAGTCGCACTGTACGGGACCAAAGGCAATAGTGATTTGGTATTGCTGAATGTGAACGACCGGCAGCTTTGCCTGCCGCTCCATGGTCATTCCCTAGAGTTATGGAATATGGGTCCGCTGGAAGCAATGGCTGGATCCAAGTCGACAATCACTGATTCGATGAACTGCTTTAGCATCAACGCCGAATTGAAAGTGATGTCCACGACCGCTTCGTTCAGAGCCAAAGAAGGACTGACGCTCAATCCGCGGGTCGTTGAAATTGCTTCCGAATTAATCTTCAACAATGCCCAGTTACGCGACTTTTTGCACCAGGTAGGCACAAAAGTCTTTGAAGATAGCGTTAAGGCATGCTCAGAAGACATTCGTAAGATCAAAGCGCAGTTGGAAGGCATAAGGACCAAACTGCATCTCAACGCGACCATGCCCGTACCGCGCAACCTCACTGAAAGGTTCGATCCCAGCGCACATGCGGAGGTTCGCCAGGCACAAATGCATTATGTCGGAACGGCCCATATGGAAGACGTTGATCGATTTCAAGCGAAGTATGATCTCGCCGTAGAAAATGCTGCGACATCCGTGAAAGCGGCAGAGTCGTTCTGGCTACGCGCTGTTCATGCTGTTTTTGTAGACCGAATTCAAATTGTTAATTCAAGCGTTTCCGTTTCAGAACACCAGATCGAGAACCTGCTACAAGCTTTAGGAATAGAAATAGGATTTAATGGCTTTTCTACAATCGGCGTAGCCCAGAAATGTGAGTCCTTGATCGAGGGCCTTCGGGCGGAAGTTGTGGAACTTTCGGAGCGGAAAGAAACGCGGCTTCAGAAAACTCTGGACCGCGAGGAAGACCGAAGGCATGAGCGCGAGGTTGAAGCCATTCGCAACCAGCCACTGCGCCCGAAGCAACTCGAAGAGATTTTGGATTCGAGGAAGAGTCGGGGTTTGCCCGCGGACCAGAAAGATTCGCCATTTGATGACGAGGAGCCCGAGCAATTGAATTGATATGGCGATACTGGCTACATTTCGCGTTCGCACGATTCCCCGCTTTGGACCAGAGGAAAGGGAAACCCATGTCTACGACAGCTTTGTCGGTCAGCGAGCTTTTTGGAGTTGCCTAACCACGCAGATCGTTCAAGAGCTTGGAGCCACAGCGGAGCTACGATTGCAATCAAGTGGCTTGAACGATCGCACCTCGATTTCTGTACGCGTTCACGGAGAGCCATCTGCCGCAATGAGTTCGGCCCTGCGGCAAATAGAACACCTGCTGCCTGCCGACTACGAATGGGATTTCTCCCCCGTTGAGGATGAAACCCCTAATCCTCCTTTGCGAATGGCCCGTATCGTCAGGCGCCTGAACTATATTGATCTTCCTACACTTTTGCCCGACAGCGGCGAAGGTTCGATAGTCAAGAAGGATGGAAACGACAAGGCCGGGACTCCTCCCTCCGACGTACCTGAATTGCGTGAACTGCCTTCGCTCTATTCGGTGCCCAGGCAAAGTTTGACAACACAGTTTTGTGTCGCCGTTCCAGCAGAGCTCGATGCCTACACACTCAGGCAGACAGTTCTATTCGAGAAAATGCAGCAAATTGGCAATGCTGTCGTGTCTTTCTGCATACATCCAGTAAGCGAAGACCACTGGGCAGGCACACGTTCAACCGCCTTACATTGGAAGCGATTCATCGAACCCTTTGTCGCCGAATTTGCAGGCTCCGGACTAGCCGAAACTCAAACGGTCAGGGAAGCGTTTGCGAAATTCGCTTTACCCACCAAACACCTGCTGAACCTTACGATCCGTGTTGCCGCGGCGGCCGACGAATCGACAGTCGAACTCGCCAACTTTGTAGCCGCTGTAAGCGGCGGAGCCAGGGCCTATGAGATATTTCCACCGTCGACCGATAGCGCTCCGGAAAAACTCTTCCAGGCAGACCTCGATATTCCTTCCATACGTTGGCCAGAAAAGCGGTTGAAACTTCTACAGAAAGCTTTAGCCTTAAGCATGAATGACAATCGGATACAGAATCCGATCGAGACAGACGACACGGCCATTGTGGATTTTTTGCTGCATGCGCCCCACATCTTCACGATGGAAGGTGCTGAGAGGCTGTTCCGGCTGCCAGTTGCGGACGAAGAAGGTTTGCCCGGAATGGACAGTAGGCTACGGCCGCCGTTCACAATTCCTAACATAAAGTTTAGCCCTGTTCTCACTCCAGCCGGCTCCATCGATGTGGGGGCGCAGGACCTCGTTCGTGTCGGAATGGTCCATCAAGGCGGAGGAAGCAGGACGGCAGATCCGGAATCCAGATATGATCGTTCTTTTTGGCACACTATAAAGCTGAAAGACCTGACCAAACATGCTCTGGTCGTTGGAAGTACCGGTTCGGGCAAGACGATGACCACGCTGTTTCTTGCGTTGGAGCTTCACCGGACGGGCGTTCCAATAATGGTGATTGAGCCTGTAAAGACCGAGTATTTCGATAGGCTTCGAGACAAGATTCCGGATCTGTTGCGTCTGCGCCTGGAGCGTGAAGTCGATGGCCAATATCCGTATGATTTTCTGAAATTCGATCCTTTTCGTTTGCCGGCGCACATTACGGTTATTAAACATGCGTCCTATTTAAAGTCCTGTTTTCAGGCTGCGTTTCCGCTCGATGCTGTAAGCTCGCTGATGTTAGAGACCGGCCTCTTGAGGTATTACACAGCTCCTAAATCAGAGGGTGGCTGCGAATTGCAGAAGTTTCAGCAAGGTGGTTCGCGATCAAAACCTGATTCTGACGGTCGAATATTCCCCTCCTACGCTACGTTTCGCGATTACTTCCTGGGAACCTACCTCAAGACAGAGTTCACGGGTTCGACATCAACCACGATGCAGGACTACTACGCTCTGTTCCAAAGGCGCTTTAGAAATCTCGACGAGGGGCTGGTTGGCGAATGTTTTCGTGCTGCCGATGAACGAGCACGAAAGGATCCAAACGCTTCGGGCACTCTTGGCTTTCTCATGAGCAGAAACGTTGTCATCGAACTGGACGCGGTGCCGGACGCTGAACAAAAGGCGCTATTCATGGCCTTTCTGTTGACTGCTGTTTTCGAGCATCGCCAGGGCCTCGACTTCAGGGAAAGACGCGATGCTCGCGCCGAGGCTGCTTCCGGAAGCAAAGACACAACGCCACGCAAGGAAATCGAGCACATGCTTATCGTGGAGGAGGCACATCGCGTCCTCTCAACTGCGGCGCAGGATTCCGGTGGGCATGGACGCGATTATGTCGGCCTCGACTCAAAAGCAAAGGCGGTCGGACTATTTGTAGATATGCTTGCAGAAATTCGCGCCTACCGGCAGGGAATTATGATCGTCGAACAGATCCCAACGAAGATCGTCAGCGAAGCGATCAAGAATACAAATCTGAAAATAATGTTGAGACTTACCTCCCGTGATGATAGAGACTATCTCGGCGAAGCGATGAATTTCTCTGAGACACAAAAGCGTTTCGTCACTAGCCTTAAGGTCAGCGAAGACGCCATCAACTTCGTCGTTTTCGAAGAGGGTGTTGAACAGCCGTTGATGCTGTCTCTTCCTTTGCATCGCGACAAAGATAGTTGGCTGTACGACCAATTCTTTCCGAAAAGCGACACTTCGCTATGAGTGACAGTCCACCGCCGATACCGCCCCCGCCTCCAGAGGTATCTCAGCCAGAGGCGTCGTTCGCGCCCGCCGAGATGCCTCAGCCCTCCGCTGAAACACACCAGGAAACCCCTGTCCAGTCTGAGCCTGTGCGCGCCGAAGTTGTCGCCGAGCGAGAGGCTCCGCAGCAGCCCGAAGCACCAGAGCAGCCGCAGCAACCCGAAATTCCCCAGCGGCCGGAGACTCCAGAGGTACCCGAAGCGCCAGAGCAGCCAGAGCAGCCACAGCAGCCCGAAGTTGCTGAGCAGCCGGAGGCTCCGCAGCAGCCCGAAACACCGGAGCAGCCGCAGCAACCCGAAATTCCCCAGCGGCCGGAGACTCCAGAGGTATTCGAAGCGCCAGAGCAGCCAGAGCAGCCACAGCAGCCCGAAGTTGCTGAGCAGCCGGAGGCCCCACAACAACCCGAAGTCGCCGAGCAAACAGAGACTCCACAACAACCTGAGGCATCGGAGCAGTTACAACAGCCTGAAGTTACTGAGCAGCCGGAGACTTCACACCCGCCCGAAGCGCCGGAACAGCCACAGCAAGCCGAAGTCCCTGAGGCTGCAAACAACGAATCAGAGAGAAGTGGTTTCCTTCAGGGGCTTCGCAGACATAAAACGGCTTTCGAGCTCAGCCGCGCCATGTCAGGTCCGCTGAATCACACACCGGAAGTTGCACAACCATATGAGATAGTACAAAACGTTTCGGCTGAGCAGCTTACGGAGTTTAGTGGCAAGGCGGAAGCGATGCCGACTGAAGTTCGAGAAAATCAGCCAGAAGAGGCCGAACGGACCGTCGAGGCGAAGCGCGATGAGGCAACAAAGGCAGCGGAAGAGGAGCGCCAGCATGGCGAAGAGGCAGTAGAGAATCTGTCGGACGCCAAGGAGGTAGATGAACAACACAACGAGGATAGGGAAGCTAACAAGGAAACGAAAATACGGGAACAGAGGGAGCGACACTAAACGCCGTGAAGTAGTTCGATCCCAATAAGTGATCGATAGTCACATCTTCTGCAAGAAGCCGCTAACTATAGGATAGCGGGCTTTGGAAGTAGTAGGAACGTGTGAAAAAAAGGAAGCCTTGGAATCCAGACACAGACATATTGGGTCAGGACGTACGCAACCGCAATTGTGCAGCAGGCTTGTAAAAACTGCCCCTTGAATATCTTCGCCAGACGCTCGAACTCGGCCTTGCCGTAGACCTGAAACTCGCGCTTGAGAATCGACATGGTGGCTGGCCCGGAGAGCGTCTCATGGGCCTGGTCGACCGAAGCCAGCAACTCGACGTCGGCCCGCGTGTAGCGCGACGCAAAGCGGTGCCGGACATACTCTGCCACACGCACTTGGCCGCTGGCGTTGTAGCCCTGAATCAGCCGCGAAACCTGCGCCCGGCTCAGTCCAGTCATCTTCTCCAGATAGCGTCGCAGCAATCCCCGAGCGGCCTTGCCCTGTCTGGCATAGCCGTGCTCGATCAGCGCCGACTCCACCCAGCCATACATCTGTTCCCGGTTCTCACTCGCAAAGCGCAGTCCCTCGCTGGCCGACACCAGCAAACGAATCTGCTCCAAACTCAACTTCTCGACTTCGTGCACGCTGATCGTCAATCTTCAGCATGACTCATCCTTCAGGCTCATCTTGTGTTGGAATCAAGCCTGACCTTCAGGCTCACCTTGCGTTGGACAAGAGTTTAACTTGTCCGATCCCCTGCCATGAGCTAAAATTGCGCACCATCTAAAAGGTCTTGATTACCGAATCGCTCGGATTGCAGCTCTTGTGAGTACCACGTCGTACATCATCGCAAATTTCCGGCTCTCCTTTTCTTTGTCTATCGACGTCGAGGTGTCTTTCGAGTTATTTGCCGGCTATGTCAGTGACAACAGGCTTTTCCAACTAAACGACCCTTCCGATCCCCAACGAAACGAACGCCCAAATGATGCCTAACCCGATCTGCCCGCTATGCCTGAAGGAGTTGAAAGCGCCGACGCAACTCCTCCGCTTCTGTCCTTTGCATCCGGAGACGGAATGTTCCAAGTGCATTGATGTCATCCCGGGCAATCTGGCGAACTTGCCTTGTCCTGGAAAACACCGCGGATACACTGACATCAGATCGTCTCCCATGCTGGTTCACCTCGGGTGCGAGATGTTGAATCCGTTTATCCAGGTAGACGGCTCACACCTTCAGCGGCTCACAGAGTCCGGGAAGACCGAAGAGGTGGATGCTTGGGAGTTCAAGGTAAGTAAGGAACTAAACAAGCATTTTCCAGGCACGAAAGAGATGTTTTTTCCTGAGGCTCTCTACCGCGCTACAGTAGGGGAGACGACAAGCGAAAGATTGGTAAGATCGATTCTCCTATTAGGAGCTCAGGCGGTCGGTAAGTCCAATCTGGCAAACACAGCAATTAACGACCACACCTGGAGTGCGGCACAGCCGCGAAGTCATGAAGCTCAAGCTCTCGCCGGGCAGAGATTTCTGTACCTTTCGCCGCTGGAGACCGGCCAAAGACAGGCAGCTTTTGCTACTGCCGCGGCAGCTGGGCAAGGCAATTCTCAAGCTAGAGATTCAATGACAGTCCCCACATCACTGAACCTCAGAGTTTTGTTTTTACAACCCAGGCGGGGAACCTCAGGATTGAATGAAGCCCCTTCCACCTTTTCCCCTCAGTGGTGGAGAAAATTTCCTTCAACCTTGCGATCTTCCTGGCCGGCAAGCCTAATCCTTGGCAAGAAGTCCTTTCCCTCCTCCTTTCCTCTCCGCGTTGTCAAACTTTATGACATCGCGGGCGAGCAGGTACAGACCAGCTTCGATCAGAATCTACAAAGCCTTCTCAATGCCGTCGATAAGATAGCCATCCTCGTCGATGCGTCCGAATTTAGTTGCTTGGGTGGAAGTGCATCTGGAACGGTGAGCAGTGTAAAAGAGGCGAGTAAATTGATCTCGCAACCGCACCACCAACCACATTGCCTGATTGTGACAAAACTCGACAAGGCAAAAGCTAAACCGATGTTGACTCAGGACGAAGCCCTGAAACAGGGCTGGAATCAGTGGACAAATCGAGAGTTTTCGGCCGCCAAACCCTATTATCCCACTGAAGAGGAAGAGAAAACCCTTCTATTGCAGATGCTAAGAAATAGCGCGGATCCAGCCGAGCAGTCGATCTATCAAGCGGTTTCAATGGATGCCAATTGCCGCGTCTATTTCATCTGGAGCGACGGGTTATTGGAGGTGGCGCAGAGCGAGTTGGCCAGGAAACTGAACGAGTCGGTCAACGCGCCGGCAGAACTGGACATGACGCCCGATAAAGAAATTACTCCGGTAGGTCTGCATCGTTTTATTCGAGAGTGGTGCCTTGAAGGCGTCGCGAGGATGACGTCTTTCAATCGATAGCTCGGGTTCGATTTTTGTTGCATCAGTTCCAATAATCAATGAGAGGCCACATCTACGACGATGAAATGCCCACTTTGCCTGAAAACGCTTGGATTAACGGATAAGATACTAAGGTTCTGCTCAAAGCACCCGGACGCTACCGAACTGTTGACTCTTGATGGAGACGTTCACAGCAAGCTTTTCTGCCAGCCTAAAGACGGGAGCGCTTGCAAAGTTTCGTCGGTACAAGATGCGCCGATCTTGGTCCATGACGGATGTGGCTCCTTGAGTCCGTTTCAGAAGGGGCATACGTTCGATATTGAAAGTAGAGTGCATTACGGCGACAAGCAAATCCACAGTTGGCAGCTTGATGTACCCAGAATGATGCCGCTCGAGTATCGATCTCAGGCAATGTGGTTTCCTCTCTCCCTCTTCCTTGCGGTGAATGAGCTTCCGGAGAGAAAACGGAGCGCTACAGTGCTTTTGCTGGGAGAGCAGGCAGCGGGTAAATCCGTCCTCGCGACCATGGCGATCAGGGCCGCGACATGGGCCGGAGAAACATATGGATATGTCTATGTTTCACCCCCGGAAAGATCAGGAGCTGCCAATCAAATCAGAGATGAAAACGGTGAGAGGTTGAGCCATCGCGACGTCTACCTGAAATATCTTGCCGCTACCGTACTCGACGCCGGATTCGACCTTGGGCCTACGGCTCCGCGCGATGTAAACATCCGAGCGGTATTTCTTTCCCCATCTGCGAAACCCGCGACTGTCTCCGAGGCAAGTAATCACCATGACCAGAATCCTGTTGGCTTCTGGGAAGGTGTGAAGCAACTCGTGAGAGCAGCCTGGGAATTTATTTCTCCGAAAGATAGAATCTCTCTTACCGAGAGCGATCGAGCAGTTGTCTTTTACGACATCCCAGGAGAGCAGGTGCAGCCAGAAGTCGACCGGCAGATCCTTCACCTTAGCGAGCATTACGATCGCTGTGCGATTGTGCTCGATGTCGAAAAATTGTCCTTCCTTCAAAGCGGCTTAAACCCCGAGGCGAAAGGCACTGGGCCCAGGGATTCCTTAAAAAAATTAAAGGAGATGGCGCGACAAGGGAAGGATGTGTGCCTGGTTCTGACGAAGCTGGACAAACTTCGCAATCGCACTCCGGGCGCTGCCGACAGTGCAACTGATTCTCTCGTGCCTCATTTCTCCTTGTTCAAGGAGCACCTCAACGGCCCAAACATAAAGCAATACAAGCCCACGGTGCCGCAGTTCGAAAAGAATGTGCTTCTCGAGTTGCTCAGCCAATGCACAATCGAATCCGAGCAACAGCTGAAGGAATTCCTGACGAGCCACGCAGACTGCCCTGTATTCTTTGTTTGGACCGAGGATCTGAATTTGCCAAACCCGTATTCTGTAGGCATGCATGACTTCGTCAAAAAATGGTGCCTTCCACAAAATAGCTGAATGTACATCAAAGGGCTCTGAATATGCCTCTCCGTCTCTTAGCTCATGGTGGTAATGCCTTTGCCGAACGAGCTCGTATAGGAAATTGGCCGAATATCCACCCGGATGTTCTTCAGGATCTGTATGGAATCGCCGATAACCAGTTTTCGTATGGATTCGGCCTGTTAGGGGGAGGCTCATTTCTGATCCTTCGCGAACGGCAGAAGAGTGGAGAGCGCTCCTATCCATACACCCTGCTGCTCGACCCTGGGGAAACAGTATGGAAAAGATTTGAGTGGAACGCTGCATCTCTGATCAACTGCATACTGGAAAGCTGCTCCACGGATCGCGGATCCGAGCAGATTGCAGACAGAATTTGGACGGATCCCGCACAGGTACAACGCGAACCACTAGCGGAATGGCTCGAGGAATTGAAGCCCATCATACCGGAAAACTTCTTGCCCGAAGAGACCGAATCCCTCCATGGAATGTTGATTGGCTCTTGCATCGGCGAGGTGCAGTTGGTGGTCACCCCATCGCAGGTGGGCATGGAGCAGCGTCCTTCGCTTGCCCTTTTCTCGAAAGCATTGGATGCCCTGCCGGCTCCGTTCCGACGGTCACGAGGCTGGCTGGTGGGGGGCGAGTCATTCCTGGGACTATCCTACGGCGCAGAGCTTGTGATCGACGATGTTCCCAAAGATGTCACGGCTAGGGTTGATCCACGGGTCCCATGGGGCCTCGACGTCTGGCGCGCGTGGGTGGTGATTGAAAAATCAGATCTGGCGCCACATTTGAAAGCGGTGGAAGCCGATGCGCCGATAACGAAACCTCCGATTCAATCTCCCGAGGGCGGTGCGGCGCTGATGCGGGTCGCAAACGCACTACAACAAAAGAGTTCGGCCGCAGAATTGCTCGACACGCAGAGCTCAGTTCCCGCGTCCTTGGCTGAATTGCATTGGCAGGCCGCGATGACTGGCAAGCTAAGGATCTCTCAGCTCACTGAGAACCAAATCTTTGAGGCGCTTCAGTATGCATACAACCGAAAGATTCCACTGCCGGAGTGGATACAGGCTTGCGCCGATCCGCCAATGTTTACGAGAGCCCTGCGACAGCTCGGAGATCTTGGAGATCCTCCGCAGTTCTTGCAATTGACATTAACTGCGTCCTTCAATTTGACCCTCGAGAATCTCCGACAGGCAGAATCACCACCAGCCGAAGCACTCGCAACGGCGCTTACGAAACAGGAGTGGTCCGAACAGCAAACAAATTTCCTTATCCATGAGGCTTTGAGCAAGGAGGGCTCGCAAGCGCGACCGCTTTCCGAGTGGGCGTCATTGAAGGACAGGCAAGAAGTTCAAGATTGGCTGGCTTCCCAGGCTAAGTTGCGTCTCCAAAAGCAAAGGCCCGAAACGTGGGCTCGGGACTTCTTGGATTATGGAGATCCCGCCGATCTTGAACCGGAGCTCAAAGCTTATCCTACAGGCGTTTCGTATCTGGCCGAGGTCGCGCTGGCTGCTCTCCAGACTGATGGTCGGCCATACACAATTCTTGAAGCGATGGCCAACCGGCGGCTCTCGAATCATCTTTCGTCGGACACGAAACGCAAGATCGCGGCGTATGCCGAACAAAACGAACGACGGAGCGCCTGGTCGGCCTGGTCCGCGATGAACAAGCTGTTCGAAGGTGCTGACGCGAAGAGGGTCGACTGCGAGAACTCAGCCCTTGAATGGCTACAGGACGAATTGAACGAGTTGTGCGAATCCTTCAGATCCGATCTCCCATCTTCCCCCCCAAACCTATATCGCCTTTACAAGTGGAAAGGCCTGCTGAACGATGACCTTCTAACTAAGCTCGTTGAGCTAAAACCAACGCCGAATACGGTCGACGAAGGGATCCGCTGGCTGGATGACCTTGAAGCGGCCGACAAAGGATCGGCCGCAGGGGAATATATGTTTCGATTGGTGAGATTGGGGATGCAGCCTCCCACCCCGCGCTTCAAGAAAACTCAGATTCCTCCAGACGAACTAAAAGAGTGGATAACGCGACAGATCTTTTTGGAAGATTCGGACGATACGGAAAAGCTTACACGCTTTCTCAGTGGTCATGGACATCAATACCGGGAGGAAATCCTAGCCGTGGTTAGACGTGGCCTCAAAAATACGGGCGAATGGAAAACCTTTCGACAGCGCAATGAAGACATAGAGTTCCGCAAAGAGCTTTTCACGATACTGCTGAACGATCCGGACCTGGCCCGAAATGCTGCCCGGATACTACTAATGGAGACGGACGAGGAACTGAACGCCCCAACGGTAGGAGAAAACCTAACGACGCTGCACTATCCGCATACCAAACTAAGGCACATCGTGGATGACGTGCTCAACGGGGCGAATGATCCTTATGCCATGGCCGCGATTGGATATTTCAACTCGCCTTTGGAAGGGGCAGAGGATCTTCGGAAGCAGTTTGATGTTACTTATTTCAACAGACCCCAGAAAGATCAAGACAGAACGATCGTCAATGACGCATACAACAAGCTTCAAAATCATTTTTACCCTACCAGCACGGAGTAACTCTACATGACATCTCCTGTTCTTCTTGTGTTTTCCAGACCGACCATGGTGATCGTTGCTCTGGTTTCGTGTCTTTTTTTCCTTGTGTGCTATCGACTCGCGCTAAAGCCTCGGAACATTTCGCCATCGGGCCTTACATGGTTGGTGGCGTTGTTTTCGACCGTCGCTATGTTGATATGCACTCTTGTTCCTCTCCGCGCTAGGTCGTCCAATGAGATTGTCTGGACCGCATTGGAGAGCAATGGAGGTCGCGATAGTGTGGCTTTGGGAAATATCGACAACTCAATCCTGGGCTGGCCGAATGGCTCTTTCAACCCGGGAGTGAATGTCTCCTGCCCGTCAGATACCGATTGCACAGTACGTATTAAGGGAGGCGGCGCGTTCCTTAAGCAAGGAGACGACTATCTCAATGGCAAAGAACTGGAATTTGAGACGCCTGTGCCGGCAGGTGATTATTCCATCGAACTCCGGCCGGGGATTGCCAATCCGATAGGACATTTGAAGTTCGAGTGGCGCTATTGGAGCAAAGTCCGGCTTTCGATCCAAGGACCAGACGGACGAGAGATTGCAACGTCAAGCAATTTCTCCAGGGATTCCGAGCAAACACTGCCGGTGGGCGGGCTGCTGGACGAGACGATCGCCGAACTACGGATGCGGTCGTGGCACGACAATCGGCCGGATCGTGCGCTGGCGCAACTGGCAGGAAAATTAGAGCAGTGGAGTTCCTCCGTTTTGCTGAGATCGGGCCATGGTCGGTGCCAAATCCTGCGCGACGGCGAGGAATCTCAGAAATCCATACCAATCGGCTCCACGCTTGATATTTATTGGCCGGGCAAATCGCACCTGAGATTTACAGTAGATCGAAAAGACACCGACGGGGTAATAATCAACTTCAGCCCTCTATGGCAAAGATGGAGTGTTATTCCAGAGCCAGACGCGAAGGGTTCCACGGTTATCCCGCTAACGATAGACGGCCAACCTCGGCCTAGTGATTACATGTTTTTGTTGCCGCTATCGGAACCGCTACCCGCACCGCAACGACTGTCGATGCGGGCAGGTCTTTTCGCTGACGGCACAAGTCACGGGTTCAAGGATGCGACCTCCAGTGCACGGGTGCCGATTGGGGAGAATCAGGTAGTACTAAACACCGTCCGAAGCACTCCTCGATACGGTTGGATTGTTTTTGGAGTCTTTCTTGCGTGGGCGGTATATTCGTTCTCCCTCACACAGACCTTGCGGGACCCGGTAAAAGACGGAGAAAGAATTCTAAGCGGCCTACCTCAAGCGGAACAATTGCATATTTGCGGAATTACATTTGTAGTGTGGCTATTTCTGCTATTGCGTCTGGGCCTTGCACTGCGCTATGCACAGGACCCCGCCTACTTGGACGAACATGCTCTGACGGGCGTGGTGTGGGCATTGGCTGGCCTTGCATTGGTGCCAACTCTGCTTTTGAAAACCGTAGCGAGTTGGATGCTCAAGCTGGAAAGGCCCCTCCGTTTAATGCCGGGGATGGCTGTGGCTCAGCAAATCCGCAAGAGCACAAAACGGATTCAGTTGATGACTTACATATCGTCTGCGGCGGTGGTGTTGGAGATATTGCTTGCTCAGACTGCGGTCTTTCCCATTCTGCCCGCCTCAGCCATGCCAATTCAAGGGGTTTGGAAGTGGACTCTTCTGCTTCTTTTTCTTGCAGGGATGATCCTGTGGACAACGATTAGAAGTCGATCCGCTTACCCTGGGCCCGGCGTGGATTCATTACATAGTCCTGCGGCGCCGCGCTATCTGAAGCCGTTCTACCGGATTCCGGAAGCGGTAGAAAGTTTCTCTACGTTGCTGAAGACGAGAGCCTACAACGACAAATCGTTATGGCAGCTAGTCCTATCCAGTACTAATAAGTCGAAAATGGTGGCAGGAATTTTCATTGTTACCGGTGCGGGGTTGTCGGGATTGTTTATCCTGTCGTGGTTCGTAAGCCACCTCGGGTGGCGAGGATCTGAGCCGATCAAAGAGATTGTGGCGCCAACGGTCCTCTGCCTTGGTTCCCTATGCATCCTCTTTAATATACGTTTCCGTTTTTCGCCGGGAACCAAGGTTGCAGGGTTTAGCTGGGTATGGTTGGGCCTAACTCTGACAGCGCTTCTGCTTGCATTATCACTGGTTGTCGGCTACCCGTTGGTAACGGGCGACGCAGGCGCAGAAATAGTGGCGCTTTCGATCTATATCCCAATCACGATTCTGCTACTGGTTGGTTGGAAGCCACTGCAACTGGGTGTAATCAATTTGGCCGTAGTTCTGCTGTGCGGCGTCTTTGCGGTCACAACCGTCCTCCACGCACCCGAAGTCTCGGGAGTTCTGCATAGTGTGGGTGCAAAGCTTCCCGGACAGGTCGAAGTACGCGTGCTGGTGAGTGATGGTCAAAATATTATGCAGCAAATGCCCAAGTTTAGCGGGGTCAAGCCGCAGGATGATGTGAGCGACCAGGGAGTGAGCGCCCTTCGAGTCCGACAAGCCTTCGAACACGGATGGGAGACCCGAGCGATCGCTCGTTTGGGCGACTATCCCGGATTGGGGTTTGGGCATGCGCCCACCCGGCAATCCCAAGTGCCACAGGCAGTTCTTCAATTTGACAGCACGTTCAGTTTTTTTATTCTCAGCGAACATGGGCTGATCGGAGGAGTTGCGCTGCTGCTGCTCTACGCGGTTCCGATGATGATTTTCCTGCGGTCGGCGCGGGACAGAATGAGCGTGGGGCAGGCCATGGCAATCGCGATCGCGTGCAGTTTCTTCCTAGAAGCCGCGACGCACGCTCTAATGAACGTTGGCGCAGTGCCTATGACAGGGCGCAGCATGCCATTCTTGTCTGTGCGCTCACTATCCGATCTGGTTCGTTGGACCATCTTCTTTCGGGTGGCGGTGCAGGCCAGCCTGTGGAGGTTGGCAGCGGACGGAACGAAACAAATTCCAGATAAATCCATTCTTGCACCGCCGCAGAAGCCGTTCCAGAAGACACCCCGAGAGCCCTTTGCGCGCTGGGCAATAACGGTTGGCATATTCGGATTGCTGGTGACCGGGCTCATCGGCTGGGTTGTTGTGCAGGACCGCAAGCTGGTGGAGGACAAAACCAGCACTTATGACGAATTCACCTGGTCCGAATATCTCAAACAGGTCAATGAGTATGTGCGGAACAATCAGATACGACTGGAAGACGGCCAGATTGGCCTCGATCCGGAACTCATCGAACACGGAACATCGGTGATCGCCCAGGAAGCCGCTCGGTTCAACGGCCTGCCTGAAGAAGAACAGGTTCGCGGAATAACGTTGCCTGCCGCACGCGATTACCACCAGCAGGCTGCACATGTGAGAAGCCTCGCAGACTATGACGCTATGATGGCTGGCCTGCGCGAGAAAGATCGCTCGGAGGCGCCCGCGGGCAGACCGGCTGTATTCCAGCTGATCGAGAAGGAAGACCACCAAAATCGTGGACAGTGCCCGGTAAACCCAATGAATTATCAGATCGCAATCAATCAGGACTTCAACAGCGTTCTCACGTTTAAGCGCTCGCAAAGCCACGATGACGTTCCCACTATTTCGCTGGCGGAGAATCCGAAACTATTGCTCGCTGGACCCGCATGGGTCAATGGATCGTGGCGAGAGGCCTCGAGCGATCAGCAGCTTCTGCCTTCACTCAACGGCTTCCTCCCTGGATTGGAAGTCAACCAGGGAAAACTGTTGGGAAAGAACCTGTATTTAACGCTAAATGAGAAGTTGCAGAAGGCTTTGCAAGAGTTCCTTGCGGTGCAGGGACGAGACCGCCACAAACAATTGCTGGAACGTGCGGGTCGCTGTCCGGCGGACATCGAGCCACCGCGAGTCGCTATTACAGTACTCGACCTGAAGACAGGGGAGGTACTGGGCATGGGGGGCTGGCCGAATGCGAATCCAGGAAACACCTGGTCGAGCGAGCACTTTGGCGGCAGATTGGATCTCGGTGAGCATCTGCTTCCATCCACAGCCTGGCTGCAATCCGGAGCACCTGCCTCGTTGCGTACCCGTTACGGCGGTGAGCGAAACTTCCAGCCGCAACTGATGGGATCGTCCACCAAGCCGCTTTGGGCTGCTGCGGTGCTGGCGGTGCATCCTTCGCTGGATCGCATGCTTGGTGTTACCGGACCGGGCGGCCCGGAACATGAAATCTTCGGAATTCCGCTCCAGGGAACCCCATGGGGGGTGGAGGATTCCAGCGGCCCGGATAGACCTACATGGTGCGACTTTTCATGCTTTCTTACACGATCAGACAATCGCTACCAGGTACGCCTCGGATTTCTCGGGCTGGCGGAAGATGATGGACGCGGAGGCGTGCTCTCAGTTGGCCATCGAGAGCCAGGCTTGGAAACCATGAATATGTCGCGGCCTTGGACTCGGTATCCGATGTTTCCGCAGAGTCTGGGGTTTGGCGATAGCGCACCGAACCGTACACTGCACAATCTGGAAAGCTCGCCACTGGCTGGAAAGTTATTTGATTTATATGGAGTATCGACAAAAGAAGGTGAAGATACGGTTGAAGTCTCTGTGTGGACTGGAAATGAAGCCAATAATAAAACCTACTCTCCCGATCTCAGAGGTCTGCGGTGGATGTCGCCTCGCGCCACAAATTTCCAGTTCAAGAAAAAGAACCCGGAGAACAAAGCTCTTAGATCCAAAGAGTACACGCCCAGAGAATACATCACTCTTCTCTTAGGAGGAGGAGCGAATGAGTGGCCTAATATCGACTTCGCCGGTGCCTTCGGATCGACAGTAGTCGGAACTCCGATCGTTCCTCACCTGTTGCAGAAAGCACAAGTAAATTCCATAAGAGTGCCCGTCGGAACGGAAATTGCTAAAAAGTTGCGGCCGGGACTCCAAGGCGTGGTGACTGCACCTAAAGGCACAGCATATGGTCCCCTCTATAAGGGTCAGTCTCGACGCTTTACGGGCCATTTCGCTGGATATACCCAGGCCTTCAGTAATCTAGAGGTATATGCAAAGACGGGTACGTTACGTCCATCTGCTACCGATGACGGGCTCGACACATCAAGGATTGCTCTTGTTGCCGTGCGCTGGAAGCCAGGTGAATCGGAAGTTAAAAGCGGCATTGTCTTCTCGGTGCTGGTAGAACGAGGACAGCAGGGGATGGCGTCAGATTGGCTGGGTAGGTTTCTCGACAAGAATGGAGCCCTGGTCAACCAACTAGCGGAAAGACACAGTAAGGAGTGATTGCTCCTCGGATTGATCTCTCCCAGGCAAAACAGGTCGTTTTAGTTTAGAACTATTTACGTAATACTGGCCCACAGTTTTTCGCATATGGATTACGATGCTACCTGCCAGTTGTCCCGTTTGCCTGCAACCACGATTACGTGCGAGTCCGCGCTGTTCGAAGTGCGATTTCGCCTTCGTGCTAACGCCCAAGGTGCTCTCTTGGTTCGACCGGGCTATTCTGTCACGAGTCCTGCTTGAAATTCCCGTGCTCGCTGTCATCAGCCATCAGCGTTTCGGTCATGCTGAGACAGAGGCTGGTGCGGGCTCCGAACATCCAGAACCACGCGATGTCGGGAAATGAGTTAAGCTTGTTGTATTCGCCAAGTGAAATCAGGGCGAAAATGGTCTTATCTTGATTTGAAAAGACGAGTAGAAGGCATGCTTGGCCTTGAGATTATCGCAGCGGCTCCGGTCGCACCGGCGACTCTTCGGGGCTGATCCGCGGCTAGATCAGAGCATACAGGTTACACATGTTGCATAAGTGTGCGCAGCATGCGCAGATCTTGGTGACAGCGTCGCTGACGCCAAATGTCTCAGGGCCGCTGCCTAGCTGGCCACCCCCCATTCCTTACACCCTCCTACGCGCGCTCTCTCTATATATAGCTGGCAGAATCGTCCCGGGAGGCTGTCAACCTGCGCGCCTGCCGCCTAAGTATCCATGCACCCCGTGAAGACACCTCTATCCGGCAGCATCTCTCTGGAACTCAGCAACGAAGTGCCTATTCACCTACGAGCCCGTATATATCCCCAGAAGAGGCAGTATCAAGACCAAGCTAAATATCCATATCCCCTATAGCCTGCACCCCCACCAGCAGCTGACGAAGCGAGAACGATCCATGCCGGAGCCGGCCGCGGATCGAGCGTTCTCAGCACGCGCTGACCGGTGGAGGAGCCCGT
>Ga0134125_10002965_pt1 | contig 19893 bp, 19 predicted proteins | sample KB31751_FD_96464 | JGI IMG/M metagenome (GOLD analysis project Ga0134125, IMG submission 96464) | Terrestrial soil microbial communities with excess Nitrogen fertilizer from Kellogg Biological Station, Michigan, USA - KB3-175-1 | ecosystem: Environmental > Terrestrial > Soil > Unclassified ... | reverse complement strand
GGGGGTCATGGCTTCGCAAACCACCCGCGACCACGCCGCCATTCAGGATTGGGCTCGGAACCGCGGAGCCACGCCCGCGATCGTGAGCCGTGCCGGCGGCATGTTGCGCTTCGAGTTCGCTCCCATCTCCTCGCTGGAGCTTGCCGCAGTGGAGTGGAACGCGTTTTTCCAGATTTTTGACGAGCGCGGGCTCGAGCTCATCTTCGACGACAAGCCCGGCAGCCGCTTCCATAAGTTCGTATTTCCGGAGACGGTGGCTGCCCAGAACCCCCGTCCCAAGCTCGCCGCGAATGCGCGCCGGAAAGCCCCAAGCCGCGTCCCGCGCGCGGGCGCCAAGACTCCGGTCTCGGCCAAGCCCGCCTCCCAGCCCAAAGCCGCGAGGTCAGGCAAGTCCCGGCCCCGCAAGGCGGCTTAGCTCCCGGTGAACTCCGCCATCGCGGCATTCTTTTCTTCCCACGCGGCGTAGAGTTCCGTCCGCCGCCGCAGCCGGCTCTGGTACTCCGTCATGGTGGCTTGGGCACGCTGACCGTCCTGAAACGTGGCCGCGTCGCCCATGGCTCGTTCCAGCTCCCTGACTTCCTCTTCGACGGCGGCTATCTCGGCCTCCAGGGTGCCGATCTGCTGCCGCAACGCCTGCTCGCGTTGCGGGTTGACGCGGCGAGACCTCGGGGCGGGTGCGCTATTCGCCGTGGCGGTTGCGGCCGGGGCTTGCGCCTGCGCCGCCTTCGCAGCCTCCTGCAGCTCCAAATGGTACCGGTACTCCTCGTAGTTGCCCGGATAGAGTTCCACCCCGCCGCCTGACTCCCGCGGGGTCACATGCACGATCTTGTTGGCGAGCCCGTCAATAAACGCCCGGTCGTGCGACACGAAGATGACCGTGCCGGTGTACTGGCGTAGCGCTTCGAGCAGTACTTCTTTGGCCTGGAGATCGAGGTGATTGGTAGGCTCGTCCAACAGCAGGCAGTTCGCCGGCCGCAGCAGCATCCGCGCCAGGGCATAGCGGTTGCGCTCGCCGCCGCTCAGCACCCCGATGCGCTTGAACACGTCGTCGCCGTGGAACAGAAAACTGCCCAGCAGCGTGCGCAACTGCGGCACCATGAGGACGGGGCTGATCGAGGTCAAGTCGTCCAGGATGCGCGCGTTCTCGTCCAGGACCTTGTACTGGTCCTGTGCGAAAAAGTCGAACGTGACCTGGTGTCCCAAGACGCGCTCGCCCGAGTCGGGAGGCTCCGCCCCGGCCAGCAGCCGGAGCAAGGTGCTCTTGCCGGCGCCGTTCTGCCCGATCAATCCGATCCGGTCGCCCCGGTCCAACACCAGATCGAGTCCCTCGAACACGCGCTTGCTGCCGTAGCGCTTGCTGACGCCCCGCAGTTCCAAAGCCCGGCGCCCGCTGGGCTTTGGTTGGGGGAACGAGAAGTGGATCGTCTCCTCGTGCGGCGGCACTTCGATTTCTTCCATCCGCTCCAGCTCTTTGATCCGGCTCTGCACCTGCGCCGCCTTGGTGGCGGTGTAGCGAAAGCGGTTGATGAAGACCTCAAGCTGCTCGCGTCTCTCCTTCTGGTTGTTGTAAGCGGCCCGAATTTGCGCCAGCCGCTCCTCTTTCTGCTTCAGGAAGCTGCTGTAGTTGCCGGTATACACCGTGATCTTGGTCTGAGCCAAGTCCACAATCCGGTCCACGACCGCATCCAGGAAGTAGCGGTCATGGGAGACCAGCATGCAGGCATTTGGATACCGGCTCAGGTACTCCTCCAGCCAATTGCGCGTCTCCAGGTCGAGGTGGTTGGTGGGCTCGTCGAGCAGCAGGACTTTCGGTTCCTGGAGCAGCAGTTTCGCCAGCGCGATCCGCATCTGCCAGCCGCCGCTGAACTCTTCGCACTGCCGTTGCAGATCTTCGGGCGCAAACGCCAAACCGGCCAGGATGGTGCCGATTCTGGCTTCCAGCGAGGGGCCTCCGCTCACCTGGAACTGGTGCTGCAAGTCGGCGTAGCGCTCAAAGAGGCTGAGGTCGTCGGTGTGTTCCAGTTGCGCTTCGAGCGCCTGGATTTCCGCTTCCACCGCCATCAGGTTGGAGAATACCGACCGGCACTCCTCCAGCAACGACCTCCCCGCCATGTGCAGACCCTCTTGCGGGAGGTACCCGATGGTCTGGTCCCGGTTCTGGAGGACTTTCCCCTCGTCGAGGGGTTCGATCCCCGCCAGAATCCGTAGGAGCGTGGTCTTTCCGCTGCCGTTCGCGCCCACCACGCCCACACGGGCGCGGTCGGGAATCAGCAAGTCCGCGTTGGCAAAGAGCGTACGGCCGCCAAAATGCTTGGCCGCTCCGGAAAGTTGAATCATGGTGGCTAGCGGCGGACGTGCCAGTGAATCCGCCTACTTTCAGTATACCGGGCAGTTTTGGCGCCTTCGTGCCGTTGGGGCCGAAGCGCCGCCGCCCATACCGCGTGGCAGGTGCCCTGCCTCTAAGCGGTTGCAGGGGCGCCCTGCGGCGCCAGGGCGGCAAAGGCCTGCGCCGCGTGCGAGCCCCGCCGATTGCGCGGCGTGATCATGCGCAGCGGACGCTCGACCTTGAAGTCACGCACCGGCACCTCGCACAAGCTGCCGGCTTCCAGCTCAAGCGCAGCCGAGATGCGCGGCACGAACGCCACCCCGCGGCCGCGCGCCACCAGGTGCTTGATGCTCTCGATCGTGGGCATTTCCATCGCGATATTGAGCGTTACTTGCTGCCGCCGGAAGGTCGTCACGGTGAAGTCGCGGTAGGGCGATTCGACGTTGTGGGCGATGAAGCTTTCCTGTCCCAGACGGGCCAAAGCCACCGGCCGCCGCGCGCGCGCCAGCGCGTGGCCCGGGTAGACGATAAACGCCAGCCGGTCCCGGTAGACGACCCTGGCCTCCAACTCGTGTTGTTCCGGATCGTAGGCCACCACCCCGAGATCCAGGTTGCCGGCCAGAACTTCCGAGGGAATGTTGCGCGATAAGCTGCGACGTACCTCAACCTTTACCAGCGGATGACGCGCGTGGAACGCCTCCACCACCGGCAGCAGAAAAAACGCCGTGCTCTCGTTCGCCCCCACCGTGACCTTGCCGCGCTGCAAGCCGCGCAACTCCCACAACTCCTGTTCGAGGCGGCCGCGTTCCCGCACCATCTGCTCCGCGCCCCGCGCCACCAATTCCCCCGCCGGCGTCAAGCGGGCCTGCTTGCCGGTTCGGTCCACCAACTCCTCGCCGCACGCCTCTTCCAAGCGCCGTACCGCCAGCGATACCGCCGGCTGGGTGCGGCGCAGGCGCTCGGCCGCGCGCGAAAAGCTGCGTTCTCGCGCCACCATGAGCAGCGTCTCCAGGTCCGCCAAATTCATACCGCCATAATAAACGCTTATGGAACTAGAAGTATTATAAATTGGACTTGCACGCACTCCGCAGCCAGACTGCGGACATGCCCGATCGAGTCCGCATCTTTGACACCACCTTGCGCGACGGCGAACAGGCGCCCGGATTCAGCATGTCGCCGGCGGAAAAGCTTCGCTTGGCGCTGCAACTGGAAGAGCTGGGCGTGGACGTACTGGAGGCCGGTTTTCCCATCGCCTCCGAAGGCGACTTTGAGGGTGTGCTGAATGTGGCCCGCCATTGCCGCCGCACCACCGTTGCCGCCCTGGCCCGGGCGGTCGAAGCCGATGTGCGGCGCGCCGCGGAAGCGCTGCGGCCGGCGGAGACGCCCCGCCTGCACGTGTTTCTCGCCACCAGCGACATCCATCTCGAGCACAAACTCCGCAAGACGCGCGCCCAGGTGCTGGACGACGTCCGCCGCGCGGTCGCGCTGGCGCGCGCCCTGGTCGCCGACGTCGAGTTCTCCGCCGAGGATGCGACCCGCAGCGACCGCGCCTTCCTGGCCGAGGTGCTGCGCACCGCGGTCGCCGCGGGCGCCACCACCCTCAACGTTCCCGACACCGTCGGCTTCAGCGTGCCCGACGAGTACGCCCGCCTGATCACCTATCTGCGCGCCGCCGTCAACGCCGGCCCGGAAGCCGTCTTCAGCGTTCACTGTCACGACGACCTGGGCATGGCGGTGGCCAACTCCCTGGCCGCGGTGTCGGCGGGAGCCCGCCAGGTGGAGTGCACCATCAACGGTATTGGAGAACGCGCCGGCAACGCCTCCCTGGAGGAAGTGGTCATGGCGCTGCAGGTACGCCGTGACGCGCTCCCGTTTACCACCGGGGTGGTCACCGAGCAACTGCATCCCACCAGCCAGCTCCTCAGCCGCATCACCGGCGTCGAGGTGCAACCCAACAAGGCCATCGTCGGACGCAACGCCTTCGCCCACGAGGCCGGTATCCATCAAGACGGCATGCTCAAGTCGCCGCTCACTTACGAGATCATGACGCCTCGCACGGTGGGCCGCGCAGCCCACGAGCTGGTGCTGGGCAAACACTCCGGCCGCCACGCTTTGCAGGTTCGTTTTGCCGCCCTCGGACACCGCCTCGATCCGGGACAGCTCGAACGCGCCTACGGGCTATTTATCGCCTTGGCCGACCGGCGCAAGGTCCTTGACGACGGCGATCTGCGGGCCATTGCCCGCCAGCTTCCGGTATCGGCCGAAACCGCTCCAGCCGGCCTGAGAACCGCCGTATGATCGCCGATTTGACCACACTGGCAAGCGGTTCCAGCTCCACCCGGGAACATCCGGAGGACCGCATTCTCGCAGTCGTGCGCGGCCGCCTGCGGGTCATGCTGGAACCCCACGCCGCGGCTCTGTCTACCGCTCCCGTTCCCGCCTGGCTGCGCGCCAGCGATGCCTTGACCATTCCCGCCGGCACCGCCTATACCATCGAGGCCCTGCAGGACACCGAAATTTACGTCTACGACGCCCGCCCCGCCGCGGCGGCGCTTTGGGGCGTCTAGACGCCGCCGCGCGTTCCCGCTCACACTGGGCTATGACCACCTTGAACGTCTGTTTGCTGCCGGGCGACGGCATCGGCCCCGAGGTCACCGATGCCGCGGTCGCGGTGCTGCGCGCCGCTGGCGACCGCTTTGGCTTCCGCCTGGAGCTGGTCTCCCACGCCATCGGCGGTGCCGCTCTCCGCGCCGCGGGCGTGCCGCTCCCGGACGCCACCCGCACCGCCGTGCTGGCGTCCCAGGCGGTCCTGCTCGGCGCGGTGGGCGCGCCCGAGTTTGACGGGGAGCCGCCGGCGCGCAAGCCCGAAACCGGTCTGCTCGCCTTGCGCCAACTGCTGGGCTGCTGGGCCAACCTCCGCCCCGTACGCCGGATCGCCGGCGCGGGCGCGACCCCGCTGCGCGAGGAAATCGTCGCCGGGGCCGATCTCGTGGTGCTGCGCGAGTTGACCGGCGGACTCTACTTTGGCCAGCCGCGCGGCTTCACCGCCGCCCGCGACGAGGCCTTCAACACCCTGCGCTACACCGTGGGAGAAATTGAGCGTCTGGCCCGATTCGGGTTTCAACTCGCGCGTCAGCGCCGCCGCCATCTCACCAGCGTGGACAAGGCCAACGTGCTCGAAACCAGCCAGCTCTGGCGCCAGGTTTTCCAGCGCGTGGCCGCCGAGTTTCCCGATGTCACGCTCGACCACCTCTACGTGGATAACTGCGCGATGCAGCTGATCCTGCGCCCGGGATTCTTCGACGTGCTGGCCACCGAGAACCTGTTCGGCGATATTCTCAGCGACGAAGTCGGCGTGCTCGCGGGCTCGCTGGGGTTGCTGCCCTCGGCGTCGCTTGGCGGCGCGGTTGGACTGTACGAACCGGTGCACGGCTCCGCGCCCGACATTGCCGGCAAGGACTGGGCCAATCCGGCCGGGGCGATTCTTTCCGCCGCGATGCTGCTGCGCCACTCGTTTCAGAGAGAAGCCGCGGCCGCGGCGATGGAGGCGGCGGTGGAAAACACGCTACGCTCCGGTCTCCTGCCCCGGGATCTTGTGCCGGCGGGGGCCGCATTCGCGACCACTTCCCGTTTCACTCGCGCCGTCATAGATGCCTTGGCGGGAATTTAGACGCCGGTTACAGCCTACCGGTTGCCTCCCACCTTCGCCGGAGCCTCGGGCGGATAGCTGCCGACCACGTCGCCTTTGTCATTGAAGATGGTCATGGTGGTGCCCGGCGCGAGATTGGCCAGGCCGGCCTCGATCTGCTTCACGTCGCCCACCACCACCACGATTTCCTTGTCGGGATGGATATACTGCTGCGCCGCCGCTTGCGCCTGATCCGCGGTCACCGCTTCGACGTCATCCACCCAGGTCGCCAGGCGGTCCGGGGGCAACCCGTAGATGCCCGTGGTCAGGAACTGGTTCGCCACCTCGGCCTGGGTCTGGAGCCCGAGGACGAAGTTGCCGCTGAGGAAGTTCTTGGCCTGCACCAGTTCCTGGGCCGAGACCGGAGCCGCGCGGATCTGGTCCAGTTGCGCGAAGATTTCCTGCAACGCCGGTGCGGTGACCGCTGTGCGCACCTCGGTCTCGACGATCCAATCGCCCAGGTCGCGGTTGGGCTGGTTGGCGCTCGAGATGCCATAGGTGTAGCCCTTTTTCTCGCGGATATCGGCGATCAGCCGGGAGTTAAAGCTGCCGCCCAGCACCTCGTTCACGACGACGAAAGGGAAGTAGTCGGGCGCGGTGCGGGTCAAGCCCAGGTTGCCCAATAAGATGGTGGACTGCGCCGAGCCCGGCCGCTCCACCAGATAAATGCGCCGTTGCGCGGGCGGCTCGACCGGCGGCGACGGGGGGGGCGCTGGGCGTCCCAACTTCCAGTCGCCGAAGTACTGCTGCACCAGATTGTGCGCGCGGGCGGCGTTGATATCGCCGGTTACGACCACCTCGGCCTGGTTGTTGGGCAGGAAGTAGGTATCGTGGAACCGCACCAGGGCCGCGCGGTCGAGTTTGGCAAGCGAAGCTTCGGTGGGCGAGGTGATGGCGTAAGGGTGCTTGCCGTACAGCAGCTTATTGAACTCCACCGACGCCAGGAAGCCACCGTTGGCGCGGCTGGCGATCAGGCTCTGCTCCAGGTTGGCTTTTTCCAGCGCCACCTCGTTTTGGGGGAAAGTCGGATGCAGGACGATATCCGCCAGCAGTTCAAACAGCGGCTGGGCGTGGCTGCTGAGCGCATCGCCGCTCACGGTCAGGAAATCCGGACCGGCGCCGGCGCTCAAGTCGCCACCCATGGCGTCGGTGGCCTGCGCGATCTGGAGCGAGGTGCGGGTGGGGGTACCCTCGGTGAGCAAATCGGCCTCAGCGCTGGCGAGGCCGGCCTGGTCGGGCGTCAAGCGCGAGGTGCCGGCGCGCAGCGCCAGGCGCACGCTGATCAGCGGGAAGCGATGGTCCTCGACCACCACGATCTTCAAGCCATTGGGCAACTGGTCGGCGTGGCTGGTGGGTGGGGCGTAAGGCTTCACCGCGCCCGGGGTGGGCGGGTGGGTCATGTAATCGGGGGTGTTGGTGGGCGCCGCCTGCTGGGCGGTCAGGCCGCAGCCAAGGGCGCCGATGGCCAGTACAGTGAGTGCGGTGTGCAGTCGCATTAGCGTCCTCCTCCCGTCTTCCCGGCGGCGGCGGGCGCCGGTCCGGGGAGATCCAATACCACCGTGCTGCGCGCGTGGGTCAGGTAGGTGCGCGCGACCCGTTGGATATCGGCCGAACTCACGGCCATGAAACGGGAGAGCTCCGAGTTGGCCGCCTCGGGCGTGCCGTCGAAGAGGGTGGCCAGCGCCAGCAGCTGCGCCCGGTCGAGCGTGGTTTGCTGCGACTGGATCCAGTTCGAGCTGAACATGGTCTTCAGCCGGTCCAGTTCGTCCGGGGGCACCCCGGTGGCTTCGACTTGCTGAATCTGCTGAAAGATCAGCGACTCCACCTGATCCGGCGTGGCGGTGGGCTTGTGGATGACCAGGCCGGTAAAGAGCCCGGGGGCGCGGTAGTCGGTGAAGTCGGCGCTGGGAAAGCCCAGCCCGCCATCCACCTCCAGCGCCACCTGGCTGTTCTTGACCAGGGACTGGTAGAGGCGCGAGCTTTCGCCGCTGAACAGCAACTGGCTCAACAGCGTCAGGGCGTAGAAGTCGGGGGTATCGCGCGCCGGGCCCTGCCAGGCGATGGCCATGGCCGGGAGCTTGGCTTGGGCGTCGTGCACGGTCAGCGTCTTCTGTTCCTGCTGCACGGGTTCGTCGGTTTTTACCGGCGTGATGGTTCCCCGGTTCGGGATCCAGCCGAAGTAATGCTTCACCAACTCTTCCGTCTTGGCGGTGTCCAGGTCGCCCACGATCGTCAGGATGGCGTTGCGCGGAGCATAGTACTCGTTGAAGAACTCTTGCACATCCTGGAGCGTGGCCGCGTCCAGATCCTGAAAGGAACCGATGACCGGGTGGGAGTTCTGCCAGTTGTGGAAGGCGGCCTGGCCCACGTCCACATACATCAGCGGGCCGTAGGGGGCGTTGTCCACGCGCATGCGCTTCTCCTCCTCGACCACAGCGATCTGGTTTTTCATGTTGGCCTGGGTGACGTTGAGCGCGGCCATGCGGTCGGCATCCAGCCACATCACCGTCTCGAGCACGTTGCTGGGCACGTTCTCGTAATAGAAGGTGTAATCCTCGTGCGTGCTGGCGTTGTCGTTGCCGCCGTAGCCCTCCACCAAGTGATCGAAGACGCCTTTGGGGGCGTGGGCGGAGCCCTCAAACATCAGGTGCTCGAACAGGTGCGCAAACCCACTGCGCCCGGGGTGTTCATCGCGGCCGCCCACATCGAACAGCAGGCTTTCGGTCACCACCGGGAGCGAGTGATCTTCCGATAGGACCACGCGCAGGCCGTTGGGCAGGGTGAAGGTGGTGAAATTGATGCGCGGCACCGTGACGGTGCGGGCATCGGTCTGCGCCGGTGCCGCCGGGGTTAGCAGGAGCAGCAACAACAGCGGCAGGATGCATCTTACGGTTGTCTTCATGAAACCAACCTGGGAAAGGGCTATGGCACGATCATGCCATGATGGAGGGGTATGAGGGAAGCGTCCGGCCTGCGGGCCTGGCTGCCCGCACAACGATGGTTCGCGGGCAAGAGCGCGCCCATCCTCAGCGTGGACGTAACCGACGAGGCCGATATGGGCGGCGGCGTGCGCCTCGCCGTGGCGGATGTGGTCAGCGCCGGGCTGCCCGCCGCCCGCTATTTCCTCTTGCTGGATGCCGACGGCAATGCGCCCGCCGGGAAGGATCCCCTGGCCCTGCCGGAGGTGCGGCAGCGCTGGTTCGAGCGCCTGCGCCGCTCCGCCCATTTGCCGGGAGGCGCCGCCACCTTTGAGTTTCAATGGCTGGTGGGGCCCGCTCCCGCCAGCGCATCGAGCCGCTTGCTCTCGGCGGAGCAGAGCAATACCTCGGTGCTGTACTATGATGCGGCGTCCACCCCGCGCTGGCTGTGCAAGCTGTTCCGCCGGCTCATGCCGGGCGAGAATCCCGAGTTCGAGGTGCCGCGGGCGTTGGCGCTGCACACCCCGTTCCGCCATATTCCCGCAGTCCGGGCGCGGGTGATTTACTCCGACTACACATTGGCGGTGTTACAGGATTTCGTCCCCAATCAGGGGGATGGGTGGCAGTATGTTTTGCGCGGGCTCCCGGACCGGGCTGCCGGCGAACGCCTGCTGGCCGATCTGGAGCGGCTGGGCCGCCGCACCGCCGAGCTTCACCTGGCGTTGGCCTCGATCCACGGCGACTTGGCATTCAAGCCGGAGCCGGTGGCTCCGGCCGATCTCGAGCGGTGGCGCGGCCGTGCCGCGGCGGCGGTACGCTCTCCCGAGATGCGTCCGTACGCCACGTTGCTGCAACCCTGGGTACGGCGCCTTTCCGGGCCGACTTCCGGGTTGGAGGCGTGCCTGGGGCTTTCCCGCATCCGTCTGCATGGCGATTACCATCTCGGCCAAGTGCTCAAGACCGAAGAGGATTTCGTGATCTTCGATTTTGAGGGCGAGCCTGCGCGCCCGATTCCGGAAAGGCGGCAGAAGGGCTGCGTGCTGCAGGACGTCGCCGGAATGCTGCGCTCCTTCAGCTACGCCGCCCACAGCGCGCGCCGTCCCGAGTGGGAAGCGGGGGCGCGCGCGGCGTTTCTGGACGCCTATCTGGCCGCGATCGGTTCGGCCTCCGGTCTCGTTCCCAACAACAACGCCGCCTTGACGGCGGCGTTGTCGTTCTTCGAATGTGAAAAGGCGGTCTACGAACTGGCCTACGAACTGAACCACCGTCCCGACTGGGTGGCGGTCCCGCTCGCCGGGCTCAACCGGCTGCTGGCGACGCCTACTTCGTAATGACCAGCAGGTGGAAGCTGCCCGGGATCATGGGCGGACGGCTGCGCCGGCCCCCCGGAGCGGCCGCCGGCCGCGGTCCGTACTTGGCGGTGACCGTGAAGATGGTGTGGGTTTTGGGGTCAATCTCCATGGTCCGCGCGCCCGATTCGGTGGTGATATTGCCCACCTCGGTGAACTGGTTGGGATTGTCCTCGTGGATCACGGTGATGGTGCCGTCGCCCTGCGAGGTGAAGAGCAACTGGGTGCTGGGTTCGAAGCGCGAAGCGTCAATCCCCGAGCCGATCTTGGGGGTGGCGATGACCTTGCCGTTGTCGGTATTTACGATGGCGACGACGCCGCTGTGGCAGCCGGCGAAGACGCGATGGTGGGCGGCGTCGATCGAGACGCCCGACGGCCCTTCGCACGGGGCCAGCGGAAAGCGCCCCAAGATCTTCAGGGTGTGGGCGTCGATGTCGAGGATTTCGCTCTTGTCCTCGAGCACGTTGAAGATGTGGCCGCGGCCGTCGCTGGCGCCGAACTCGGGCCCGCCGCCGAGGTCAATCGTGCCGGCGGTGGCGCCGGTCTTGGCGTCCACCGCGATGGCCTGGTTGGCGTCGCCGCAGAAGGCGAAAATCCGGTCGGTGGCGGGATCGTAGATGATGCCGTCCACGTCCTTGGGCGCCGGGATCTCCTTCAGCTTGGCGAGCGAGTGGATGTCGAACTCGGTGATGGTGGCGTTGCCGCCGTTGGTGATGAAGCCATGGCCGTCCTTGTCGGAGATGGCGATGCCGTGGGTGCCGTGCAGGTCGGCGATGGTGCCCACCACCGCCTGCGTGTCCATGTTCAGCACCAGCACCTCGTTGCCGTGGGAAATGTAGAGCCGGCGGTTGGCGGGGTCGCCGGTGAGGTAATCCCAGCCGCCGGTACCGGGGAGCGGAAGCGTTTTCGAGACGTGGTAGCCTTCCGGACCGGCGGTCTGGCGCGGCGTCGCGGCGTAGGCCGCGGTCGCCAGGGATAGGACGCCGATGCCGGCGGCCAGGGTCAACAAACGCATCGTTGTCATGGAAGTCTCCTGAATTTAATGGTTGGGAATGACCAGTAGATGGAAGCTGCCCGCCACCATTTGCCGGCGGGGTCCGCGCCCACGGCCGGCCGGTGCCGCTTCGCCCGCCGGGCGGGGCGGAGCGGGCTCGAACTTGGCGGTCACGGTGAAGAGCGTGTGCGTCTTGGGGTCGAGCTCCATGGTGCGCGCGCCCGCCTCGGTGGGGATGTTACCCACCAGGGTGAGCTTGCCGGGGCTGTCTTCGTGGGCCACGGTGATGGTGCCGGTGCCGCCGCCGTTGGAGCTGAAAGCCAGCTTGGTGCCCTCGTCGAAGCGGTTGGCGTCCACACCCGGGCCGATCGGGACGGTGGCCACGATCGCGCCGGTGTCGGCGTTCATCATGGCCATCATGCCGTTGTGGCAGCCGATAAACAGCCGCCGGGTTTGCGTGTCCATGGCCAGGCCGGAGGGTCCTTCGCAAGGCGCAAGCGGCCACTGGTGGGTGATCTTGAGCGTCTTGGCGTCAATTTCGATCTCGACGCTGGAATCCTCCATGTTGTTGTAGACGTGGCCCCGGCCGTCAGCCACGGCGTATTCGCTGGCCTTGCTGGGCAAATCCACGGTGCCCGCCACCTCGCCGGTCTTGGCGTCCACCGCCACCGCTTTGCTGTCGTGGTTGAAGGCGAAGACGCGGTCGGTGGCCGGGTCATAGATGATGCCGTCCGGGCGCTGGATCGGCAGCGGGATTTCCTTGATGGTGGCCAGCGTCTTAAGGTCGAACTCGGTCATGCTGTTGCCGCCGCCGTTGCTGGTGAAACCGTGGCCGTCCTTGCCGGAGATGGCGACGCCGTGGGTGCCTTTCAGTCCTTCAACTTTGCCCACAACCTGGAAGGTGTCGGCGTTGACCACATCTTCTTCGGTACTGGCGGAGACGTAGATCCGGCGACCGGGTACGTCAATGCCGAGGTAGTCCCAACCGCCGCCGCCGGGCAGCGTCACCGACTGGCCGACGTGATAGCCGCCGGGACGATCCGAACCGCTCTGCGCGCCCGCCAGCAGGCACACCGCCAGCACGCCCAGACCCAAGCCCACCCATCGCAACTTGCTCATAGAAAAAGACCTCCGCAGTGCCCACGCTAGTCAGTATGAGATTAAGCCAAGCTGAACGCCGGTTGACAGGAGGTCCGGATTACGGGTAAGCTGGATTCCTCTCATGCAGGGCCGTCGCCAGCATCGCCATCAGCACCATCACCACGTGATCCACGTGCCGGCGATCCGCTGCGTCTTCGACTTCCAGCCGTAAGAGACGGCCAACCAAGACCAGATTCGAGCCCGCCGGCGCCCAGCGCTGGCGGGCTTTTTGCTTTAGTCCCAGGGTTGCACTCATGACCGATGTACTTCTCGATTTCGAAAAACAAGACGGCCTCACCCCCGGCATCGTGCAGGACGCCCGCACCGGCCAGGTGCTGATGCTGGGCTTCCTCAGCCCGGAGAGCTGGCAGCGCACCCGCGAAACCGGCTACGTCACCTTCTGGAGCCGTTCCCGCCGCCAGCTCTGGAAAAAGGGCGAAACCAGCGGCAACCGTTTACGCCTGGTGGAGGCGGCGACCGACTGCGACCGCGACACACTGCTGCTGCGGGTCGAGGTGGAGGGCGACGGCGTGGTCTGCCACGAGGGCACGGTGAGTTGCTTCACCAAACCGCTCCGCACCGAGGTGCGCGCATGAGCGCGAAACTTCGCCTCGGACTTCCCAAGGGCAGTTTGCAAGAGGCCACCCTGGCGCTCTTCCGGCGCGCGGGGTGGAACATCTTCGCCGACGGCCGCTCGTACTTTCCCGCCATTGACGATCCCGAGATCGAGTGCATGCTGATCCGCGCCCAGGAGATGGCCCGGTACGTGGATCACGGCGTGCTGGATGCCGGGCTTACCGGCATGGACTGGGTGGTGGAGAGCGGTCTGCCGGTCCAGAGCGTGGCCCCGCTGGTGTACGCCAAGCAAAGCCGGCGGCGGGTGCGCTGGGTGTTGGCGGTACCGGAGAGCGCACCCTGGCAGCGCGCCGAGGACCTTGCCGGCAAGACCATCGCCACCGAACTGGTCGACGTGACGCGACGCTACTTCGCGGAACGGGGCGTCCCGGTCAAAGTCGAGTTTAGTTGGGGGGCCACCGAGATCAAGCCGCCGCGGCTGGCGGACGCGATCGTGGAGGTCACCGAGACCGGCAGCTCGCTGCGCGCCAACCGGCTGCGCATTCTCGACACCGTGATGGAAAGCGAAACCCATCTCATCGCCAACCCGGCCGCGCTGTCCGATCCGTGGAAGGAGCGGAAGATCGCCAACCTCGCTTTGATGCTGATGGGCGCCATCTCCGCGCAGGGGCAAGTGGGTCTGATGCTCAACGTGGAACAGGCCAGGCTGGACGCCATCCTTGCGGTTCTGCCGGCGCTCAACGCGCCCACCGTGTCCGCGCTGAGCGATGCGCGCTGGGTGGCGGTCAACACCATCCTGGACGAGGGCGCGGTGCGCGAAGTGATCCCGCGGCTCAAGGCCGCGGGCGCCGCCGGCATCGTGGAGTATCCGCTCAACAAGGTGGTGCTGTGAAACTGCTCCGATCCGAACAAGCCGGAGAAGCGCTGGCATTCCTCACCGATCGCCGCCAGGCCGCCTACACCCGCGTCCGGCCGGCTGCGCGGCGCATCGTCGGGACGGTGCGCCGGGGCGGCGACGCCGCGCTTCTACGCCAACGCGCCAAGCTGGACGGGCTCGATCCCTCGGTTCCGCTGCGGGTTGCCACAGCGGAGATGCGCGCCGCCTGGGCGTCCGCGCCGGCGCCGCTGCGCCAAGCGCTGACCACCGCGGCGCGCCGCCTGCGCGCCTTTGCCGCGCGCCAGCGGCCGCGCGACTTCAGCTTCGCCCCGGTGCCGGGGCTGCGCGTGGGCCAGCGCGTGGTACCGCTCGACGCCGTGGGCTGTTATGTTCCGGGCGGACGCTACCCGCTGCCCTCGACCCTGCTCATGACCGTGATCCCCGCCCAAGCGGCGGGCGTGGCGCGCATCGCGGTGGTGTGCCCGCGGCCCGCGCCGGAGATTCTCGCCGCCGCCCACGTGCTGGGCGTGACCGAGTTGTACCGCGTCGGCGGCGCGCACGCGATCGGGGCGCTCGCCTACGGTACGGCATCCATCCCGCCGGTGCAGAAGATCGTTGGGCCGGGCAACGCCTGGGTGACCGCGGCCAAGGAGTTGGTGGCGCCCGATTGCGCCATTGATATGCTGGCCGGCCCCACCGAGATCGCGGTGGTCAGCGAGCGCGGCGACCCCGCCTTGATCGCCGCCGATCTGGTGGCGCAGGCCGAGCACGACCCGGATGCGGTGGGGATCCTGCTTACCAGTCGAGTGGGGCTGGCGCGCGCGGTGCGGGCCGAGGTGGGTCGCCGAGTGCTGGCCTATCCGGTGGCGGCGCAGGCGCTGGGCAAGCGCGGGCTCATCCTGGTGACGGCCAATGCGGCGGAGGCTCGGTATCTCGCCAACCGGATCGCTCCCGAGCACCTGACGGTGGACGCCGCGGGCGATCTTGCCTGGGTCCGCAACGCCGGCTCGGTGTTCGTGGGGCGCTGGTCGGCGCAGCCGCTGGGAGACTACGTCTCCGGTCCCAACCACACGCTGCCCACCAGCGGACAGGCGCGGCTGCGCGGCGGGCTCAGCGTGCTCGACTTCGTCAAGCTGATCACCGTCCAGACCTACACCCGCGGCGGCGTGCGCCGTCTTGGCCCGGCGGCCCTGAGCCTGGCGCGCGCGGAGGGACTGGGCGCCCACGCCGCCGCGATCGTGGCGCGAGGTGCCCGTGCTTAGCCCCGCCGCCCGGGTGCGCCGCCGCCAACCGTATCGCCCGCCGCTGGCCGGGCGCACCGGCCTGCGTCTGGATTTCAACGAGAACACGGTGGGCTGTTCGCCGCGCGTGCTGGCGGCGCTCGGCGGGCTCAGCGCCGCCGCGCTCACGCGGTACCCCGAACGCGCCCCGGTCGAGGCCGCACTGGCCCGGCACTTCGGGTTGGCGCCGGAACAGGTATTGCTGACCAACGGCCTCGACGAGGCCATCCAGACGGTGTGTCACACCTATCTGGACAAGGGCGCCGAGCTGCTGCTGCCGGTGCCGACGTACGCGATGTACGAGGTCTACGCCGCGGCCACGCCCGCCGGCATCCGGCGGATTGCGCCGGCGCCGGGGTTCGCGTTCCCGCTCCGGCGGCTGCTCGCCGCCGTCCGCCCGGCCACGCGCCTGATCGCGATTGCCAACCCGAACAGCCCCACCGGGCAGGCCGCCACCCGCGCCGAGTTGGTGCGCGTGCTGGAGGCGGCGCCGCACGCGGCGGTGCTGGTGGACGAGGCCTACTTCCATTTCCACGGCGAGACCGTGCTCGATCTGGTGGGCCGCGTCCCCAACCTGATCGTGGCGCGCACCTTTTCCAAGGCCTACGGCCTGGCCGGCCTGCGGGTGGGATGGCTGGCGGCCGCGGCTGCCCAGATGACGTGGCTGCGGCGCGGCATCTCGCCGTACAGCGTCAACGCGGCGGCGCTGGCCGCGGCCGGCGCCGTGCTCGAGGATGAAGCGTTTCTTCACGCCTACGTGACCGAGGTACTCGCCGCACGCGAGCTCTTCGAAGCCGGCTTGCGCCGCCTCGGCCTGGCCTTCTGGCCTTCACAGGCGAACTTCGTCCTGGTGAATGCCGGAGCGCGCCACGCCTCCGTGGTCAACGGGCTGCGTGCGCGCGGCATCCTGGTGCGCGACCGATCTTCCGATCCCGGCTGCGCCGGTTGCGCGCGCATCACGCTGGGCACCCGGGCTCAAGCGCGGCGAACGCTGGCCGCTCTGACAGGACTACTTTCATGAAACCCAGCAGCCTCCGCACCGCCCGCATCCGCCGCCGCACGGCCGAGACCCGCATCCGATGCGTCCTCACGCTGGAGGGCAGCGGGCAGTATAGGGTCGCGACCGGGATCCGGTTCTTCGACCACATGCTCGAGCTGCTCGCGCGGCACGGTGCCTTCGACCTCGAGCTGGCGTGCCGCGGCGACCTCGACGTGGACCAACACCACACCGTCGAAGACGTCGGCATCGCTCTGGGCCAGGCGTTCGACCAGGCTCTGGGCGACAAGCGCGGCATCCGGCGCGCCGGTTGTTTCCTCATGCCGATGGATGAAACCCTCGGCCTGGCCGCGGTGGACTTTGGCGGCCGCGCCGCGCACGCGGTCGCCACCGGGGTGAAAGCCCGCCTGGTCGGCGACCTCCAGTCCGAGTTGGTGGAAGACTTTTTTGCCGGCTTCGCCCGCGGGGCCAGCGCCAACGTGCATGTCAAGACGCTGTACGGGCGTTCCAGCCACCACAAGATCGAGGCGCTCTTCAAAGCCTTTGCCCGCGCGCTGCGCGGCGCGTGCGCGCGCGAGGCGCGGCTGGCCGCGGTGCTGCCCAGCACGAAAGGCCTGTTGTGATCGCGGTCGTGAACTATCAGGCCGGGAACCTCGGCTCGGTGGTCAAGGCGCTGCAAGCCGCGGGCGGCCGCGTGCGCGTGACGGCGAGCCCGGCGGCGCTGCGGCGTGCCCGCAAGATCGTGCTCCCCGGGGTCGGGCACTTCGCCGCGACGGGGTTCCTGGCCGAGCGCGGTTTGCGCGACGCCCTGGAGGAGCGCATCGCCGCCGGAATCCCCCTGCTGGGCATTTGCGTGGGGATGCAGTGGCTGTTTGCGGGCAGCACCGAAGCTTCCGGGCACCCTGGCCTTGGAGCCTTCTCCCCGACCTGCCGCCGGTTTCCCGCCGGCCGGAAAATCCCGCACGTTGGCTGGAACTCGCTCACCCTGCGGGGGACCTCGCGACTATTCGCCGGGGTTCCGGACGGCAGCTACGTCTACTTCACCCACTCCTGGCGGGCGCCGTTGACCGCCTCCACCGTGGCGGTGTGCGAATATGGCGGCCGGTTTACCGCCGCGGTCGAGCGCGGCGCGCTGTTCGGGGTGCAGTTCCATCCCGAGAAGTCCGGAGCGGTGGGTCTGCGCCTGCTGCGCAATTTTGTGGAGCTGGCATGCTGACCCGGCGCATTCTGGCCTGCCTGGACTTGCGCGCGGGGCGGGTGGTGAAGGGCATCCGCTTCCGCGGGCTGGTGGATGCGGGCGATCCCGCCGCGCTGGCCGCGCGGCACGCCGACGCCGGCGCCGACGAGATCGTGCTGCTCGATATCGCCGCGACCCCTGGCGGCCGCGGCACCGCGCTTACGGCCGTACGCCGCACCGCGCGCCGGCTCTTCATTCCGCTGGCGGTGGGCGGTGGCATCCGCAGCCTGGCCGATGCGGAGGCGCTGTTCGCCGCCGGCGCGGACAAGGTCAGCGTCAACTCGGCCGCGCTGGATCGCCCGGAGCTCATTACCGAGATCGCCGCGCGGTTCGGTTCGCAGGCGGTGATCGTGGCGATTGACGCGCAGCGTACGATGGCGGGCGCCCGGGGCGCCACGGTTTACGCCTCCGGCGGCCGCCGGGCGACGAAGCGCCGCCCCGCGCCCTGGGCGCGCGAGGCGCAGGAGCGCGGGGCGGGCGAGATCCTGCTCACCTCGATGGACGCCGACGGAACCCGGGCCGGCTTCGACTGCGAGCTGACCGCCGCGGTCAGCGCCGCCGTCCGCATCCCGGTGATCGCCTCCGGCGGCGCGGGGTCGGCGCAACACTTCACCGACGTCTTCCGCGAGGGGCGGGCCGATGCCGCCCTGGCGGCGGGCATTTTTCACTCCGGCCTGGTTGACATCGGCATTCTCAAAGAGGAGCTGCGCCGCGACGGCATCCCGGTGCGCCTGCCATGCTGATTCCTTCGATTGATCTGATGGGCGGGCGCATCGTCCAGCTCGAGCAGGGAGAAACGCCGCGGCTCGCGTTCGACGACCCGGAGGTGTGGATCGAGCGCTTCGCGGCCTATCCGCTGGTGCAGTTGGTGGATCTGGACGCCGCCAAGCGCATCGGCGACAACCGCGGGCTGGTGGAGCGCATTGCACGCCGGCTGCCGGTGCAAGTGGGTGGGGGCATCCGCACGCCGGAGCAAGCGGCGGCGCTGCTCGAGACGGGCGCGCGGCGGGTGATTGTGGGGTCGGCCCTGTACCGCGGGGGCGCGGTGGACGAGGCCGCGGCGGCGGCGTTCGCGCAACGCATCGGTCCGGCCGCGTTTGCCGCCGGCATTGATGCCCGCGCCGGCCGCATCGCCGTGCACGGGTGGCGCGAGCAGGTCCCGATTACACCGGCGCAGGCTATCGCCGCGATCGAGCCTTTCTGTGGCGCCTTCCTTTACACGCATATCGACACCGAGGGTACGCTGCGGGGCTTTCCTCTGGAGGTGGCGCGCGAGCTGCGTCCATTGACCCGGCGTCAGCTCATCGTCGCGGGCGGGATTCGGGACCGGGACGAGATCACCCGCCTTGAAGCCCTGGGCGTGGATGCGGTCGCGGGCATGGCGCTCTACACCGGCCGGCTGTGATATGCTCGGCGTAGAATTGTAGATAAGCATAGGGAGAACCATGAGCCGCCCCACCGATCTTGTGCAAGGCACGCTGGATCTGTTGATCCTCAAGACGATCGCGCTGGAGCCGAGCCATGGCTGGGGCATCGCGCAGCGCATCCAGCAGATCTCGCGCGACGAACTGAAAGTGCAGCAGGGCTCGCTCTACCCGGCGCTGCACCGGCTGGAGCAGCAGGGCTGGATCCGGGCCGACTGGGGCGCCAGCGACAACGGCCGCCGCGCCCGCTTCTACTCGCTCACCGCCGCCGGGCGGCGCCAACTGCAGCGCGAGTTGGCGGAGTGGGACCGGCTCTCGGCGGCGATCGGGCTGGTGATTCAGGAGACATAACCATGCCGCGCTGGAGCGCCAAACTGCGTTTGCGACTGCGCTCGTTGCTGCTGCCGGGCCGGGTACAGCGGGAACTGGATGAAGAGATCCAGGACCACTTGCGGCGCGAGGCCGAGCTGGCGGGTGCGGCCGAGGCGCTGCGCCGGTTCGCCGCGGGCGGCAACCTGGACGCGGTGCGCGAGACATGCCGCGACCAGCGCCGGGTGGCGGCGGTGGAGAATTTCGTGCAGGACGCGCGCCGAGCGCTGCGCCGCCTGGCGGCCGCGCCCGGCTTCACACTCACCGCGCTGGCGGCGCTGGGGTTCGGGCTGGCGGCGGCTACCGCGATGTTCGGCCTTTGCGACGCGGTGTTATTGCGGCCGCTGCCCGGGGTGAGCGCGGGCGGGCTGGCGCACCTCGAGCGCTACGACGGGGCGGAGCTGCTGGGCGATTTCAGCTATCCCGACTACCAGGACTACCGCGCCCTGAGCCGCTCGTACGGCACACTTGCGGCGGCCTCCAATTTCGACTTCGACATCACATCGGCCGCGGGTACGGAGACGGTGCCGGCCGAACTCGTATCCGGCAATTACTTCGCCACGCTGGGCGTGGGCGCGGAGTTGGGACGCACGCTGTTGCCGGGCGACGAGCCGGCCGGCGCCAACCAGGTGGCGGTGGTGAGCGACCGGTACTGGCGGACGCGCATGGGCGCCGACCCGGCGGCGCTAGGGCGGGCGATCGAGGCCAACCACACCGC
>Ga0134125_10002963_pt1 | contig 19894 bp, 22 predicted proteins | sample KB31751_FD_96464 | JGI IMG/M metagenome (GOLD analysis project Ga0134125, IMG submission 96464) | Terrestrial soil microbial communities with excess Nitrogen fertilizer from Kellogg Biological Station, Michigan, USA - KB3-175-1 | ecosystem: Environmental > Terrestrial > Soil > Unclassified ... | reverse complement strand
TGGACGGGGCGCTGGTGGCGCTGAAGACCATTCCGCGGGCGCAGCTGCACGTCTTCGGGCAGTGTGGGCACTGGGCGCAGGTGGAGAAGTTCGACGAGTTCAACAAGCTCACCATCGATTTCCTGGGAGGTGCGTGATGAGCATCCGGTCGCTGGGCTGGCTGCGCATCGAGGCCACCGATATGGCGGCCTGGCGCGAGTACGGCCTGAAAGTCCTCGGCATGGTCGAGGGTAAGGGTGCCACCGAGGGTGCCCTGTATCTGCGGATGGACGACTTTCCGGCGCGGCTGGTGATCGTGCCCGGCGAGCAGGACCGGCTTGCCGAGGCCGGCTGGGAATGCGCGAATGCCGAAGGCCTGCAAGAAATCCGGAACCGGCTCGACGTGGAGGGCACGCCCTACAAGGAGGCCACCGCCGCCGAACTCGCCGAACGGCGAGTGGACGAGATGATCCTGTTCTCCGACCCGTCGGGCAATCCGCTGGCGGTCTTCCACGGGGCGGCTCTGGAACACCGTCGGGTCGTCAGCCCGTACGGGCACAAGTTCGTCACCGGCGAGCAGGGCCTGGGGCACGTGGTGCTCACCACCCGCGACGACGCCGAGGCGTTGCACTTCTATCGGGACGTGCTGGGGTTCAAGCTGCGTGACTCGATGCGGATGCCCCCGCAGATGGTGGGACGGCCCGCGGACGGTGCGCCGGCGTGGCTGCGCTTCTTCGGCTGCAACCCGCGTCACCACAGCCTCGCCTTTCTGCCGCTGCCCACGCCCAGCGGAATCGTGCACCTGATGGTCGAGGTCGAGAACGCCGACGACGTGGGCCTGTGCCTGGACCGCGCGTTGCGCCGCAAGGTGCCGATGTCGGCCACCCTTGGCCGGCACGTCAACGACCTGATGCTGTCCTTCTACATGAAGACACCCGGCGGGTTCGACGTCGAATTCGGTTGCGAGGGAAGGCAAGTCGAAGACAGCGGCTGGGTCGCCCGGGAAAGCACCGCCGTCAGCCTGTGGGGCCACGACTTCACGGTCGGCATGCGCGGCTGACCATGTCAGCGCCCCTCGATCCGCGGACCTTCCGGCAGGTGCTGGGCCAGTTCTGCACCGGCATCACCATCATCACCACCGTGCACGACGAGGCCCCCGTCGGCTTCGCCTGCCAGTCCTTTGCGGCGCTGTCGCTGGACCCGCCGCTGGTGCTGTTCTGCCCGACCAAGGTGTCACGGTCCTGGAAGGCGATCGAGGCCACCGGCCGGTTCTGCGTCAACATGCTGACCGAGAACCAGAAGCACGTCTCGGCCCGCTTCGGCTCCAAGGAGCCCGATAAATTCGCCGGCATCGACTGGCACCCTTCCGATCTCGGCTCACCGATCATCGACGGGTCGCTGGCCTACATCGACTGCACGGTGACCTCCACGCACGACGGGGGCGATCACTTCGTGGTGTTCGGTGCGGTGCAATCGCTTTCGGAGGCGCCCAAGATCAAGCCGCGGCCGCTACTGTTCTATCGCGGTGAGTACACCGGCATCGAACCGGACAAGACGACGCCGGCGCAGTGGCGCGACGACCTGGAGGCATTCCTCACCACCACCACCCAAGACACCTGGTTGTAGCGGCGACCTACCGCTTCTCGGTTCGCGAGCGTAACGCCACGGTGAATTGGCGTATGTCTTTTCGCACCGGCGTTACGCCCGCGGGATACCCGATCGCCGAACGTTGCGCGCAGGGCCCAGAATGGTTTCATGATGCTGGATCTCAACGCGTACTTCGACCGCATCGGCTACGGCGGTGCCGCCGAGCCGAATCTCGAGGTGCTGCAGGATCTGATGACCGCGCACACCGGGGCGATCCCGTTCGAGAACCTCGATCCGCTGATGGGGGTGCCGGTCGACGACCTGAGCCCGGAAGCCCTCACCGACAAGCTGGTGCACCGGCGCCGCGGCGGCTATTGCTACGAGCAGAACGGCCTGATGGGATACGCGCTGGCCGAGATCGGGTTTCGGGTGCGGCGACTGGCCGGCCGGGTGGCCTGGATGCTTCCGCCCGACGCGCCGTTGGGTGCCCAGACACACACGGTGTTGGCGGTGACGTTCCCGGGCTCGCAGGGCTCCTATCTGGTCGACGTCGGCTTCGGTGGCCAGACACTGACCTCCCCCATCCGCTTCGAGACCGCAAACGCCCAACAGACAACACACGAGCCGTACCGGCTCAACGACCGTGGCGACGGCCTGGTGTTGCAGGCCATGGTCGGCGGCGAGTGGAAACCGCTGTACGTCTTCGGCACCCAGACCGTGCCGCAGATTGATCTGAAAGTGGGCAGCTGGTACGTCTCCACGCATCCCGAGTCGATCTTCGTGACCGGCCTGATGGCCGCCCTGACTACCGACGACGCCCGCTATAACCTGGCCGGCCGCAATCTGACCGTCCACCGCGCCGACGGCAGCGAGAAAACCCGCCTCGACGACGCGGCGGCGGTCGTCGACGTGCTCAGTGAGCGATTCGGCATCGACGTGGCCGGCCTGGGCGAACGGGGTGCGCTCGAGGCGCGCATCGGGCAGGTGCTCGACGCTTAGTCCGCTGCCGCTAGCGCACCGAAAGCCACGGACCGAGCCGTCGCACCGCTTCCTCGATGTCGTTGGTGGGGCCGGCGAAGGACAGCCGGACGAACGAATTGCCCCGGGTGGTGTCGAAGTCGATACCCGGTGCGATGGCAACGCCGGTTTCCTCCAACAGTTTTGAACAGAACCTGAGCGAGTCGTCGGTGAAATCCGAGACGTCGGCGTACACGTAGAAGGCGCCATCGGTGGGCGCCAGCCGCTCGACGCCGATGCCGCGCAGCCCGTCCAGCAGCAACGAGCGGTTCCTGGCGTAGTGGTGCAGGTGGCCGTCGGCCTCGGCCGTCGCCTCCGGGGTGAAGGCCGCCACCGCGGCGAGCTGCGACAGCACGGGCGGGCAGATGGTGAAGTTCCCGGTGAGGCGATCCACCGCGCGGCGTAACTCGGCGGGCACCAGCAGCCAGCCGAGCCGCCAGCCCGTCATCGCGTAATATTTCGAAAAGCTGTTGGCCACCACGGCATTTCGCGATGTCTGCCACGCGCAGCTGGTCTGCGGCGCGCCCTCGTAGACCAGGCCGTGGTAGACCTCGTCGCTGATCAACCGCGCCCCCGAGGCGTCGCACCAGGACGCGATGGCGGCCAGCTCCTCCGGCGCGATGACCGTTCCGGTGGGGTTGGCGGGGCTCGCCACGATGACGCCCTGCACCGGGGGGTCGAGTTCGGCGAGCATCTGCGCGGTGGGCTGGAAGCGGGTCTGCGGCCCGCAGGGGATCTCCACCACCTCGCATCCCAATGCCGACAAGATGTTTCGGTAGCAGGGATAGCCGGGGCTGGCCAGCGCCACCCGATCACCGACGTCGAAGCAGGCCAGGAAGGTGAGCAGGAACCCACCCGAAGAGCCCGTGGTGATCACCACCGCGTCGGACTCGACCTCGAGCCCGTGCTGGCGCTGGTAGTCCGCGGCGATCGCGGCACGCAGCTCGGGGATGCCCAAGGACACCGAGTAACCGAGCTCGTTGGAATGCACGGCCGCCGCCGCGGCCGCTCGCACCGGCTCGGGTGCTCCGACGCTGGGCTGGCCCGCCGACAAGTTGACCAGATCACCGTGGCTGCGTTGGCGTTCGGCCGCCGCCAACCAGACATCCATCACATAGAACGGTGGGATGCCGGCGCGAAGCGAGACACGATCGGTCACGGCGTCCTGAGTACCTCGGATTCCAGTCGGTTAAGCAGCTCTCGTGGCGTATCCAGCAGATGCGCGCTGCCGTGGGCGCGTTTGAAGTACAGGTGCATGTCGTGTTCCCAGGTGATTGCGATGCCGCCGTGCAGCTGGATGCCTTCGGCGGCCACGGTGTTCAGGGCCTCGGTGGCGGCCAGGCGGGCGGCGGCGGCGTTGGTGGGAGTGGGGTCGTCACACGCGTCGGCGACGACGGCCTTCGCCGCGGCGACCGTGACATACATATCGGCCATCCGATGCTTGAGCGCCTGAAAGCTGCCGATCGGACGGCCGAATTGCACTCGGTCCTTGGCGTATTCGACGGTCAGCTCCAAACAGCGTTCGGCGGCACCGATCTGCTCGGCGGCCAGCAGGACGGCCGCCTTGTCCGCCAGGCCCGGGTCCGGGCCGATCGCTTCGGTCTCCTCCGGTTGCACCCGCGCCAGGCGCCGGGTCGGGTCCATCGTGGTGACGGCCCGCGTGCCGAATCGGGTCCACCTGCTCAGCCGGCCGTCCTCGACGGCGACCATGACGTCGGCGATGTCGCCGTTGACCACATAGTCGGCATCGAGCACCAGCGCGCCGATCGAGACGCCCTCGGTCAGTCCTTCCAACGTCGCGGCGTCCGGCTCGGCGGCGCTCAGTAGCGCCAGCTCGGCCAGCGTGGTGCCCAGCAGTGGGGAGGGCACCAGGGCGCGGCCCAGCTCCTGTAAAACCGCTGCGGCATCGGCCAATTCACCGCCCGCGCCGCCCAATTCCTCGGGTATGACCAGGGCCGCGGCACCGACCTGCTCGCAGAGCAGTTGCCAGAGCGATTCGTCGTAGCCGCGGTCAGACTCCATGGCGGCGCGCACCGCCGCCGGAGCGGCGTGCTTGGCCACCAGGGCGGTGACGGTCTCGGCCAGCATCTGCCGTTCTTCAGTCATGGGCGCCGCTCCTTCGGGACTCGACTCGTGCTCATAGGGCCTCCAGCACTCGCCGCCGATGGTCCTGCGGCGTGCCCCAGGCGGATCGCAGCGCCTGCACCCGCAGCAGCAACAGCGACAGGTCGTGCTCCTGGGTGAAACCGATCGCACCGTGGGTCTGCAGCGCCGAGCGCGCGGCCAACAGCCCCGCCTCCGACGCTGCCGCCTTGGCCGCGCTGACGGCCCGAGCGCTCGCGCTCGGGTCATCGGCCAAAGCCAACGCCGCGCCGTGCACCAGCGGCCGGGCCAGTTCGATGGCGATGTGCACGTCGGCGAGCTTGTGTTTGATCGCCTGATACGAGCCGATCACCCGCCCGAACTGGGTGCGCTGCTTGGCGTAGTCGACGGCGGCGTCGCGCAGCGCCTCGGCGGCGCCGACCAGTTGTGCCGCGGTGGCCAGCGCGCCGAACTCGTAGGCGCGCTTGATATCCGCCTCCCACGCCGACCCGGCCGCGGTCACGTCGAACAGGTGCCGGCTGGGGTCGACGGACTCGTGCTCGTCACCCGCGGTGGCTTCGGCGACCCCGTCGTCACCGGCCAGCAGCACCAGCCCGGCCGCGTCGGCGTCAACGGCGCGCGGTACCTGCGGCGGCAGCGCGACGGTGGCGATGAGCTCACCGGCGGCCAGCGCCGCGCAGCGCTCGGCGTGATCGTCGGAGGCCAGCAATACCGGAGCCACAGCGATGGATTCGACCACCGGGCCGGGCACACACCAGCGCCCGAGGCGCTCGAGGGCGACGACCAGGTCGATCGGGTCAGCCTCGATGCCGTCGAATTTCTCCGGCACGGCCAGGGCGGTGACGCCCAGGTTGGCCAGCTGCTCCCACACCTTGCGGCCCGGCGCGGTATCGCCCACGGCCCACGCGCGCACGGCGCCGGGCAGGTCCGCCGCGGCGAGCGCGGCGTCGATGCTGGCCGCGAAGTCACGCTGCTGTTCGTCTAGCGCAAATTTCACTTCGTGCCCCCGGACTTTTCGCGAGGCAGGCCCAGCAGCCGCTCGGAGATGATGTTGCGCTGAATTTCGTTGGTGCCGGCGTAGATCGGGCCACCCAGGGCGAACAGCAGACCCTCGGTCCACGGGCCGGCGAGTTCCCCGTCAGCGGCGAGGAGGTCGAGTGCGGTCTGGTGCAGTTCGACGTCGAGATCCGACCAGAACACTTTGGTCACCGACGATTCGGCACCCAGCTCGCCGCCGAGGGCCAGCCTGGTCACCGTCCCGAAAGTCTGCAGCCGGTAGGCCTGCGCCTTGATCCAGCCGTCGGCGACGCGGTCGGCGAACGCGGCCGGTGAGCCGCTGTCCTTCCACAGCCGCACCAACCGTTCCGCCGTCGCCAGGAAGCGGGCCGGGCTGCGCAGCGACATGCCGCGCTCATTGCTCGACGTGCTCATGGCCGCCCGCCAACCTTCGTGCGGGGTGCCGATCACATCCTCGTCCGGCACGAAAACGTCGTCGAGGAAGATCTCACCGAAGCCGGTGTCCCCGCCCAGCTGGACGATGGGCCGCACGGTGATGCCCTTGGCTTTGAGGTCGAACATGAAGTAGGTCAGCCCGTTGTGGCGCTCGGCGCCGGGGTCGGAGCGGAACAGCCCGAATCCCCGCTCGGCGAACGGCGCCCGCGAGCTCCAGATCTTCTGACCGTTGAGCAGCCAGCCGCCGTCGGTCTGGGTGGCGGTGGATCGCAACGACGCTAGGTCGCTGCCCGACTCGGGCTCCGACCACGCCTGCGCCCAGATCTCTTCGCCGCTGGCCATTTTCGGCAGGATCCGGTCCTGCTGCTCCTCGGTTCCGTGCGCGAACAGCGTCGGGGCCAGCATCGACGTGCCGTTGGCGCTGGCCCGGCCGGGCGCCCCGGCGCGAAAATACTCCTCTTCGAACACCACCCAGTGCAGCAGCGGCGCTTCGCGGCCGCCGTAGCGCTTCGGCCAGGTGATCACCGAAAGCCCGGCGTCGAACAGCACGCGGTCCCAATGCCGGTGCTGGTCGAAGCCTTCGGCGTTGTCGTACGACTTCGTCGGGATCGACTCGGCGTTGGCCGACAAGAATTCCCGGACCTCGGCCGCAAACGCCAGGGTGTCGCCGTCTAGCTCCAGATCCATCAGTCCAGCTCTCGCAGTTGTGGTTTGACCACCTTGCCGCCCGCATTTCGCGGCAACGCGTCGACGAACCGCACCGACCGAGGTGCCTTGAAGTTCGCCAAATGCTCGCGGGTGTAAGCGATCACGGATTGTTCGTCGAGTTCGGTGCCGGGCCGGGTGACGAGATACGCCCGGCCGACCTCGCCGAGCCGCTCGTCGGGAACCCCGATCACCGCGGCGTCGGCCACGCCTTCCATCCGGGCCAGCACCTGCTCGATCTCGGCGGGGTAGACGTTGAATCCGCCGCAGATGTACATGTCTTTCAGCCGATCGGTGATGCGCAGGTTGCCGGATCCGTCGAGCACACCGATGTCGCCGGTGTGCAGCCAGCCGTCGGCGTCGATGGCGGCCGCGGTGGCCGCCGCGTCATCGAGGTAGCCCAGCATCACGTTGGGACCGCGCAGCAACACCTCTCCGGATTTGCCGGATTCCTCGGTGTCGATGCGCAATTCGAAGTTGGCGAACGGGCGTCCGCAGGTGGTCGCGACGGTAACCGCATCGTCGTCGGCGCGACACATGGTTCCCATGCCGTTGGCCTCGGTGAGCCCGTAGGCGGTCAGCACGATGTCGATGTCGAGTTCGGACTGCATGCGCTCGACCAACACGACCGGCACGGTCGCCGCCCCCGTCACCGCGAAGCGCAGCGAGCTCAGGTCGTAATTGTCGCGCGCCGGATGGTCCAGCAGGGTCTGGTAAATCGTTGGCGGCCCGGGCAATACGGTGATGCGGTGCTGCTCGATCGCCTGCAGCGCGCGCAGCGGGTCGAAGGTCAGATGCGGGATCAGGGTCGCGCCGGTCTGCAGGCAGGCCAGGATTCCGGCCTTGTACCCGAAGTTGTGAAAGAAGGGGTTGATGCACAGGTAGCGGTCGTCGGCGGTGATCTTGCCGTTGGCCGCCCACGACGCCGAGGCCGACAGCGACTGCCGGTGCGCGCACAGCACGCCTTTGCTGCGGCCGGTGGTGCCGGAGGTGAACAGGATGTCGCTGATGTCGTCGGGCGTGACCGCCGCGGCCCGGGCTTCGACGGCGTCCAGGTCGGTGCCGGCGGCTACGAACTCGTCCCACGTCCCATCTGGGGCGTCGATCGGTATCCGCACGACGTGCCGCAACGCGGGCAGCGTCGCCCGATCCAGATCGGCGACGCGGTCGTTGCCCAGGAATTCGCCCATGCCGAACAGCACCGGCGCGCCGACGCGGGCCAGGATGTCGCCGGCCTCCGCGGCCGTGTAGCGGGTGTTCAGCGGAACCATCGCGGCGCCGGCGTGATGGATAGCCAGGCAGGCCACCACCCAATGCCAGGTGTTGGGCGACCAGATCGCCACCCGATCGCCGGCCCGCACACCGAGCCCGATGAGCGCCGCCGCCGCCCGGTGCACTTCATCGCGCAACGCCGCGGCGGTGAAGGACCGTTCCTCGGTGATCAGGGCGTCGTGATCGGGGAGTTGGCGCGCCAAACGATCCAGCGCCGCGGGCACGGTGCGGGGATCGGTGGTCATCGGCGACGCTCCTCGAATGCTCTGAGTCAGATCGCTCGGCTCCTCATGCCGCCCCGCGGCATGCGTCGTCACCGAGCTACAAAGCAAGTGCTTGGTAGGTTAGCCTACAAGGCATGCAGGACGTCGAGGAGTTCCGGGCCGAGGTCCGCTCTTGGCTCGCCGACAATCTGGTGGGCGAATCCGCAGCTCTCAAGGGCCTTGGCGGCCCCGGCCGTGAGCACGAGGCCTTCGAGGAACGCCGGGCCTGGAACCAGCATCTCGCCAAGGCCGGACTGACCTGCCTGGGCTGGCCGGTCGAACATGGCGGCCGCGGGCTTTCCACCGCGCACCGGGTGGCGTTCTACGAGGAGTACGCCCGGGCCGACGCCCCGGACAAGGTCAATCACTTCGGCGAGGAGCTGCTGGGCCCGACGCTGATCGCGTTCGGGACGCCCGAGCAGCAGGAGCGTTTCCTGCCCAAGATCCTCGACGTCACCGAGCTGTGGTGCCAGGGCTATTCGGAGCCCGGCGCCGGCAGCGACCTGGCCAACGTGGCGACCACCGCCGAGCTGGACGGCGATCAATGGGTGATCAACGGCCAGAAGGTGTGGACGTCGCTGGCGCACCTGTCGCAGTGGTGCTTTGTCGTCGCGCGCTCGGAGAAGGGCTCCAAGCGGCACGCCGGGCTCTCGTATCTGCTGGTGCCGCTGGATCAGCCGGGTGTTCAGGTGCGCCCGATCGTCCAGATCACCGGCACCGCGGAGTTCAACGAGGTGTTCTTCGACGATGCCCGCACCGACGCCAACTTGGTGGTCGGTGAGCCGGGCGACGGCTGGCGGGTCGCGATGGGGACGCTGACCTTCGAGCGAGGAGTGTCGACGCTCGGACAGCAAATCCGTTACGCCCGTGAGCTTTCCAACCTGGTCGAGCTCGCGCAGCGCACCGGCGCCGCGGACGACCCGTTCATCCGCGAGCGGCTGACCCGGGCGTGGACCGGGCTGCGGGCGATGCGCAGCTACGCCCTGGCCACGATGGACGTCGAGCAGCCGGGCCAGGACAACGTGTCGAAGTTGTTGTGGGCCAACTGGCATCGCGACCTGGGCGAGCTGGCGATGGACGTCATCGGCAAACCCGGTCTGACGTTGACCGACGGCGAATTCGACGAATGGCAGCGGCTGTTCCTGTTCACCCGCGCCGACACCATCTACGGCGGGTCCAACGAGATCCAGCGCAACATCATCGCCGAGCGGGTGCTCGGCCTACCCCGAGAGGTTAAGGGATGAGTCTGTCCGAAGCTCCCAAAGAGATTGCCGGACACGGACTTCTGCAGGGCAAGGTGGTGGTCGTTACCGCCGCCGCCGGCACCGGCATCGGTGCGGCGACCGCACGGCGGGCGCTGGCCGAGGGGGCCGACGTGGTGATCTCGGACCACCACGAACGGCGGCTGGGGGAGACGGCCGGCGAGCTGGCCGCGCTCGGGCAAGGCCGCGTCGAAAGCGTGCTGTGCGACGTGACGTCCACCGCCCAGATCGACGCGCTGTTCGCGTCGGCCACGGCCCGATTGGGGCGCATCGACGTCCTGGTCAACAACGCCGGGCTGGGCGGGCAGACGCCGGTGGTCGACATGACCGACGAGGAATGGGACCGCGTCCTGGACGTGACCCTGACATCGGTGTTTCGCGCCACCCGCGCGGCGCTGCGCTACTTTCGCGAGGCGTCGCACGGCGGGGTGATCGTCAACAACGCCAGCGTCCTGGGCTGGCGGGCCCAGCACTCGCAGGCGCACTATGCGGCCGCCAAGGCCGGTGTGATGGCGCTAACCCGGTGCAGCGCAATCGAAGCCGCGGAGTACGACGTCCGGATCAACGCGGTGTCGCCGAGCATCGCGCGGCACAAGTTCCTGGACAAGACGACGTCGTCCGAACTGCTGGATCGGCTCTCGGCTGGTGAAGCCTTCGGCCGCGCCGCCGAGCCGTGGGAAGTCGCGGCCACCATCGCGTTCCTGGCCAGCGATTACTCGAGCTACCTCACCGGCGAGGTCATCTCGGTGTCGAGCCAGCACCCCTAACTAGCCAAGCAAGCGCTTGGTTGATACTCTGGTCGGGTGGACGGTGTGACCGGTCAGGCCAACAGCCGACGAGACGAGTTGCTGGAGCTTGCCGCGACCATGTTCGCCGAGCGCGGGCTGCGCGCCACCACCGTGCGCGACATCGCCGACAGCGCCGGCATCCTGTCCGGCAGTCTGTATCACCACTTCTCGTCCAAAGAGGAGATGGTCGACGAGCTCCTGCGAAGTTTCTTGGACTGGTTGTTCAACCGCTATCGCGAGATCGTGGACAGCGAGGCCAACCCGCTGGAGCGCCTCAAGGGGTTGTTCATGGCGTCGTTCGAGGCCATCGAACACCGGCATGCGCAGGTCGTCATCTACCAGGACGAAGCCCAGCGGCTGTTGTCCCAGCCCCGGTTCTCCTACATCGAGGACATGAACCGGCAACAACGCAAGATGTGGCTCGAGCTGCTCCACCAGGGCGTCGACGAGGGCTACTTCCGGCCCGAGCTCGACGTCGACCTTGTCTACCGCTTCATCCGTGACACCACGTGGGTATCGGTGCGCTGGTATCAGCCCGGCGGACCGCTCACCGCGCAGCAAGTGGGCCAGCAATACCTCGCCATCGTTCTTGGCGGGATCACCAAAGAAGGAGTCTGAAACATGACAGAGGCGTACGTCATCGACGCTGTCCGTACCGCGGTCGGCAAGCGCGGCGGATCGCTGGCCGGGGTACATCCGGTCGACCTGGGTGCTTATGCGTGGCGCGGACTGCTCGACCGGGTCGACGTCGACCCCGCCGCCGTCGACGACGTGATCGCCGGCTGTGTCGATGCCATCGGCGCGCAGGCGGGGAACATCGCACGCCTCTCGTGGCTGGCCGCCGGCTATCCCGAAGAGGTGCCCGGCGTCACCGTCGACCGCCAATGCGGGTCCAGCCAGCAGGCCATTTCCTTTGGTGCGCAAGCCATTTTGTCTGGTACCGCCGATCTCATCGTCGCCGGCGGCATGCAGAACATGAGCCAGATCCCGATCTCGTCGGCCATGACCGTGGGCGAGCAGTTCGGCTTCACCTCACCGACCAACGAGTCCAAGCAGTGGCTGCACCGCTATGGCGACCAGGAGATCTCGCAGTTCCGCGGTTCGGAGATGATCGCCGAGAAGTGGAACCTGTCGCGCGAAGAGATGGAGCGCTACGCGCTGACCAGTCACGAGCGCGCGTTCGCGGCGATCCGTAGCGGTCACTTCGACAACGAAATCATCACGGTCGAAACCGAATCCGGGCCGTTCCGGGTCGACGAGGGCCCGCGTGAGTCGTCCCTGGAGAAGATGGCCGGGCTCAAAACGCTGGTCGAGGGTGGCCGGCTGACGGCGGCCATGGCCAGCCAGATCTCCGACGGGGCCAGCGCCGTGCTGTTGGCGTCCGAGCAGGCCGTCAAGGAGCACAACCTGACACCGCGGGCCCGCATCCACCACATCAGCGCCCGCGGCGCCGACCCGGTCTTCATGCTGACGGGGCCCATTCCGGCGACCCGCTACGCGCTGGACAAGACCGGGCTGTCGATCGGTGACATCGACACCGTCGAGATTAATGAGGCCTTCGCGCCAGTGGTTTTGGCCTGGCTCAAGGAAGTCAAGGCCGACCCGGAGAAGGTCAACCCCAACGGCGGTGCGATTGCCCTCGGGCACCCGTTGGGCGCCACCGGCGCCAAGCTGTTCACCACCATGCTCAACGAACTGGAGCGCATCGGTGGCCGCTACGGCCTGCAGACGATGTGCGAGGGCGGGGGCACGGCGAACGTCACCATCATCGAGCGCCTGTAACCCGAACCGCGAGCAGACACAGAATCGCACTCCGCACGGCTCGCGCACGCGATTCTCTGTCTGCTCGCGGGTTAGCCCTCGATGAGACCGGAGGCCGCCCGCAGGTGCTCGATCGCGTCGCGCACGATCGAATTGATCAGCTCGGCGCACGATGGCAGGTCCTCGAGGATGCCGGCGACCTGCCCGGACGCCAGCACCCCGGCATCGGTGTTGCCCTCAACGAGCCCGGCTCTCAACAGCATTGGAGTGTTGGCCGCCATCACCACCTGCGACCACGTCAGCTCCTTGCCGTGCCGCATCGCCAGGCCGTCGCTGATCATCGACCGCCACGTCATCCGCGACATGTGCTTGAATTTGGCCGCATTGCGCACGGCCGCGGTGAGACCCCGTACCGGCGACCCGTTTTCCAGCTTCTCGACCAGGCCGGTGCGCAGCACCCGGTGCGGCATGCCGTCCACGCGGGTGGTGACGACGGTGCCGTCCAGGGCCGCTGCCAGGTAGCGCCGTTTGACCGCATCGGGCACGGTCGAATCCGAGGTCAGCAGGAAACGCGTGCCCATTGCCACGCCGGCGGCACCGTAGCTCAATGCGGCGGCAAGCCCGCGCCCGTCGAAGAATCCACCCGCCGCGATCACCGGGATCCCGGTGCCCTGCACGGCGTCCAGCACCGACGGCAGCAGCAGGGTCGTGGCGACCGGCCCGGTGTGCCCGCCACCCTCCCCGCCCTGCACGATCATCGCATCGGCGCCCCAGCCCGCGACCTTGCGCGCGTGCTTGGCCGCTCCGATCGACGGAATCACCACCGCGCCAGCCTCTTTGAGCCGGACGATGAGCTCCTGCTTGGGCGCCAAGGCAAAGGACGCGACCTTGACGCCTTCGCGGATCATCAAATCGACGCGGTCGCCGGCGTCGGCGGCGTCGGCGCGGATGTTCACGCCGAACGGCTTGTCCGTCGCGGCCTTGACCTTGGCGATGGCCGTCGCCAATTCGTCCAGCGTCATGGTGGCCGAGGCCAGGATGCCCAGCCCGCCCGCGTTGGCGGTGGCGGACACCAGTCGGGCGCCGGCGACCCAGCCCATCCCGGTCTGCACCACCGGGTGCTCGACACCAACCAGTTCGGTCAGCGGCGTACGCAACTTCATCAACGTATCTCTCGGTCGCGCAAGGACTTCGGATCGATCGTCTCGCGGATGAGGCGCAGTTCGTCGTCGGTGGGCAGACGGGTCTCGGCGGCCTCCTCGAGGCCGTGGATCTCGAATGAGGTGGCTTCGCGGACCTCCTCCGCTGAGACGCCGGGGTGCAGGCTCAGCGCCCGCATGGTCCGGTCGGGGCCGCCGAAGTCGAACACGCCGAGGTTCGACACGACCCGGTACGTGTTGGCGAAGCGAAACGCCGGATTGTCGGCATCCACCTTGTCCCAGCCGACACCGCAGACCACGTCCACCTTTTCGCTGAACACCCGCTTGGAGTGGTTGCCCACCCAGTAGCTGGTCGCGTGGTTGATGGCGTTGCCGGGGGCGCCGCGCACGCCGAACATCTGGCGTTTGGGTTGCTGTAGCGGGCCGAACGCCGAGATGTTCTGATTGCCGAACCGGTCAACCTGATTGGCGCCCATGACCACATGGCGGCGCCCCCAGGCCAGCGTCTCGAACACGCGGCCGAACGGCATCCACGCCTCGACGGCTCCGGTCGCACCCAGCGCTGGCGTGTCGGCCAGCAACTGGGCCTCGCCGTCGGTCAGCAAGATGTCGGGGGAGAAGGTCAAGCGGGCCAGCCGCGCCCCGACAGAGGCCATGTTGGTCATCGGGCTAACCATGATCTCGCCTGCGTCCCTGAATAATTCGGCGCAGGCGACTGCGCAAACTTCGGCGCGGGTGCTGCTCATTTTTCAGGCCTCCTCTGCGAATGCGCGGACCGCCGCCTGATAGTCGTCTTCGTTGCCCGAGAGGTAGGTCTGGGTGAACTTCTCCCAGCCCTCGTCGGTCGAGGCCGCCTCCGCGTAATGCCGCTGAAACTTCTCGTCCCGGCCGTAATCCGGTGCGGCGGTGGTGAAGTGGGCCCCACCAGGCGCCTCCACCACGCTGTCGACCATCATGCGGTTGACCAGCAGCGCCTGCGGCGGCACCGCCTTGATCAACTCCTGCGTGGAGACGACGCGCTCCACCGACAGATGGCGCTTGTCGGCGGCCATCAGGAACAGATCGTCGAAATAGGGGTCGATGCCGGTGTAGGCGGCATTGCCCTGGCTGTCGCCGAGGTGCAGGTGCACGAAGGCGGCGTCCAGGCGCAGCGCCGGCATGGCGATCAGGGTTTCGTGGCCACCGCCGGGCGCCGGATACGGGCTGGTGACGGTGGCCAACTCGCCCTCCCAGAAGTCGGGCACCGAACTGCCCAGCCCGGCCCGGATCGGCAGGAACGGCAGTCGTTGTGCGGCGGCCTGCAACCCGCAGCGCAGCATGCCCTCGTCCATTTCGCGGGCCTCGATCGCGCCGGCGGCCCGGGCCTTGGCGAACCATGGGTCGTAGAACGGCGGGGAGTCCAGCGAGACGAACCCGTAGTAGGCGCGCTTCACCTTGCCCGCCGAGCACAACAGCCCCAGGTCGGGGCCGCCATAGCTGACCACGGTCAGGTCCGTGACATCGGTGCGCAGCAGGGCTCGCACGAATGCCATTGGCTTGCGCCGCGATCCCCAGCCGCCGATGCCGATGGTCATGCCGCTGCGCACGTATGCGACGGCCTCGTCGAGGCCGGTTCTCTTGTCGGTCATTCCTTGTTGCCCTTTGCCGTACCGGCGAACGCATCGCGGTGCTCGTCGGACACCCCGGCGAGATTGAGCTCGAACGTAAAGCCTTGCTCCATGCGGTAACTCGAGTTGACTCGTTGCACGTCGATGAGGTTCAGCGCCTCTTTGGCGGCGCGGATGACTCGGGTGTCCTTGGCGGCGATGTCTCGCGCGACGCGCAACGCCGCCTCATCCAGCTGATCCCGCAGCACGACCTCGTGCACCGAACCGAAATGGTGCAGGGTGGCGGCGTCGACGGTGGCGGCGGTGAAGAACAGCCGTCGCATCAGGTGCTGGGGAACCAGCCGGGACAGATGGGTGGCCGCGCCGAGCGCGCCGCGTTCGACCTCCGGCAGCCCGAAGGTGGCGTCCTCGGAGGCGACGATGACGTCGGAGTTGCCGACCAGGCCGATACCGCCGCCGACGCAGAATCCGTTCACGGCCGCGACGACGGGCACCGCGCACTCATAGACCGCGCGGAACGCGGCGAAGCAGCCGCGGTTGGCGTCGATCAGCGCGGTGAATCCCTCGGTGCGCTGCATCTCCTTGATGTCGACCCCGGCGTTGAAACCGCGGCCCTCGGCCCGCAGGATGACGACGTGGGTTTCGGGGTCTTGGCCGGCAGCCGTGATGGTGTCGGCAAGGTCGAACCAGCCGCGCGACGGGATGGCGTTGACGGGCGGGAAGTCGACGGTGACCGCGACGATGCCCGGTTCGGTGGTTTTGGATGTGATGGGCAAGGTGCCACTTCCTTGTGGGGATAACTACCTAAGCAAGCACTTGCTTGGTACGCTAGCACAGTGACTCGCGCCGAAGCATGCCCCCCATTTGAAGGAGCCATGAACTTGGGGCTGGCCGGGCGGGTGGTTCTGGTCACCGGCGGTGTTCGCGGGGTGGGTGCCGGCATCAGCTCGGTTTTCGCCGCGCAGGGCGCCACCGTCGTCACCTGCGCACGACGGCCGGTCGAGGGATTGCCGTATGAATTCCACTCCTGCGACGTGCGCGACGACGACGCGGTCAAGGAATTGATCGACACCGTCGCGGACCGGCACGGCGGCCTCGATGTCGTCGTCAACAACGCCGGGGGATCGCCCTACGTGCTGACCGCGGAATCCAGCGCCAAATTCAACCGCAAGATCATCGAGCTCAATCTGATTGGTGCGCTATCGGTTTCGCAGTACGCGAACGACAAGATGCAAGCCCAGCAGCGCGGCGGGTCGATCATCAACATCTGCAGCCTCAGTGGCCGGCGGCCGTCCCGGGCACCGGCGCGTACGGGGCGGCCAAGGCGGGCCTGGAAAGCCTCACCCAGACCTTGGCTGTCGAGTGGGGGCCGAAGGTCCGGGTGAACGCCTGTGTGGTCGGCATGGTGGAGACCGAGCAGTCAGAACTGTTCTACGGTGACGCCGAATCGATCGCCGCGATCTCGAAGAATGTGCCATTGGGTCGTCTGGCCAAGCCCGAGGATGTCGGTTGGGCCGCAGCATTTTTGGCCTCGGATGCGGCCTCCTACATCAGCGGGGCTTCGTTAGAGGTGCACGGCGGTGGCGAGCCGCCGCACTATCTGTCCACCACGACCGCCCGCGCGGTCAAGTAGAGGAGACACGAACTATGGGAGTGGTTGACGGCCGCGTCGTCATCGTCACCGGAGCGGGCGGCGGCATCGGCCGCGCGCATGCGCTGGCCTTCGCCGCCGAGGGTGCGCGGGTGGTGGTCAACGACATCGGGGTGGGCCTGGACGGTTCACCGGCGGGCGGCGGTAGCGCCGCTCAGGGTGTGGTCGACGAAATCACCGCGGTCGGTGGCGAAGCCGTCGCCAACGGATCCAACATCGCCGACTGGGAGCAAGCCGCCGGTCTGATCCAGACCGCCGTCGAAACCTTCGGCGGCCTGGACGTTTTGGTGAACAACGCCGGCATCGTGCGTGACAGGATGATGGCGAACACCAGCGAGGACGAGTTCGACGCCGTCATCGCCGTGCACCTCAAGGGGCACTTCGCCACGATGCGGCACGCCGCGTCGTATTGGCGCGGCCTGTCCAAAGAGGGCCAACCCGTTGACGCCCGGATCATCAACACCAGTTCGGGTGCCGGCCTGCAGGGCAGTGTCGGGCAGGGCAACTACAGCGCCGCCAAGGCCGGGATCGCGGCGATGACGCTGGTCGGCGCGGCCGAAATGGGTCGCTACGGCGTCACCGTCAACGCCATCGCGCCTTCGGCCCGCACCCGCATGACCGAGACCGTGTTCGCCGAGATGATGTCGACCCAGGACCAGGATTTCGATGCGATGGCCCCGGAAAACATTTCCCCGCTGGTGGTTTGGCTGGGCAGTGTCGAATCGCGTGACGTGACCGGCAACGTGTTCGAAATCGAGGGCGGCAAGATCCGGGTCGCCGAGGGCTGGGCGCACGGGCCGCAGATCGACAAGGGGGCGAAGTGGGACCCCGCGGAGCTGGGGCCCGTCGTCGCCGATCTGCTCGCCAAGGCGCGCCCGCCGGTCCCGGTCTACGGCGCCTGACGCACCGCCGACGTTCGGGGACGTGGCTCGCACACCACGAGCGGGATGACCCGGTCGGCGGCTTCGCGGTACTTGCGATATGCCGGGTACATCCGCGTCAGCCGTGGCCAATACCGTTCGTGCTCAGCGTCTGTGGCGTCGCGCGCGACCAAATCCAGGCGCTGGGCCCGGATCTGCACCCGCACCTCGGGATTCTCTGTGAGATTGCGATACCGCAACGGATCTTCGTCTCGCCCGCCGAAGGACGCCGGCAGGATCACCCGGTCGCCGTCGCGCAGGTACAAGGTCGCGGTAGTCCGCGGCTCGTTCGATTTGCGTCCGGTCGTCGTCAGCAGCGCCGCCGGGAACCGCAACAGTTTCGCGCCGAGCCTGCCGTCGGTTCGGCGGTATGCCCAAATGTGCAGGCGCGCGAAGTACTTGAGCAGCAGCGCAATTGGGGGAGAATTGCGGATCCAGTGGGACATGCTACCCAGGATAGTTCGGCTCAGGGGTCGCAGATCACGACCGGGATGACCCGCCCGGTCCAGGACCGATAGTCGTCGAACGACGGATACATCGCATCCAACTTCGGCCAGTACTCGGCGCGCTCCGCCTCGGTGGCATCGCGTGCCTGCAGTTGCAGCACCTCGTCTTTGATCTGCACCGAGACTTTCGGGTTCGCCTTGAGGTTGAGATACCACAGCGGGTGTTTGTCGCTGCCACCCTTCGAGGCGACCAATACCACCCGGTTCCCCTCGCGCAGGTAGAGCAGCGGGCTGACCCGCGGTTCACCGGTCTTGCGGCCCGTGGTGGTGAGCAGCGCGACCGGAGCCTTCTGGAAGGTGCCGCCGAATTTTCCGTTGCTGCGTCGGTAGATCCACGCGTTGCCCTTGGCCATCCATTTGATGATGAAGCCCACCCAGGGTGCGTTCAGTGAACGTGGCTTCGGTTTCGGCATGATGCTCCTCTGTGCTCGATCTGGCGGGCTGCGCCGCACCCGCTTTGCGGGCTGCGTCGTTACCGGCGCTGCTGAATGAAGGGTTGGAAGCGGACCGTGATGTGGTGGATTTCGGCCTTCCCGCTTGCACTTTCGGCCGGAATCGCGAAGGTCTCCTTGACGTGCGCGGCGACCCGACGGCCGCCGAACGCCGCCTTGGTCAGCACCTGGTACGCCGCGTGCACCTCGTCGCCGTCGATGCGGTAGTCCGGCGGCGTCGTGTGCGCCAGCAGACGATACTGGGGCCCGCGATTCAGGCTGCGCCGCAGATGATTTCCCGAGAACCCGTTTTTGATTCCCTGCTCGATGCGGATGCAGTGGGCCGCGAACGGGACGGCGTCGCCGTCATGGCTGACCAGCGCGTCGATGTAGGCCTGTGCCGCGGCGATGCGGCTCTCTTCGGAGACGATCAAGTCGCGAGCTAGATGCGCTCGATGATGGTGCCCGTCGACAGGGCGCCGCCTGCACACATCGTGATCAGCGCGGTGGTCTGGTCGGTGCGCTCCAGCTCGTGCAACGCGGTGGTGATCAACCGGCTGCCGGTGCTGCCCACCGGGTGACCCAGTGCGATGGCTCCGCCGTTGACGTTGACCTTGGCCATGTCCGGTTCGTGCACGCGGGCCCACGAGAGCACCACCGACGCGAATGCCTCGTTAATCTCGGTGAGGTCGATGTCGCCCATCTTCATGCCCGCCTTCTCCAGCACCTTGGCCGTCGACTGCACCGGTCCGTCCAGGTGGTAGTAGGGCTCGGCGCCGACCAGCGCCTGGCTGATGATGCGGGCGCGCGGCCGCAGCCCCAGGGCCTTGGCCTTGTCCTCGTCCATCCACAGCACGGCCGCGGCGCCGTCGGAGATCTGCGACGACGTTCCCGCGGTGTGGATGCCGCCTTCGATGACCGGCTTCAGCGCGCTCAGACCCGACAGGGTCGTCTCGCGCAGGCCCTGGTCGCGGGAGATGGTGACGCGCTCGGACGTCGGCTGCTTGTTCTCGTCGAGCGCCGGGGCTTCGATCGGGGAGATCTCGCGGTCGAATCGGCCCTCGTCCCAGGCCTGCTTGGCCTTGGCCTGCGAGTAAAAGCCGAACTCGTCGATGTCCTCGCGGGTGATGCCACGCCGCTTGGCGATCCGCTCTGCGGCGGTGAACTGGTCGGGCAGGTCGATGTCCCACGACGCGGGCCGCAGGATGCCGCGGTCGGGGCCGGCGTTGGCGCCGAGCCCGACGCGGCTCATGGCCTCGATCCCGCAGGCGATGCCGATGTCGATGGCACCCGCCGCGATCAGGCCGGCCACCAGGCCGTTGGCCTGCTGGCCGCTGCCGCACTGGCAGTCCACGGTCATGGCGCCGACGTGGTCCGGCAGCCCGGCGACGAGCCAGCTGACCCGGCTGATGTTGTTGGACTGCTCGCCG
>Ga0134125_10002962_pt1 | contig 19894 bp, 18 predicted proteins | sample KB31751_FD_96464 | JGI IMG/M metagenome (GOLD analysis project Ga0134125, IMG submission 96464) | Terrestrial soil microbial communities with excess Nitrogen fertilizer from Kellogg Biological Station, Michigan, USA - KB3-175-1 | ecosystem: Environmental > Terrestrial > Soil > Unclassified ... | reverse complement strand
TGGTGCTGAATGCTGAATCATAAGCGGACATTTGCCGAGGCCACATGCGCGACCGCTTTTGGCCGGAGTTCGCCCGATCGGCCCTTGGCGCGGCCGACCCGGCGTAGCGTAGGCTGATTTGACTTGGGTAGCGATCTGGATTAGATGCGCTTTGTGCCCCTATATCCGTCGTTCGTCACCGTGACGGTTTACCACGACGGCCAACATTCGAGCGCTCTCTACTTGCCGATCGCTGCGAAGGTCGATGGATCGTCTCTTTGACTGGGAATCGCCATAGCCATTGCAGTTTGCTGTGGTCGAACGCCCAAACGAACACGGTCTACAACAGTACCCGTTACACAACAATCGGATGAGTGGCCGGTATTGGCCGGTTGCGCCTTTCGCCGACCCTACCGCGGCGGTACGGTTAGTCAACATCGGTACGCCGCTCGGCAATTACCGGAGCAGGTGGTCAACAAAACCAAAATACCCAGCCACGCACATGTAGGGCTTGTCCTACCGCAGAAAGCGCAATTGGCCGATAGCTCATAGCTCGATAAGGAGCGATCATAATTCCGCCTCGCAAGTCAGGAACGATCCGACAGCAGTCAGGTGGAACCGACGAACGAGGCCCCTACGAATCTGCTCAGTAGTCATCGCCGCCGACCACCGTCGCCCCAAGAGATTCGCAGCCCGTGAGACAGGGTACGAGCAGGCTGACTTCGCACGAACCGTCGTGGGGTGTGCCGTGACGATGCCGGATGAACGAACTAGCCTAGCTCTGCTCACCGAGCTGTCGACTCGCATAGAGAATGCACAGCAGGATTTTCAGCGGGTCGCCGAGGAGGTATTCAACCGGCTGGAAGCCATCGACCCTGATCTTGTGGGAGCTTTGGTCGGACTCTTTGAACGTCGGCAGGCCGCCGCGCACTACCTCGCCACTGTCCAGTTCGATGACCGGCCCAACGTTTACGCAACACTCGCTGCCGGCAAACGCAGCTGCGTCTTGGAAGCCATTGTCAAGGTGAAACACGGGATCTTCTGACGCAGCAACTCTTAAGATTGCGGCGTGTTTCGAGGTTGAATTCGCCGGACAGCATTGGCAACGTGGACTGTTCAGGCTACGGCAATGGCGTGGCCGCAATGTCGATTTCGGCAGATTACTGCTTCTTTCTTGCAACAGAACGCGCGCGAACATCCGATGCCTTCGCGCGTGGCAACGCAATGAAATTTCTCTCGAGCATGGCGCCGTAGTTATTCAAGAACGGCAGGTAGAGTTCGACCATCCAATCTCCGCCCTCTCGTCGCCCGGCATACGGGTGAAGAATTTCGCCATCAGGGCGACAACGGTCAAAACGAAGAACGCCTTCATGTGAATAGAGGTGGATGTGCCGCGCTTCCATCATCCGTCTTATCGCATCGGCTGGATAGCCAGGATGCCCAGAACTCTCATGCTCGTGGACCGCTGCCTTCAGCGCATCCTCTGTAGTCAGATGGCAGTGCTCGATCTCCTGTTCGTCGAACACCACCTCTCTGGCGATGTACGGCGGCCCTTCGTACCAGTGAGGGTCATCATGGTCGAGTTGGACAGCGAGAGCTGTCCGCGAGCCAACATCCGTACACCGCCAACGAAATCCGGCTGGTCCGAGAAATTCAAGTCCAAGGAAGAAGTCAGAATGCTTCAAAGCGCCTCCGCGGTGTGACGCTCACATCGAGGCCAGGATTGCCCCGGCCTGCTACAGATATACACCGTGCCGGAGGGCACCAAATAATCTGAGGACACGAGCACGTCCGCCGGAGGCGAGTATGTCACAACAGGTAGCTCCACCCAGTGCCGGGATGGGTTGCCTACAACTATCACTGGGTCGGCAATGACAAGAAAACTCCGGCGATGCGGCTCGGTCTTGCCGATGCGCCATGGAGCTTGGGCGAGATCCTCGCGGGCCGACGTTAATCATCCGGATTCGCGAAGGAAAAAGGCTTCAGCTCTTCAAGATTGCGTGCGATCACCCGGTCCGAAGCGGCGGCGTTGTCCAGACGGTGCCAGAGCAGGAAATAACGCACCAGGCACCGGCGCATGCTCACACGCCAGCACCACCCGTCAGCGATCTTGGCCATGCCGTATTCACGCGCGATGACTGCTTGTTGTGCCTTGCTGAGTTTTGGGTTCGGGACGACATCGGCGCGTTGCCGTTGACGCCAATCGTGATCCTGCTCGATCGCGACGGGCGCTGACCCTTCGTGCGGGGCGGCGTCGCAAATGCGCGCCAGCACGAAGTCGCCGAATTGCTTGCGCTTTTCGTCATAGGCGCGGGCATGCCACCGGAACCCCGCATAGACGAGCGCGTGGGGCCACAGGATACGTTCGTCCGGCACAGGATGTGACATCGACTGGTACTGAACGCGTAATCCGGCACCCTCCCGCACCGCGCGCGTGACATGGCGCAGCGGCTTCGCATCCGCAGGCCACCGCGGGGCCGGAATCGTGTCTGCTGTGAGCGGGCCCTCCAACGTCGGAATACCAGCCCCGCCTGCCAACTCCAACCCGAGACGCAGCAGTCCAAGGTATTCCTCAGGCGAGCTGGAGCTGATCGCCGGACGAAAACTTGGGGACGGCCGCCAGATCCGCAGCGAAGGATCGTACTTGAGGTTGTTGGGCAGCAGCTGCCGATAGAGGCGCAGGTCCTTGGTGATGTGGTTCAACGACACGCCAAAAAGGTTGCACACGCGTTGCCGCGCAACGGCGCCCTCCCAGAGCGCCATCGACTCGATGTACTGGAGCCGCTGCCGTTGCGGGAAGCTGAGTGCAGCCAGCGATTCGCGTGCCGTCATGCTCATCCAATTTTTTTGATTATGTTACTCATAAACGTTGATATACTTGAAATGAGTGTACGAATCAAGTATAAGATCGGCAGCAGCCTGAGAGACGCATGGACATAGATCGCACCCAGCGCTGGCTCGACGCCTTGGGTTACACCGCCCACGGCGAGGCTGTGCACGGTGTCCATGACCCCGTGCCGGCGAAGCACGCTTACGCTTCCGAACTGCGGGCGCTCCTGGATCCGAAAGGGTTCATCAAGGCCACCGCGGTGTTCGATGTGCAAGGCATGCCGACTATGTGCTTCCTGGACCCATCGGGGCGGAAGGAAGGCTGGATCGACGCTGTCCGCCAGCGCATCTGGAACCAGGACTTAGTCTCGATCCTGCTAGTCCTGGAAGACACGCAGTTGACTGCGTACTCGCCGCTCAAGTCCGCCGATGCCGTGGAGATCCTTGCGTTCTCCGATGCGAATCCGTCCGCACGACTCGCGCCCGCCGACGTGCAATCGGGCGATGTGTGGTCGCGCCAACCCACGTGGTTCAATGCCGGCGACAGCATCGACAACGATCTGCTGGATAACTTGGGTGGCGTCATCAAGCGGCTGGTTGCCGAACAGAACCTCGATCGCTCGACGGCGCAATTGCTGCTCGGGCAGACGCTTTTCGTGTCCTATCTCGAACATCGCGGCATCGTCAGTCCCTACTACAGGAAGCAGCACACGGTCGATCCGCTGCACGAACTGATTCAGAAACGCGATCGCGAAGGACTGGTCCGGCTGCTCAGCGAACTCAGCGACAGCTTCAATGGTGACTTCTTGGCGCCCGCCGTGGCGACGCGAGCTGGTTGGTCGCAGCTAGCAGATGGCGCATTGGGGTTGCTGGACGCCTTTCTGGCGCGCGTGGATATGCGGACCAACCAAGGCTCGCTCTGGAACTACGATTTCCGCTTCATCCCAGTGGAGTTGTTGTCTGGGATCTATGAAACGTTCCTCGGGGACGAGCAACGCGAACTCGGGGCGTATTACACCCCGCGGCACCTCGCCAATCTGGTCGTCGATCTTGCCTTCGACGGGATTGCCGACCCCGCCGCCGAAACCGTATACGACGGCGCATGCGGCTCGGGCATTCTGTTGACCACCGCGTTCCGCCGCATGCTCGGCCACGTTCAGGCGCAGCGTGGCGAACTCCTCCCGTTGAGCGAGCGCATCGATCTCCTGAAGCAGCGCATTCTGGGCAGCGACCTTTCCGAGCCCGCGTGCCGCGTCACGGCGTTCAGCCTCTACCTGTCCTTGCTCGAAGACCTGGTGCCCGCCGACATCGAGAAGTTGACGGAGGACCCTGGCACCAAATTGCCTCCACTGCTTGGACATACGATTCATCATGGCGAACAGAACGGTGATTTCTTCTCGCCGCAGAATTCGCTGGTAAAGCGCGCGTGGACGATCGCGCTATCCAACCCGCCCTGGCGTGAACCTGCGCGCACCGAGACGGGGCTGAGTTATGAAACCTGGTTAAAGGGAGCCAAACCCAAGCGCGTCACGGTGCGTCGACAAATTGCCGGGGCTTATGCGCAGCGCGCCGTGGCATTGGCGCCACCGGAAGGGCGGGTGGTTCTGATTTTGCCCATTAGCTTGCTGCTCGCGCCGACCAGCCAACCTTTCGTGCGAAATTGGCTGCTTTACGCACGCACGGATTGCATCATCAACTTCGGCGACCTGCGCCGCCAGCTCTTCCCGAAGGCCAAGCACGGTTGTGCCGTGGTGGTCGTGCGGCCGCGTCCTGCCGATCAGTTCGGGCAGATCCCGCCCGAAGAGCAGTTCGATTACTGGACACCCAAGGTGGATGTCGGCTTGGCGTTTGGCCGGCTGTCGCTGCATAGCGGCGATCGCCACCGGGTGCACACCCAACACTGGTGGGAGGACAACTTAGCGCTGCGAACCCTAACCTGGGGTTGCAGAGAGGATCAGCGGTTGATCGGGCGCCTGAAGCTGGATGGCAGCCTCATCGGTTGCGCAGAAGCGCATGGCTGGGAGCTTGTCAAGGGATTCAACCGTACTCGTCGCGGTTCCGAAAAACTCGATCCGGCCCCGCTCGCAAAATTCCGCTACCTCGACGCGAGGAAGATCCCGGCCGATGCCCCGGTCCTCTCGCCCTCCGTGCTGGAGAAGTTCCCCAAGGAGATCACCTCGGTGGTCTCGTACGGCTCCAAGAATGGACGTGCCTTCCATGGACCCCGTGTGCTCTTTCCGGATGGGATTTCCGAGGGGCTCCAGTTGCGTGCGGTTTTCACGAATCGCAAGGCGACGTTCAAACACACGGTGGCTGCGATTTGCGGCACGCCGAAGGACGAGGACGTCCTGCGGTTTCTTGCGGTGTATTTGCGTTCGGGGTTGGCACGTTACCTGGCCTTGCATACAGGCTTCTCGCCTGCGAACGAGCGCGAGCGGATCACGGTTGAAGAAGTCGAACAGTTTCCCTTCGTTCATCCAGATGACCACGCGGATCCACGCCGTGCCTGGGCCATCGTGCGCCAAGTTGGCAAGGCCATGCGGAAGTTCGAGGAACGCGACGGCTTCATGACGGCGCCGTGGGATGATGCCGATTATGAGGACGCGGTAGCCGAATACTTCGGGCTCAACGAGGGCGAACGCGCCTTGGTGCAGGAAACCGTGCTATGGGCGCTGCCCAGCCGGCAGATGGCCGATCCCGCGCGCCTGCAAACGCCATGGCAGGATCCCCCGACGAAGGCGACGGTGCAGAGTTATGCGCGGATGCTGAAGCAGTCTCTGCAGCATTGGCGCGACGTTCGCCGCGGATCGGGACAATTCGAAATCACCGCCCACCTTGGCATGCGTGCTTCGCGTCGCGGAGTGGGCATTGTCGAGATCCGTGTCACGCCTGACTCGCAGCGCCGCAGTGCCGAGGTGAGCGCTGCTGGATTGGACGGAGTGCACGCGCTGCTGACCGAACTCGCGCACAAAGACCTTTTGCCGATGCAGGTCACTGAAAACCTGTATTTCTCCGCCGACTTCCTGATCGTGTCTGGCAACGCAGCCTATCTCGTCAAGCCTTTGGCTAATCGGCTGTGGCGCCCGAGCCAGGCTTCGCGTGATGCACGCCGGCTGGTCGAACACTCCACGGACGGATCTGCGCAATGAACGTACGCGATGCATGGCGCAGCGCATTTCCACAGCAATCCGCCCGAGAAGTCGTCGCCTACGTCGTCAATATGTGGGACACACTTGCCGCGAAGCCCAACGAGCACTTCGGGTGGCACCTCAACGAGCCCGACATCACGAAACGTTTCAAACAGCGACTGGAAAACGGCTCAGAGGCGGCTGGGTTCACCGGAGCGTGGACCGCCGAGAACGTATCGATGGGGTTCGCACGTGACGGCGCGCCGCGTAACGTCAACCGCACCGACCTCGTTTACTTTTCCGATCGTGCGAGCTTGCGTCTCACATTCGAATTCAAGAAGCTCACGGATTCTTCGGACAAACGGAAAGCCTATTACGGTAAACAGGGCATGGGTCGATTCCTCAGTGGAATCTACAGCCCCAAGCACCCCTTCGGCATCATGGTGGCGATCATCGAAAATGCCGCAGACCGGACATGCGTGAACAAGTTGAAGCGGCGCATGCGTAATCCGGAAGTCAACACGCTGGTCGATTATATTCCCGATGAACACTCGGGCGAGTGGCTTCGGGAACCGTCACTGGAGATGCCTGATCTCGCCGACTTCGATACCCAGCACACGCGCACAAACTGCGCGTTCCAGACGTTCATGTTTTCGCACTTGGTGCTGCCGTTCCACCCGTGAGAGAGCACCGCTGCGGGCCAGTTAGGGGGAGTTAGGATCGCAATCTTAATGTAGGATCGCGCACCTAAGTACAGCGGACATTCAGCGGGTACCCTGCGCAGCGACCCCAGCGAACAGGACGTCGCTGCTGGTGTGGGAGGCTGGGGAGACAACTTCCTGACGGATGCAAGGGCAGCCTACGGAAAGAACGTCCTTGTCTATCAAACCGCAGGCCTCACGACGGCTACGGAGATCGCCGGCTTCATGCGGCTCACCCTACCCTCAACGTCTCGCTGGACACGCCCGACACGGACATCTATGCCGAGGTGCAAGTCGTGTACCCGGATGGACACTGAAGCGTCCTTGCTGATTCGAGCCACGTCAAATAAGACAAATACGATCTCAAGGTGTCAACGCAACGCCAAGTGCATTAAGCGTCTCCGTAGTCATCTTTGCGTTCGCGGGCAATCCGCGTGCCGCCTGGAAGAGTCTCAGGGCTTCCTTTGTCTTCACACTCATTTCGCCATCGATCGCGCCCGGATCGTATCCGCGTGCATACAACGCGGCCTGCACACGCATGATCATGAGCTGAAGCTGATCGATGCTTGGCCGCGTCTTCGTTGGAGAAATCAGCGGCGCGCCCGTGACTACTCCACCTAAGCCTTGTGGTGCCGCGGATTGGGGTGGTGGTGCGTAGGCGGGTGTATAGGCTGGCGTGTACCCGTAAGACGTGCCACTACCAGAGCTATGGGAGCTATGCGAAGCATGGGATGCGTGCGAAGAATGTGAGCTGTGGCTCGCGTACATGTTTCGTACATTGAGATTCAATGGTGCAGCCAAGGTGGTGGCGTAGTTACTGTCGTGCAATGCCAGAGCTGCGAGATTCGCCTTATCAGCGTTGTCGGAACCATGTGCCACACCGTGTAAAGCCGAGAGTGTGGTTCCAACGACCGTTAGTGTTTTGCGCATGACGTTTCCCTTACTGATTCAACGGCCTGACTGGTCCACTTGTCGGTCGTCCAGGCAAAAAAGCCGCCGCAACGCTCCTTGACGACACACTGCTCACAAGCGGGCAGGTACTGCTGTTTCCAATCAGAAATGCTCTTGCGTGAATAGGCCCATAGCGGTTCGGATAGCACGCACAAGGGCAGGTTATACAATGACACCCGCATGCTGCGCTTCGATAGAAAATCCACCGCCCTCACCAACACAGGCGCCATGTCAGCGGGGTCCATCCACAGGTCGTCATAGTGCGCGCGTGCGAACCCGATAGGCTCCGTACCCATCAGCGCCACGTGTTCGACGAAAGGCAGGTTTCTGTAAATGAACCTTGCCAGTTCGCTCAAACGTTCCACGACTGGCTTGACCAGCACCACCCGAAGCTCGATGCGTTGCTTCGCAGCGTCCAGTGCGTACAAGCCGCGAACCGTTTGGGAGAATGCGCCTGCACTCTGGACGATGTAGTCATGGAGGCCGTAATGGTCTCCGTAGAGCGGAATGCCCCAAGTCAAGGAGGGATGCAGCCCTTCAAACGTACGGGCTGGGACGCCGTCGCCGAAGGCACGTCCGTTGGAAAGAACTTGAAGGTGAGTTTGAGGGAGCACGTCGGCGCAACGGAGCACAATTCGTCGAAGGTTCTTCCCCAAGAGCGTGGGCTCTCCGCCCGTTACCGTCAATGACGGCACATCCTTGTCGATCAGTTCGATCAAGTTGCATAGCTGCGATACTCGCCAGCCATCGTCGACTTCTCTTGGTGGCTGGGAGCACATCAGGCAGTAGCTGTTGCAGCGCTCCGTGGTGAAGAGGATGTTGTTGTTGCTTCCGCGACGATATCGCAGGGCCATTTTCGAAGCATGCGGTCGCAATTCGACGACATCCCCGACGCCGACCTTGAATGCACCTTGTGGCACAGCGATCCATGGCCGGCTTGGTGGAGCATGCTCGGGAACATCGGTCAGAAACCCGGCCCATGGCAGGCGGTAAATAGCCGAACCCGCGGCGCGCACTTGGGCATCCCGCAGGTCCAGAAGCATGCGTTCCGGAGGAAAGGTGCCGGACGCAAATTCCGCGAGTCCCGCCACTTTGAGCAGGGGCAACTCTGGCCACTGTTCGCAATGTACTTTGGCCTCCAAAGGTTGCATCACGCAGCCTCCAGCACGCCTTCGCGACGCGTCGCCCTCAATGCCCAGTCTTCGAGGATGCCACGATCTACGGAGGATCCTTGTTCCCATCGCTGCAGTAGGGTGTCAAAGAGTCCCATCTGCTTGCGGCAAAAGTCGCTCGTCGGCCGATGTCCAATCGAGTCGCCTTGGCGGGCGTAATGATCAATCGGATCGGAGCCGCATAACGGCACATACGCGCAATCCGCACAGGTGGGCAGCGCTTCCGCCACACCGGCCCCCAAGACTCGCTGCATGCCCGGTGAACTCATCCAAGTCTCGATACTTTCATCCACTCGTCCCAGGGCGAAGCTGTGATCGCCCATCGCAGCCAGCATGCGTGCTTCGTCGGAAGGGTAGACACGCCCGTCGTAGTCATAGACGACGGCGCCCAAACCCGCACCTGTTGGCGAACGAAGATCGACGTATCCGTGAGAAAAGGGAGTCAGCAGCAATGAAAGCAACATGCGAGCGTAAGTTTCTTCCAGGAAGTAGCCCTCGCGGTTGATCTGCAAGAGGTGGTCAAGGGCTACTTCGTAGAACTTCAGGAAGTCACCGATCGTGTAGCCGTGACGCGTGCCAGTTTTCCGCGCGAAACCATAAGGACTGAGCGGGCGCAGGGAAATTGAATGGAATCCGAGCTTGCGGTACTCATTGATGATTTCCTTGGGCACCTCCAGGCTGCGTCGAGTCAACGTGGTGAGCGCCGACACCGCGCCATCTCCCAACACCCTCCGTCCCCGCTCGATACCGTCCACGGTCCTTTGATAGCTGTCTCGTTCGGGCCGCGGTCGATTGAGGTTGTGTAGCCACTCAGGGCCGTCTAGGGAGGTGGACAGTTCAAATCCGTGATCCCGCATGAACGACAACTGTTCATCCGTGAGATCGTGCAAAGTCGATGCGATGACGAAGCGGAGCGTTCGTTTTTCAGTGCGATTTCGCTGTTCGATCAACTTCGTCAGTTGTTGCACCCGGTCAAACCGCAGCAGTGGCTCACCGCCTTGAAACTCGATCGTCAGCGTCTTGGCCGGCCAATCAAACAGGCGATCCACGGCATGCCGAGCCGTGGACTCAGTCATGTCGAAGGCTGTTTGCCCCACGGCCTGCCGTGAAACCTGGCAGTAGGCGCAAGTGTGGTGACAGCGCAACGACACCACGAAGATATGCAGCCTCGGGCCTTCGGCAAGGTAGTCCTTGCGGGTCCGGTACTGCGAGAGGATGGGGGCCAACGTGGCGCGCTCAGGGTCAGCGCTAATGAGAAAACGCGATTCCATATCAGCGAACAACGGCTCGCCCGGATCCAATTGTCCGGTCACTGCGCGCTCGAAGTCGTTTCGCTGCGCGATGAGCCAGTCACCCGACACCGAGGTGACCAGTACACGGTCGGAATCCCAAGGCAGGCGACGGAACCGAAGCGGCAGCAGGCGATAGCCCGGGTTACCGACAAAGGCATGGCGCGCAGCGAACTTCATCGTCTTTGGCCGGATTGGGGCGGCAGAGCCTGGCGCAAGGCGGCCTCGATGAGTACGGCATGGATGTCTTGGGTCTCGCTACGGACCAACGCACGTAGCTGCTCGTCAAGGACGTCGTTGCGCAATTGTTCGGCAACCTGTCCTGCATCAGGTACAACGTGTTTGGGTGTCAGCCGAACGATGAAATCACCAGGACTTCTCTTGATCTCGATGAAATAGGCGTCGGTATAACGGTGTGCCGCTCTCGTCACGATGTCGGCGGAAAACATGCCGGCGTCCAAGCGGACTTCGATCGTAGACATCGCCCCTCCCCTAAGGCCTGCAGCATCAGCGATGTTGCTGCGTTACGCCCATCATCGCAACCCCTGGGAAATTGCCACGTGACTGGCGCCCGTCCGATGAACAATCAAGGCGACCTATACCAGCATCCTCGGCGCCATGTAGCCGGAGGCACAGGAGTTCCGCGAGACAGTGGGATTACTCGCAGCAGAATTAGCGTTACTGGGCATCTGTCTGAGCTCATTGTGCGTCGACTTCTCATCGATCTGGACGGCGACAGGCATCAAGAGGTTAATGTGGCGATTTCGGCAATCTCCTGGAATTCGGCGAGGTACTCCGGCCGATTGACTCGTAGCCATTTCGTGATACGCGACTTCTGCAACAGCTTCGCCAAATAGGTCTTTGCAATCGTGAGCTGCAGATTGTCCTCACCGTAGGTTTCTTCCACGTACCGCGTTCGGTGTTGAGCAGCCTCGAGCTCGCGTTCGAGGCGCGCAATCTGCTCTCGAGAGATGTCCGCTTCCTTTGGCTTTCCGCGAGGAGCAACAAGCTGGTCCGGCGGGGTTGCCGCCAGGATCGCCTTGATAAATGGAGAGGAATAATTCTTTTGCCCCACCATCAGATCGGCCGCTTCAATCTGACGGAGTGGCTTCATCCGCTTGAGCACGTCGAATACTGCCAAGGGACACGGTTTGTCTGCCAAGGCATCGATCGCCTCCTCACAGATGCCTTCCAGGAGGCGAAATCTACGACGCACCGAACGGGCTTCGATATCCAAGGCCTCTGCGATGCGCTCATCGGGAACGCCCCGCTCGACCGCGCGAACGATCATCCTGTGTTCCTGTACTGACGAGAGGCGATTGATGCGCTTGTTGTAGGTGTAGGCTTCATCGTCGGTGGAGACAAGACACTCCAACTCCTGCCAACCTAGGTCCTTGGCAGCTTCGAGTCTCATCAGCCCGTCCAGCAGATAGTACGTACCCTTCTTTTTCGCATTAGGCGTAACGACAGGGCATTCCACCAAGCCGACTGCGCGAATGGAGGCGACAATCTGCCTATACTTCTGACTGGTTTTGGCCGTTGCCCGCAATGGTTTCAAGAGCACAATCGACGCAATAGGCACTTGGCGCGTCGCCAATTCGAACCCGACCTTCGTCGGTTTGACGGTTGCGTTCATCGTACTGCCCTCGCGGTTACGCTCTTTTCCAGCGCCGCGGGGATCGTGTCGATTCCCTCTTCGCGGGCCAGAGCAATAAAAGCAGGAATTGCCCGCAACTCGGACAATGCCCGGGTGACAAACAACAAGCGCGTCTGAGTGAACTCGGCCCTTTTTGCCAACAACTTCTGCTTGTCGACTTCCCGCTCGTAGATCCGCCGCAGCTACTCGGCGGTGAGCTTTCGGCTCCCCCTGCGACCATAGGTGGGCTTCGAGACCTTGCGGCTGATACGGGAACGCCGTTCCAACAGGCGCCGCACCACCCCTAGCTTCTTGCCCCTCAAACTACCATTTGTATAGGCTTCGGCGAGCGCTTCCTGGATGCCGGCATCATCGCTACGAGCGATGTCCACGGCGAGGCTAATCGGTATCAGTCCCGTTTCCACGGCTGCCACCAATCGCTCCTCACCATGCTCGAGCAGACCTAGCAACATGCTTACCCACGAGGAGGTGACTCCGAGTTTGTCCGCAATTTCGTTTTCGTTGTAGCCGCGCTGGCGAAGATTTTCGATTCCGTGCATCAGCTCGATCGCAGGATGCTGCCGTCGCGCGACGTTCTCGACCAGACTCATGACCAGACAATCTTCCTCTTTCGCCGAGATGACGAAAGCAGGGATTTGTGACTGGCCGAGCATCTGGTAAGCCTCCAGCCTCCCCTGCCCACACACGAGATCGAATTCGATTTCCCCCTCAGGGTGTTGGCGCCGGCTCACGGTGATTGGGCGCTTCAGGCCGATGGCATCGATGTTGTCGACAATTTCACGATGATGTCGACGGTTTCTCACACGTGGATTCAGCACCTGAACCTTTTCGATCGGAATCATCTCGACGGAACGCATAGGGGTTCCTCCAGATCACGCCGCCATGGCAAACGGAACGCGCTCACCGAGCGCGTAGAGCGGTTCCAGAGAATCGAACCGGTACGCATCGAGCGATACCTCGTTGTTCTCCTCGGCGAGCCGAACCGGGTGCAGCGGCAAATCGATATGTGGAAAGACGTAGTAGTCGAACACGTGATGCTGATCGGAAGCCATGCGCACGACGATCGTGACATCGGGCGCCAAGCTGGTGTCGAACCTGAGCCTCCAGCGGAAAGTGCCGCTTGTAAGCTGCATGCATCGAGCGATCACCACGGAGAGTGTGAATTCCTGGTTGATTGTCAGAAGATCGGTGGTCGGGTCCTGAACGACAGTCCCGCCAGCGGCAGCGAACCCGGCCAGCACATCCGACACGACTTCCGGCAAGCGAGCCCGCAGCACCCGATTGATTTCCAGATACCGGTAATCGCGCTGCGGACGAAAACCGATCAGCGAATAAGCGCGTACCAAGCCGCCGAACCGGGCTCGGTAAGCGCTGCTGGACGGCATACCTTCCTGCTCGTCAATCAAAAGGCCAGACAGGACACCGCTTCTTTCATACAGTTTATGGAGGAGATCGAGCATCGATGCATCGTCGAGACGCTCGGAACGCGCAGCGATGATCGCTTGGGCGCGGGCAAATAGCTCGGTCGGAACAATGGCCTCGAAAGCTCCATCCCGACGAATCCACATCTGGGGTTCGTTGCGGACGTGCCGCTGTTTCAGCTTGAACGAGGTGCGGTTGTAGACGTTGTTGCCTACATACTTCTCGTTGGTCAGGACCTGATGCACTGTGCCACGCGTCCATACTCGATCATGGTCGGTGCGCAAGCCAGCCTCGTTCAGTGAATCGGCAATTTCCTGCTCTGCCTTGTCCGATTCGACGAAATCGCGATATATGCGCTCGACGATTGCGATCTCGTCCTCCGGACCGGGCACGAGGACTACACGGTCGGTCTGAAGGCTCTTCTGTTCTCCAGCACCGAGCAGGCCCTTGGGCACACGGGATTGGTCGAGCAGCATGCGCCGAAGCCCAAAACCAGGGCAGCCGCCCTGTCGAAAGCCGAGTTCGATCAAACGGCATTGTCCGGCGAAGACCTTGTTGGAAAGCTCCCGGCTGTACTCGCCGGCCATTGCTCGCTTGATGCTCTTCATGACGACGGTCATCGGACTGCCGTCATCCTGGAAAGGCTCAGCGCAATAGAGAACACGGATGCCGGAGCGTCGGCACAGATACTCGTAATAGGCGCTCTCGTCAGCGTCCTGAAATCGGCCCCAGCGGCTGATGTCGTAAACCAGGATGGCTTGGAACCCCGCTCGGCCGTTCTGGACATCGCCGATGAGTTGCTTCAGTCCGTCGCGACCTTCGAGGCTAAGGCCGCTCTTGCCTTCATCCGCGTAGGTTCGAACGATAGCCATTCCGTGGCCGTCAGCATACTTTCTGATGGCGTCGCGCTGGTTCTCAGTCGAATAGCGCTGGTGGTCCGTCGACATACGCACGTACTGGGCGACCTTCATCGGGGCGCCTGCATCAGTCGAACCAGAAGTGCCTCTCCGCGAGCCCATGGCCGCACCCGGAGGAACGCCAAGTATCGAAAGTGGCTATCATTAGGCAAATTGTTGGAGAATGTCAAGTAATTCCAACATTTGTACAGAAAGCTACTTTTGTGCCTTCACTCTGCGTGGGTGCGCCGACGGAACGATCGTCTCGAGAAAGCGCAGGAGCTCCGTCTGTTGGTTGCTCGTCATGCGTTGAAATCGTTCGAGCAGCCGCAGATCTTCCGGTCTCATCTGTTTCGGCAAATCGTTGGCGACGAGTGCCCAAGGATGGCATGAGAGGGCCTCTGCCAAACGCACCAACCACTCCACGGTAAGACGACGTCTACCGGTTTCGAGAAGGCTTATCTGCTGGTTGGTCGTACCCACGAGGGATGCGAGCGAGTCCAGGGACAATTCTTGCGCTTCGCGAAACGCTCGGATCTGATTGTTTATGCTCCGCACAGAGGCGACCTCGAAAACAGGATAGGTTGGAAAAATTTCTATGCATCAAACCAGCCAGCATCGAACATGGATGCCTGAAATGGTTTGCGAAGATTCGATGCGACTGCCCGCTTGGGGCCTTGTCCCTTGCCAACCTGGTGCAAGCACCACCTTCTCAGATTGCTGACAATCTTGGCCACAAGCGCCCGACGGAGCAACTGTTCCGTCTCCGATTCGATAGGCCAAATTCGCAACTGCGACGGCCCCCCGGCATTCGAGGGCACCATACCCAGCCTTCGCTTTGGAACATAGAAGCCAAGCCACTCCCTGATTACCCAAGGCTTTGCAGACAGCCCGTGCCTTCCGAGCAGCGCGGCCGCCGATTCCGCCTCGACGAGTGACTGGCGAAACCAAGTCCTGTCGATATGTTCCTGCGCAATTCTGTCAAGCCAGTAGGGCGGCCGATTGCGGGATGCCCGGAGAATTGAGAGCCGCAAGCCGCTACGGTCTGCCATCTCAACAAACGAGTGCGGCCACCGTCGTATTGCAGCGCTTCCAAACCCCATCAATGCGCGACGCTCAAGCAGCGGCAAGTGTTCAAAGGGCGTGCGGGTTGACGTCCACTGCAAAGGCGCCACATCATGGTCTGGCAACAACATCGACGCGACTCTGATGATCACCTTGGGCGTCCGCATCGCCCGAAGAACATGGTAGATGCCGTCCAAGATGAGGCCTGCCCAGACTGGGTTGCCGGTCAACTGGAACCATCGGTCTGCGATCCCGCGCAGCAACGCCCGCTGCATCCGCCACAGATCGACATTGGATACCCGTTGCCTTTGCGCGTAGATGCGCCAGTCGACCGCACATGAAGGGCATTTCGAAAGCGGCCAGTGCCTCTCCGGCCGCGGGTGCCCACGATCCATTGCCGGGAAATCAAGCGAGCCTGCGCAACGCGGACACGCGGCGATCAACTCGACGCGGTGCACTACGCACTCCGTGATGAACGCAAAGCGCCAATGCAAGCGGAAATAGGGCCTTGGATCGGTGGACAGACACTGCAGACAGGCCTGCGTCCACTCACCACGGCGACGATCGCTCCCGTCCTTTCGGTGCGGCAAGATCCAGCGCATCGCGCGCTTGGGGTTGTTGACCTCCGCACTGAGCAAGTGCTGCCAACCTGCGAGTCCCATCAGCCTGGTTTCCACGATGGGCATGCCTGAAACCTTGGCCAGTCCGTCTGGAATGGTCGGATTGGCATTCGCGTCGAGGTCGGTCGTCGCAATGCTGTGCACTGAATGGCCAAGCAACTTCGTTGCGAGCTCGTGCAGGCTCATGGCATTGGCACGTGCCAAACGTACGTACCAGGACGTCAGCGACTCGGCTGGGAAAGGGCGAAGAATGAAATCAAGCGGACCCTGCGGGCACCGCGCCATTCCTATGCCGCCCAGCCACGTTTGACGAGAGGATGGGCAGCCCGGATGTGCTCCCCCTCGATCTTTGACGCTCCCTTCGCGACGGCAACGCGATGGGCTTCGCGAACCAGCTCGGCAATCGACCCCATCCGATCTCCGGCTAGCTTCATGACCAAGCCCGCCATGTCGTCCGTGCCTAGATGGGAGGATTCGGGCATCTCCAATGTCCGCTCGAACGTCGCAAGAAACCGTTTGACCGCCTCGCGATCCTTCCAAAGCGGCAATTCCTCGACGGCAAACCGCTCCATAAGCTGCGGGTCGTAACGCAGCAGTTCCTTCACCTTCTCGTTGCCCCCGGCAACAATGGGGCGGCGCAATCGATTGCTGATGTCGCGAACGGCCTTGATCATGCCGAGCGTCCGTTCGCGCCGCCCTCCGCTGATGCCGTTGTGGAATTCATCGAGGATCACCAGCCCTATGCCGGCCGTGTCCGCCTTGATGCAGAACGAGCGAAGCATTTCGTCATAGGGGTCTCTCAGTGAAAACGACGCCCCCATACCGGTCAGCAGCTCCCGAAGCAGCATGTTGCGGTCCGAGTTCGACACGACGCTTATGAGGAGCACCTGGATGCGGGGCGGCATCTCGTCCGTCATATCGGGATAGCAGTCAGCGAAGTGATCGAGGAGGTGCGACTTGCCGAATCCCGAGTCGCCGATCAATGCCAGATTCATCGGCCGCCCCTCATCGGGACGCGCAATGAGCTTGGCCATTCGCTTCAACGCTTCCATGCCGGTCGGGAAAGGAACCCACGGATCCTGAAAACGCGCACGGGGGGACGGTGTCGGACGGTCAACGCGTACCGGCGGCTTGCGGGATTTGTCAGTCATCCCAGTTCATCTCGAAGGGTTCAGCCTCGACACTCGACGTATCGGGTGCTGGCGCGGGTTCGGGTTTCGCAGCCGTATCGGCAGTCGGCTCGACCAGTTTCTGAAACTCCGCAGCTCCTTCCTCTGCACGGCGATGACGCTCCCGATCGCGTGCACGTCTGACCTGCTTCGTCTTGGTCCGTGCTTCCGAAACTTGCTGCCGCCGCTCGGCCCGCGAATTGAACAGCAGATCCTCATCGATTTCTTCGGCGCCGCGTTGCCTCAAATAGCCACGAATCGCGTTGAGCTCCCACAGACTCGTCTTCGGGCGCGTCGGATCGCGTGTGCAAATCACCTTGTAAAGGCGCTCTTCAGGGTCCCAGAAATAAATCCGTGTAATGTCGCGCGGATCTCGCCGGAACAGAAACTTCCTGGATTCATCGATGTTCTTTGGATCGCGGGCATGGACCCACCGCTGCAGGCAGTCGTCCATGTACCAGATGTGATCCCAGACCACGCCTCTCGCATTGATCGTGCGTTCCTCGACAGGCAGGAAGTCCAGCATGAGCTTCTTGGGATCCGACGCGTGACGGAGCCTGCCGATCGGCATTGCACCCAAGTTGCCCCTGAGCCCTTCCTTGAATCGCGTCAACGGCGACATTTCGCTGATCTGGGAATGCGGGCTGTTGTGATACTCCATGATGAGGTTCAGAACGTACGCCTCGAGCTCGGCAAGCGTCATCACGGCAGCATCGGACGGATCATAGTCGCCGAGTGCATCCTTCCCCTCGCGCGTGGCGCCAGGAACCCGCCGGAGCTGATCCGAAAGCGTGCCTAGATACGTTTCGATATAGCCGCCGTACTGCGGCTGCTTGACTTTCCGGAAGATCAGTTCGAAGCAATACTCCTTTGCCGCCAGCTCCTGCATGTTGCCGTGGAACTCACCGGCGTTGTCGCTGTGGACGGCCCACGGAAACCCACAGACCGGCCACGATGCTTTGTAGCTGAGCAGTTTCAACGTATCTGCCTTAGGAAGGATCGCATGCACCATCGCCATGCCGAGTGACAGATTCCCGGGCGACTCCAGCGTGATGTAGAAGCCGGCAACGCATCGGCTCCAAATGTCGATGAGAACCGTGATCCATGCCTTGCCGATCGAAATCCGGTCGACCTCATCGACAACCATTACCGGAAGTTCGAGGTGATCGACCTGCACTACGGCAAGCGGATGATCGACATCCTGAAGCGAACCCTTCTGCAGCCGATGCTTGAGGCCAGCCTGGCGCTTGCCGAACTTTGCGGCGTCCTTGTCGTATTCGGTTGCTGCTCGATACCGCAGGTAGAACGTGGAGAAGACGGGACAGACGATCTTCTCCTTTGGGTACTTGGCCGCGAGTTCCTTGATTTCGTCTTGCAGGTCCTGATGGGCCTCGCCGATCTTGAGATTGCCGTCGGCGAGCAGATTCGCCAGTTGGTTGTTGACACACTCTTCGACGCGCGGATGCAGCCGGGATTCGCCGATGTCCTTGCGTCGCCGCCGCATCAGCGAACTCAGCCGAGGGTCTTTCCGATAGCGTCGGTGCCATCCACGTAGGGTTTTCACCGGCACGCCGGATTTCTCGGATTGGGCCTGCCATTTCTCGAGCGGAACTCGCTTGTACGGAATCAGTTCCCGAATGGCTTCCAGCCGTTTTTCCGCCTGCTTGATCTTCTCCTCTTCGATCAGAGTGAGGTCCGGTCGATCGGAGCGGTCCGCCACATCGAGCGGCAGAAGGACCGCAACGTTCACCTTTTCCAGCGCGGCGGATCCAGCCTCCCGTACCAGGACCTCGTCGGCGGCCTCGTACTGCATGACCGTATAGAGCCCCGGACGATCGGAACGGCCGTAGCTCCGGCCGACGACGACCTCGAGGATCGAGGATCCGCCCGCGCCGATCGTCGTCAGATCTTCGTCGACCATGATTTGGCCTCCATGCGCGAGTTCATCGAAAGCGGAGTATCGAGATCGACCTCGACAACCTGGAGCGCGGCCAGATGCCACACCGCGGCCACGACATCGCCCACCTCGTAGTTTTCGCCGCTCATGGAGTCCACAACGTTCCGGAGCGTCTTTGGGCCATCGGCACCAAGCCTCTTCAGCTGTTTGCCCAAGTCCGGTTCTGGCACCTCCAGCCGGTACGGGAAGAGAAAACGTAGATTCCGCAGACGCGGGCGTGGCAGTACCTTTTCGGTGACCACCTCGAATTTCATGTTGTGGGCTTGGCAGTAGGCCCGGGCTGCGCGGAAAGCCGGCTCGAACTTCTTGCCGGAACGCTCGAGTTCGGCTTCGGTCTTGACCTCGACCAGCAACGGCCGACGGCGAGCGGAGGGTTTGAAGCGAATCAGGAGATCCGGCGTGTAGCCCCGGTTCCTACCCGCATCGATGTACTCGATCTTGAAAGGATGATCCTCGACCGCTTCTACCGTGGGATCGAAGGCGAGCCACACGATCAAGTCGCGCTCGCGGAAGCTCTCGTAGAACAGGCAGTGCCGGTTCTGCGGGCTTGGGTACTTTCCGGTAATGCCAAGGTAGCTGCCGCGCCGACGCCGGACCTTGAAGTGCGACGAACGCTTTTGGACCTTGGAGTTTGTTCCTCTGATCATCGACAAAAGCCTCCCGTGGCGTGGACCGATTTCGGGTTCCGTCCCTACGAGGGTCGATACGACAGGCGTATTTATGCCTGATTTTTAGAAAAATTACCAAAGATGGCGGCCGTTTCGATCTGGCGATCGCACTCGGCATCCTCGCCGCCGGCGGACAGGTGCCGGGCGAGGCGCTGAAGGGCTGCGAATTCCTCGGCGAACTCGCGCTGTCGGGTGAACTGCGCCCCGTACCCGGCGTGTTGCCCGCGCTGCTGCGCGCGCGCCACGGCAAGCGCTGCGTGATCGTGCCTTCGGGCAACGCGCACGAAGCCGCGTTGTTGGGCGACGTCGAAGTGCGCGTCGCGCGCACGCTGGCCGAAGTCTGCGCGCATTTGCGCGGCGTGGATGCGTTGCCCACGCCTGCGTCCGATGC
>Ga0134125_10002959_pt1 | contig 19902 bp, 16 predicted proteins | sample KB31751_FD_96464 | JGI IMG/M metagenome (GOLD analysis project Ga0134125, IMG submission 96464) | Terrestrial soil microbial communities with excess Nitrogen fertilizer from Kellogg Biological Station, Michigan, USA - KB3-175-1 | ecosystem: Environmental > Terrestrial > Soil > Unclassified ... | reverse complement strand
TTCGGCGTTGAAGGCCACCGAGCCGCGGAGGTGATCCATGCCGCCCCGCTTGAAGCTGAGATGCCTGAACGTCGCCCTCATCAGCGCGTTCGTCGCTCTGTGCCTGGCGTGCGGCGGCGATCCGGAGGATCCGCCGCCGGGGTCGATCTGGGAGAAGCTGTGCGGGGACTGGGTGTCCGACCCAGTCCCGCTGACCGATGGGGATCGGATCGACGGGACGACCACCATCGAGATCGACATGTCCTACTGGAACGTCGGGCTCGTCGCGAGTTACCCGGACGAGCCGGCCCTCCGCAGCCGCGAGAGCGTGGCCTCGCACAAGACGCGGTACTCGGCCAGCAACTTCACCGTTGCGGGCACAACCGCCACGTCGGACCCGAGCAAGTCGGGCGACGGGTCCACCTGGAGCTTCCGCGTCGATCCGGACCAGCCGGGGGTGATGTACGCCTCGTGGACGCTGAAGAACGGCAAGAAGCGGCTCGAAGAGGTGCGGTTCAGGAAGCGGAAGAAGTGAGTTGCTTCACCAGCTGCGATCGAGTCTGTCGCGGCCGGGGGCAAAGGCACGCCGAACCGCACTCATGGACTCCGGACTTTAGACGATAGTTCCCCTACCCGACAATTCGCGGCAGATTCACGAAAGTCGGAGTCGCTTTTCCAAGGCGTCACTCGCTGCAATCACTCGACGACTCCGACATGCATGCTACCTTGCAGTCGTTCTTCGAGGGTCTCGAAGGTCACGATAAGGGCGTGAAGATTTGGAACTGCTGCCTCGGCGAGTCCAGATAGCGCGGCCGCGCCGTACCATCCTCTGAAGATGTAACGCAGGGATGTCAAGTTCCATCGACGTGATGGCGGGGTTTTTGATACCTGTAGAACTACGTTGGCGCGCACCGAGCTCGCACCCGCGCTGGGCGGGTTCAGCTCCCGGTATGCGATGTCAAAGCCTCACCAGACCGAATCTCTCGCGGCCGACGCTGCTGAGGCTGACATTCGTGCGTCTGAAGTTAAGGGAGTGACCAACGTGAAATGGGTTCCCGCCGTCATTCGAGTGCTCCTCGCAGCCGTATTCGTTCTGTACGGGGTGCTCAAGCTACTCGGGCTCCAATTGACGACAGGAGACATGTCGGAGTTGCCATTCGGCAAAGCAAGTCCGTTGCAGGTGACATGGTACTTCTTCAACCTGTCGCCGCTCTACCGCTACGCCATCGCCGCCGCCCAGATCGGCACGGGGCTTCTGCTGCTCGTGCCGCGCACGGCCGCGGTCGGGGCATTGTGCTTCTTGGTGATCATCGTCAACATCGTGCTGATCAACTTCGGCTACGACATCGCCCTGGACGTGAAGATTCTCAGCTCTGTCCTGCTGGCGCTCGACTGTTGGCTTATCGGGCATTACTGGCGGAGGTATCGGCTGCTCGTTCTGCCGGACGCGGCGCTCGACCGTCTGCTCGGGCCAAAGTTCAAAGCCGTGAGGGATTAGCCGGGCGGGAACCGAGCGCCGAACCGCACTCATGGACTCCGGATTTGTGACAATAGGCGGCGCCAGCACGCCGTAAGGCATTGGGAAACAAGCGCATTCGGCCAGCGGACGGAGCAAGGAAGGTAGTAACGCCGCGTAAATGGTTCGTCACTTCAGGAAACCGCGCAAAATGCCGAGGTTCACGGGATCCATCGGATTCCCCGCTTCGTCTTCTTTCGGCGTTTCCAGGATCATCGGCAGCTTGGCGAACCGCGGATCGGTGATGAGCCAGCGGAAAGTCTCTTTGCCGATGTGGCCGAGGCCGATGCCGGCGTGACGGTCGACGCGGCTGCCGAACGGCTTTGCGCTATCGTTGACGTGGAACAGCTTCAGGCGATTCAGGCCGATGCGGTCATCGAATTCCTCGAACGCCGCCGCGTAGCCCGCTTTCGTGTGGATAGCGTAGCCGGCCGCGAAGGCATGGCAGGTATCCAGGCAGACGCCGAGGCGATTGGAATCGCCGACGCGATCGAGAATCGCGGCGATCTCCTCGAACCGCGCCCCAAGGCACGAACCTTGGCCCGCCGTGGTTTCCAAGAGCACCTTCACCTTGTAACCGAGGCAGCGCCTGTGGACCTCGTCCAGCGCGGCGGCGACCCGTGCGACCCCGGCATCGATGCCACTGCCGGTGTGCGCCCCCGGATGCGTCACCAGGTAGCTCAGGCCGAGTGCTTCGGCCCGCTCGATTTCGTCGGTGAACGCGGCGATCGACTTCTGGTAAAGGGCGTCGTCCGGGGCGGCGAGATTGATGAGATAGGAATCGTGGGCGGTCGCGAACTTGAGCTTTGCCCGCTTTATGGCCTTGCGGAAGACCGCGACATCCTCCTCGGCGAGCGGTTTTCCGATCCACTGATTGGCGTTCTTCGAGAAGATCTGCACGGTGCCGCAGCCGTGTTCGACGGCCGCTTCGACGGCGTTGTGCAAGCCGCCGGCCACCGACATATGAGCACCGAGGAGCGGCATCGAAAGTCCAGTGAGAAGAATCGTGCTGGGTGGTTTGGATGATGTATTCTTTCAGCCGTACACGTCCATTTCGCGATCGCCTGGCGGAAGCGCAGCTGTCCCTGCGAGTTTCAACCAGCATCGATGTCGGACCGACTCAGACGGCGTTTAAGTATCTCAAAATGGGCGCGTTTTTTGATCTAGCCGCAGCAACTCCTCAAATGCCCTTTTTTCTTGCATCCTTTCCTGAATTTTTGCTTCTAAATCGTCCGTTCCCGGTCCACTTGGCGCGAGCGCTAACGACTTCCAGTCGCGCCGGTAGGGAACCGGAGAACGGTCTTCTCGATCGTTCGATTGTTAATTGGAGTGTCCCTTCCCTCTTTGTGAGAGTTCTGCCCATGGATCTTCCCCAGACCGCATTGCATTCCGGAGACGTTCTCGATCGCAACGGGGAGTTGCATCCCTTTGAAGTGCACGAGCCCACGACATTTCTTGAGAACCCCGTAGCCGCCCTGGAAGAGAAGACGATCGCGATCATCGACGAACTCATCGAATCGCTCCCGGATCCGAAGCGACTGAAAAGCGAAGAGCGTCGCGGCATCATTGCCCGCTACACTGCCGTGCTCGAAGGCAATTTCATCTACTGGATGACGGCGGCCGCCATCGCGGCGAAGGCAGAGAAGTCGCGGCCGATCCTGCTGGACAATCTGTACGAAGAAGTGCGCGATTGCCATCCGCAGATGATGCGGAAGTTCGCGATCGCCGCCAAGGCCTTCCCCACCGATCGCGACGCGTTGGCCGTGGACCGCGACCTCACTCGCGTGCGCTTGTTCCTCGGCAAGCTGTCGCCGATCAAATCGGTGCTCATGATGGGTTTCTTCGAGGGATTCATTCAAAAGTTCATGGGCTACCTGGCGAAGTTGGCCGCGGACCAAGGCTCGACCGAGATGGAGTATACCGACGTTCACGGCGTCTGCGACATCGAACATACCGAAGGGCTCTTCAAGGTCTTGGCCGCTGAAATCGCGGCGGCCCCCCCGGCGGCGGACGCCGACCTCTTCGAAGGCGTCGATCTTCTCCGCACCCTCATCGAGCACATCATTCACCCGGAAGCATAGCCGCCTTCCGTCCGAATCGATGACTGCGCGGAGAAATCGTCAATGAGCGTTCGTTCGGATGTTCTCGATCAGTTCAAGCTGGTCGCCCAGGAGCAGGACAAGCAGCTCGGCTCGCTGGGCGATGATGTGCCGCTCCTGGATTTAGGATTGGACTCGCTCGGTTTCGCAATCGTGGTGAGCCGCCTGGAAGCGGTGCTGGGCGTCGATCCCTTCAGTGACGACGAAGGCGTTTCATTCCCGGTGAATCTGGGGGAGTTTGTAGGCTTCTATGAGAACGCCGTGCAAAAGCGTCGCTAGCCTGAAGGAGGCGATCGCAGTCGGAGGAATAGTTCCGCGGGGGTCACTGGTTGGCGCCCAACACCGCGTTGGCCTGGGCGATTTCCTTCAGGGGTCGGCTATTGCGGCCGACGTGGAAACTCTGCGCGGCCGCTCGGTGCTCATCGCCTCGGCGGATCCTTTCCTGACGGCGCTCGCTCTCATCGAACTGGATGGCGCGGCGCGGCGGATGATCCTTTTTCCGCCCGACCTCGCACTCGAACATCTGCCTTACGTGATGCGTTACGCCGAAGTGGATGCCGTCGTCTCCGACGGCAGTTTCCTCACTGGCGCCTCCCTCGGTACCGCGACTCATTCCATCTGCCGGCCGACGCTGGTTGCGGCCAAGCGACTCCACGGCGAACGACTCGCAACCGAATGGATTCTCCTCACTTCCGGCACGACCGGTCGACCGAAAATGGTGCTGCACACGCTCGCCAGCCTGGCCGGCGCCATCGATGCCAGCCCGTCGCCGACCCCAGTGATTTGGGGCACCTTCTATGACATCCGCCGCTACGGAGGTTTGCAGATCTTCCTGCGCGCCGTGCTGACCCATTCGTCGCTGGTTATGGCGGGGCCGGGCGAGCCGGCAGCCGGCTATCTGCAACGCGCGGGAGAAGCAGGCATCACTCACATTTCTGGAACCCCATCGCACTGGCGGCGGGCGCTGATGTGCCCCGAAGCCGAATGCATCGCTCCTCGCTACGTTCGGCTCTCCGGCGAGATCGCCGATCAAGCCATTCTCAATAGCCTGCGTTCTTTTTACCCGAATGCGGCGATCAGCCATGCTTTTGCCACGACGGAAGCCGGCGTCGCATTCGATGTCCGCGACGAACTATCGGGCTTCCCCGTAGGAACACTGGCCGATGCCCCGGGTGTCGAAATGAAAGTGGTGGACGGCACGCTGCGAATTCGCTCCGGCCGCACTGCCAAGTGCTATCTCGGCGAGAATCCGCCCGTGCTGAAGGATGCGGAAGGATTCGTCGACACGGGCGACGCACTTGATCTGCGCGATGGCCGCTATTACTTCCAGGGCCGGCGCGACGGCGTAATTAACGTCGGCGGCCTCAAAATTCATCCCGAGGAAGTCGAAGCGGTGATAAATCGCCACCCGCGGGTCCGGCTCGCGCTGGTCAAGTCGAAGAAGAATCCGATCACCGGCTCGCTCGTGGTGGCGGACGTGCTTCTCGAGGATTTCTCTGTGCCGGACGCCGAGGACGCGGGCGAACTGCAACGGACCCTCAAGCAGTTCTGCCGCGAATCGCTGGCGCCCCACAAGGTGCCGACCGCGATTCGCTTCGTCCCATCGTTGGCCTTCTCGGCGTCGGGAAAGCTGGTGCGAAGCCATGGGTAACGTCATCGTGACAGGAGGCAGCCGGGGCATTGGCCTTGGCATCGTGCGCTGCCTGGCAAAGGCCGGCCACAAGGTGATGGCGCTTGCGCGCAAAGAGAGTCCCGAGTTGCGTCAGGCCATCGACGAAGCCCCGGGAATCATTGGTTTCACGGCCTGCGATCTGGCCGATACGGGTGGAATGCCGGCGCTCGTCAAGCAGTTGCGTAAAGATATGGGCCCCATTTACGCACTGATCAATAACGCGGGGACGAGCACGGATGGCACGCTGGCACTGACGAACCCAACGCAGGTCGAACAGGTCGTGCGGCTCAATGTGATTTCGCCGATCCTCCTGAGCAAGTTCGTCCTGCGCTCGATGCTGGCCGAAGGCATCGGGGGCCGCATCGTCAATCTCGCCTCGATCGTCGCCTTCACGGGATACAGCGGCCTCTCCGTTTACGCCGCCACCAAGGCGTCGATGATCGGCTTCACCCGCTCGCTGGCCCGTGAGGTCGGCCGGACCGGTATCACGGTCAATGCGATCGCACCGGGGTTTGTCGATACCGAGATGACCAAAGGGCTGACGAAAGAGGATCGCGACCGGATCGTGCGCCGCAGCGCCTTGCGCCGGTTGGTGGATGTCGACGACGTTGCGGCTTCGGTGGAGTACCTGCTCAGCGAGGGCGCCAAGAACATCACCGGCACGGTCATCACGGTCGACGCGGGGAACACGGCATGAGTACGGCACTCCTGGAGCCCGTTCCAACTGCTGCTCGGCCGCGCGCGTCCGCTTCCCAGGCGTGGCTGCGGGCGCTCGAACTGACGGCGCCGATCCCCCGCCAGCGCGATCGCGTGCTGCCGAGCGTCGTTGATGAGTTGGGCGACAAATTGGCCGCGAAGCCGGCGCTGCTCTCGGACCGCGAGTGCTTCACTTATGGCGAACTTGCCGGGCGGGCGCGGCGCTATGCTCGCTGGGCGCTCCGCGAGCGCGTGGCCAAGGGCGATGTGGTCGCCCTGTTGATGCCGAACCGCCCCGAGTATCTGGCGATTTGGTTGGGCATCACCCGCGTCGGCGGCGTCGTTGCCCTGCTCAATACGAATCTCACTGGGCAATCGTTAGCGCATTGCATTCGAGCCGCTTCGGCCCAGCACATCATCGTTGCCGAGGAATTGGCTGATGGGCTCGCGGCGGCCTTGCCGCACTTGACGGGCCAACCTCAGGTTTGGATTCACGGCGATGGGCGCTGCCTCGGGGAGCGAATCGAAAGCCTTTCGGATGCGGCGTTGGAAACCTCGGAGTTGCGCGAAATCACCATCGACGACGGCGCGCTTTACATTTACACGTCGGGCACCACGGGATTGCCCAAGGCCGGCAAGGTGAGCCATGCCCGCGTGATGCAGTGGGGGCTGTGGTTCGCCGGCATGATGGACGCTCGGCCGAGCGATCGGCTGTATGACTGTCTACCGATGTATCACAGCGTGGGCGGCGTGCTGGCGCCGGGCGCGATGCTCGCGGTCGGCGCTTCGCTCGTCGTGCGCGAGCGGTTCTCGGCCAGCCGCTTCTGGTGCGATATCAATCGCTGGGAATGCACGGCGTTTCAGTACATCGGCGAATTGTGTCGCTATCTGCTGCATCAACCGCATGCGGAGTCCGAGACTGCTCACCGCCTGCGACTCGCTTGCGGCAACGGCCTTGCCGCCGGAGTGTGGGAAACGTTCCAGGATCGTTTCCGCATCCCCCAAATCCTCGAGTTTTACGCGGCCACTGAGGGAGGTTTGTCGCTGTTCAACGCGCAAGGCAAGCCCGGCGCCATCGGCCACATTCCCCCGTACCTCGCCCACCGCTTCGCGCCGGCACTGGTCGCCTTCGACTTCGACGCGGGCGTACCGACGCGCGGCGACAACGGATTCTGCATCCGCTGCGGCGTCGACGAGCCCGGCGAGGCGATCATCAAGGTGCAGAACGATCCGGGGAACGTCGGGAGTCGTTTCGAGGGGTACACGAACTCGGCCGAGACCGAGAAGCGAATCTTGCACAACGTCTTCGCCGCCGGCGATGCCTGGGTCCGGACCGGCGACCTGATGCGGCGAGACGAAAAGGGCTTCTTTTACTTCGTCGATCGCGTGGGCGACACTTTTCGCTGGAAGGGCGAGAACGTGGCTTCGTCCGAGGTGGCGGAAGTACTGTGCGCATTCGATGGGGTTCTGCACGCCAGCGTTTATGGAGTCGCGGTCCCGGGGAACGACGGCCGCGCTGGCATGGCGGCGATTGTCTGCGATGGCCGTATCGATCTCGCCGAACTTCGCCGGCATCTCGCCGAGCGCCTGCCCGCTTACGCCTGTCCACTGTTCCTGCGGTTCTGTCCCCAAGCGGAATTAACCGGCACGTTCAAATACGCGAAGACCGATCTCGTTCGGCAAGGATTCGATCCGGCCCAAGGCGACGATCCACTGTACTTCAACGATCCCAAGCGGGGCGAGTTTATCGCACTCGATGCATCGATGAGCGAGCGAATCCGAGAAGGAACTATCCGTTTATGATCGCCCGCAAGAGGAGAAACGAATTGGAAAGGAAGGTGTTGCAATGAGCAAGCTGCGTCGATTTTTGGCGAAATCGAATCATCCCTACGCGCGGCTCGGGCGTCGGGCCTACCACGTGGGCTGTACCTTTTCCATCCCTGCGCCAGCGATCATCGTTAAGCCGTTGCTTTGGTGTTACGTGATGGCGCGTGTGCTTTGGCACACGTTCCGACGAGTCGCGATTGCCGAGCCGTTGTTCAAGGCTTACTGCACCCGTTACGGTCGGAAGCTGCGAACGGGCATCTATGTGCACTGGGTGGAGGGGAAGGGCGAGATCGTTCTCGGCGACGACGTTTTTATCGATGGCAAGTGCTCGATTGGGTTCGCCGCCCGATTCTCGGAGCGACCATTCCTGCACATCGGCGACCACACGAAAATCGCTCACGATTGTTCGATGTCGATCGGCAAGGGAATCCGCATCGGTCGCTACTGCCTCGTCGCTTCCAATGTTTGCATGTTCGACTCGGGCGGGCATGCCACCGATCCCGAATTGCGGATGAAGGGTTTGCCGCCCGCCGATGAGCAAGTCCGGCCCATCACACTCGAGGACAACGTCTGGATTGGCCGTCACGCCCTCATTTTCCCAGGCGTGACAATCGGCGAGGGGAGCATCGTCTGCGCTGGCGCAGTCGTGATGGCAGACGTGCCGCCCTATACGGTCGTAGCGGGTAATCCGGCGAAGAAGCTTTTGCCGGGGATGCGGAATCCGAAGACATCGACCGCGGTTGCAACGCCGGTGACCCTGCCCTTACCCGAGGAGCCCGCTGTCCGGCCGGGCATTCACGTTCTCTGCGCCAACGGAACGGGAAGGTAAGTCAATGCTAGTGGAACCCTTTCAGCACGAATTCGAGCGGGTGCAATCCCAGATTGCCGATGGACCCATTCTGCCCACGACCAACCTGGAGGAGGTTCGCGCCCATCTCGCCAGCCGCTATCAGTTTCAGAACGAACTTCCGCTCGAAGAAGTTGTCCATGACGCCGAGCGGATGCTCTTAAGCTGGCAGGTTCAGGTCACTCACCCGCGTTATCTCGGCCTGTTCAACCCAGCCGTGACGCTGCCTTCCGTGGCCGCCGAGACGCTCGTGGCCATGTACAATCCTCAGTTGGCCAACTGGCGGACATCGCCCGCCGGCAATGAAATCGAGAGGCATACGCTCGGTTGGCTCGCGGGTAAGTTTGGCCTGCCCGAAAACTGCTTCGCTAGCTTCACGAGCGGGGGCACGGAGGCCAATCTCTCCGCGGTGACCGTGGCGCTGAGCCATGCATTTCCGGAGTACGGCGAACGTGGGCTCCGCAGTTTGCCGGCGCCGCCGTCGCTTTATCTCACGGACGAAGCGCATCACGGCTTCAACAAGATCGCACATATGACCGGGATTGGCCGCCGGGCGGTTCGCCTGGTAAAGACCGATCGCCGGTTGAAGCTCGACGTCGATGACCTGCGCCGCCAGGTCCGTCAGGATCGCGAGGAGGGTTGGGCGCCGTTCCTGGTCGTCGGCACGGCAGGGACGACGGCGGCGGGGGTCATCGATCCGCTTCGGGAAATCGCCCAGGTCTGCCGCGACGAGGGCTTGTGGTTTCACGCCGATGCCGCGTGGGGCGGGGCGGCCATCCTTGCCCCCACGCTTAAAGACCATCTCGCCGGCATCGAGCACGCCGACTCGATCACCTGCGACGCGCACAAATGGCTCTCGGTGCCGATGGGCTGCGGTATGTTCTTCTGCCGCCACCGCGACAGCGTGGCCCGCGCCTTTCACGCCGACGTGACGTACATGTCCGGGAAGCAAGCCGGGCCGGTCTTCGATCCACTTACCCACTCGGCGCAGTGGTCGCGGCGATTCATCGGGCTCAAGCTGTTCATGGCCTTGGCCAATCTGGGCGAATCCGGATACGCGAGGATGATCGAGCACCAGGCGCGCATGGGCAATGTCCTACGGCGAGCCCTCCTGGAATCCGGCTGGCGAATCGCCAACGAGACGCCGTTCCCGCTCGTTTGCTTCACGCGCGATCGGCTCGACCCTGCGACTTTCGTGGCCGCGATGCATCAAAAGCAGATCGCCTGGATTTCCGAGGCTCGCATCGATGGCTCCCCGGTGCTCCGCGCTTGCGTCACCAATTACCGCACCACCGAAGCCGACATCCGCCAGATTGTGGATGAAATGACGCAATTGTTCCAGCAGGGGATGGAGCCGCAATGAAGCGCGAAACGATCGCCCTGCATACCGGTTACGAGCCCGACGCCGAGGCGCGTTCGGTCGCGGTGCCCATTTATCAGACCGTGGCCTACGCATTCGATAGCGCCGAGCATGCCGCTGCTCTCTTCAACCTGGAAGCCGAGGGCTATCGCTACACGCGAATCGCCAATCCGACGACAGCGGTGCTCGAGCGGCGGATGGCCGCGCTCGAAGGCGGATTGGAGGCGATGTGCGTGGCGACCGGTCAGGCGGCCGTGAATTACGCGCTGCTCAACCTCGCCAGCCTGGGCACGAACATCGTCTCGCCGCCGCAGCTTTATGGCACGACGCACACGCTGTTCGCGCACATTCTGCCGAGCCAGGGCGTGTCTGTGCGCTTCGCGGAATCCGACCATCCCGAGGCGATCGAGCGGCTCATCGACGCCGACACCCGGGCGATCTACTGCGAAAGCGTCGGCAACCCCGCCGGCAACATCTGCGATATCGAGGGACTGGCCAAGGTGGCGCACCGGCACGGCATCCCGCTCGTCGTCGATAACACGGTCGCCACGCCGATGCTGCTCCGGCCGATCGAATACGGCGCCGACATCGTCATGCACTCGCTGACGAAGTTCATGGGCGGCCACGGCACGACACTCGGCGGCGTCGTTATCGATAGCGGCAACTTCCCCTGGGCGCGGCACCCGGACCGCTTCCCGATGTTCTGCGAGCCCGATCGCTCCTATCACGGCCTGGTTTACACGGAGCGTTTCGGCCGGGCGGCGTACATCGCTCGCTGCCGCAGCCGCTATCTGCGGACGTCCGGCGCGGTGCTCGCCCCGCTAAGCGCCTTCCTGTTGTTGCAAGGCGTCGAAACGGCGGCGCTACGGGTCGAACGCCACGTCGAGAACGGCCGCAAAGTGGCCGAATACCTTCGCGGCGACCCGCGCGTCACCTGGGTCAACTACGCCGGCTTCCACGACAGCCCGTACTACGAACTGGCTCGGAAATACCTGCAGGGCCAAGGCTGCTCGCTGATGATGGTGGGCGTGAAGGGAGGCTACGGAGCCGCCATCCGCTTCTACGACGCGCTCAAGCTCATCAGCCGTCTCGTGAATCTCGGCGACGCCAAGTCGCTCGCCTGTCACCCGGCCTCGACCACCCATCGGCAGATGTCGTCCGCGGAGCAGCAGAAGGCCGGCGTTCTGCCGGAGATGATTCGCCTGAGCATTGGCATCGAACATATTGACGACATTGTGGCCGACCTCGATCAGGCTTTGAACGCAGCCATGTAAACGCCCCCGCGGTTCGCCGCGGCGCCCAACAAAGAGCGTGCCATGCCAGTCATTTTGAATGCGACGTATCCCGGTCCCGAGCGTCGCTCCGGGCTCAATTGGCCGCGCGTGCATCGGGGTTCATTTCAAAAAGCGCGCGGCCCGTCTCTGCACATTGGCCTGGTGAACAACATGGGCGATGCGGCCATGGGCGCCACCGAGAGTCAGTTCTTGACGCTGCTCGAGGCCGCGGCCGGCGACTTGCTGGTTTACGTCACCCTTTACGCGCTGCCCGAGGTGGAGCGGAAGCCTTTGGGCCAGCGCCGCGTGGCGAGCTTCTATTCGAGCATCGAGGAACTTTGGGAGCAACCGCCCGAGCAGACCCCCGATGGCTTGATCGTCACCGGCCGCGAGCCGCTTCGCTCCGACTTGCGCGAAGAGGCTTACTGGCCTAGCTTCCTGAGGCTCATCGATTGGACGCAAGAGCACGCCCGGTCGGCCGTGTGGTCGTGCCTGGCGGCGCATGCGGCCGTGTTGGCGCTCGACGGCATCGAGCGCGTGCGAAGCCGGCACAAGCACTTCGGGATTCTCGAATGCGAGCAGGCCGCTCCGCACCCACTGCTTGCCGGCGCCTCGGCCAACCTCCGCATCCCCCACTCGCGCTGGAACGGTCTCCCTGCAAATCAGCTAATCGAAAAAGGCTACCGCGTACTCACGCGCACCGGCGATGGCGGCGTCGATACCTTCGTGAAGCAGGAGGAAGGCTTGTTCGTATTCTTCCAGGGCCATCCCGAGTACGAATCGGAGACGCTTCTCGGCGAATACCGGCGCGATGTCGGCCGCTATCTCAAGGGCGAAATGGAAAACTACCCGCTGTTGCCCCAGAACTATTTCGATGAGGCAACGGAGACGTCCTTGCGCGAAATTGAAGACAAGGCACGGGCAGCCCGAGATGAGAAACTACTCGGCGAAGTTCATGCCGTGCTCGGCGGCGTCCGGATTCAAAACACGTGGCGATGCGTGGGGACGCTGATGTACCGCAACTGGCTCAAGCACCTCAGCATGCAAAAGAAACAAAGCGACCAACTTTGCGTGGCATGATCCACGGCCTGTTCGGCGCATGGATTATCCCCAACGCTCGCATTTCACCATCCCGCTATGCCTCCTCCTTGGCATGGCGAATGCATCACTTCCTTTCCAGCGCCCTCTTATTGGAGCATCCTTCATGCCCGAAGTGAGGCGGCCATGTTTCATTCTTTCTTCCGGTCGATTGCCATCGTTACTTCAATCCTGGCGGTGTTGTCCGTGTTGCCGATGTGCGGCATCGTGACGGCACAGCCGCGGGCGCGGTTCCAACTGGTTCCGTTCCACCCGCGCGGCCAACTGCGGCCTAACTTCGCCTTCCAGTCAAACCCCGGCGTGTTCCCACAGAACTTCCAAAACGGCGGCGGCCTCGGCATGCAAGGGAACTTCGGGGGAGGATTCGGGGGCATCCAGGGCGGATTCGGAGGAATCGGTGGGTTTCCAGGCGGCTTCGGCGGAGGAATCGGCGGCATCAGCGGATTCTCGGGCGGCTTCGGCGGCTTTTCCGGAGGGATCGGCGGGTTCGGAGGCGGCGGTCTGCCGGGCCTTGGCATCGCGGGCGGGCAGCTCGGATTCAGCGGAAACATGAACCGGTCTTTCAATCTGTCGGTCTCGAGCAATGCCATGTCGTTCAGTGGCACGCCATTCAACGGAATGAGTTCGATCATGCCCAGCATGATGCCGATGGGCGCCGGCTTCTCGGGAATGGGAATCGCCGGAGTCCAGACGTTTCCGCAAGTGATGGGCGGTTACCTGGGCAATAGCGGCTCCGGGTTGGCCGGCGGTCTCGGCATTGCCGGCGGCGGGTTAGGTATCGGCGGCGGTTTTGCCGGTGGCGGCTTGGGATTCCCGGGCGGAGGCCTCGGCTTTGGCGGCGGCTTCCCAGGGGGTGGGTTCGGGCTTGGCGGCGGGCTCGGAGGCGGCCTGGGCGGCGGGCTCGGAGGAGGGCTGGGCGGCGTCGGCTTCAACGGCCTCGGCTTCAACGGCGGAGGCCTCGGCTTCAACGGCGGAGGCTTCGGATTCGGCGGGCTCGGCGGCTTCGGCGGCGGCAAGATCGGCTTCGGCGGACAATATGGAATCTGAGCCTCATTCCCTCTTCAGGAACTCGATCACGTCCTGCTCCACCTTGGAGACGACGTCGCGGATGACCTTGGCGCTGCCGAGCGCCTTGCGATCGGCGTCGGCATTGGGGTCGAGATCCTTGATAAGGTCGGTCAATTTGGTGGGGAAGCCGCCGAGGATGACGAGCAGGCGGCGGAAGGCGTGACGGTCGCCGGCCTTCGTGCACACCGCCACGGCTTGCCGCAAGGGGGCGAGGCTGTCGTTCAAGTCGTTGATGGTAGCGACTGCCGGCCACGTTTTTAGCAGGTATTCGCGAGCCTTGGCGTGCTCCGGGCTCTTCGGCTTCCACTCCGCTTCGAGCTTCTCTTTACGGCTCTTGATGCTCGGATCGTTGGGCGCCAGCGTGGCCAGCTGATCGAGGGCCGTGAGCGCTTCTTCCACATCGCCGCCGGCCAGGAGCAGGTTGATGCGGGCGTTCAGCGTTTGCGCCTGCAAATCCGAGCCGACCGTGGTGGCATCGCCTTCCTTGCCGACCACCGCTTCCAGTTCCTTGAGTGTGCCAGTCAGTCGGGAGTTGTCGGTGCGCAGCGCCGCGAGTTGCCGTTCGATGGCGGCGAACAGTTTATCCGCGCCGGGCACCTTGATGTCCTGCTTCTTTAATTCTTGCAGTTCCTCGGTGAGCACTTTGTCCGAAGCGTCGGCGGCCTCGAAGGCGGCCCGGGCGCGATCGCGGGCATCCTTGTTCTTTCGGACCTTGATCAATTTGCCGATGGATTCGAACGCCCCGAACTGAGCGATGCGCGCATCGGAGGCGCGCGTGGAAAGCGCGATGGCCGAGCGCTCGTAAACGGCCCGTGCCTCGGCTTCCGGATTCAACTCGAATCGCAGCGTAATCGGTTCCGGCCCAAGCACCGGAACCGGGAAGTGCTCGGCCTTCGTCTTGCCGAGTGCGACCGTGATGCAGGCAATGTTGGCTAGTTCCCGCGGCGACCGATACAACCCATCGCGGAAATCGAGGTAGTCCTTTGGGTCTTCCTTGGTGGTGAATCCGGTCTCGGCGGCGCGGACATTGGCGATCGGGGCCGAGGCGGCTGCGCCGTCGGCGCCGCTGATGAGCCGCACCGCGATCGCCGATTTCATCGTGTTCAGCTTCATGCAGCGATAGCCCAGCACGCCCGCCCCGCCGGGGAGCGTCGCCTTGTAGTTCGGCGAACGGATCACGGCGCAGTGGGCCGAGCCGTCGGCGGCGACCGTCTGCACCTTCAGCAACGTAAAGGAATGCACGGCCGGGGTGAGGGCGGGGGGCGGTTCGGAGCCGGGCGGCGGGGCGATGATCTTGCCCGTGGCGGTGCGGGCCGGCGGCGGCGCAGCGCGGTTCGCCGCCCGGCTGATCCGCGACAAGGCGAAGACGTCGCCCGCTTTCACCAGGCGGTCGATCGGGCCGAGTTTGCTGCCCCGGAAGTGGACGGTGACCTCGGTGGCATTGGCGGCGGCCGGGTCGAGCGTGCCAGTGAGCCCGAAGTCGCGATCGATCATGAGGCCGGCGATGCGGCCGACCAGCTCCGCCGAGCGCGTGGATTGCTTGCGTACCACGGGCGAAGCGAGGCCGGTGAAGCCGTCATGCTGACGCGATTCGAGGCGGTATTGACCATCGCGCATGGCGACGTGGAGGAAGTGCGTTTTCACTCCGGTGAGATCGCGGGCGCCGTCGAGCGCCGCGAACCCCTTGCCCGCGAATTCCTGAACAACCGCGTCCGCCTTGCCGGCAAGGGCATCGTCCAGGTCGATGACTTCAACGGCGCCGAGCGGCCCGATGGAGGGTTGCAGGGCGGCAACCAGATCGCGGCTGAGTTTCGCGCGGAATGAAGCGGTCAAAAGAGGATGCGGTTCGGTCTTGACGACGACTCGCCACAGGCACGGCCCGGACGGCTCCGCATCGAGACGCGGCTGAGCCAAGCCCGGCGAAACGGCAATAAGAAGGAACGCGGCAGCCAATCCGAATCGCGGCGCCATGGCAATCCTGTGCGGAAGTGAGGACTCTGTACTGGCATCATACCGCGCTGGCCGGTACGGCATAGCCATTCTTGCCGTGCGTAATGCCTCGCCGCCAGGCATTGCGATTGCGCCACGTTTAACGGACATGCCTGTCGCACCGGCGAATGGGTTCGAATGATCGGGCCGCCGCCGCATTCCCTTCCCGGCAATTCGGCTACCGGCCTTTTCCCTCCGATAATAGTTTACCGACCCAGTCGCTGACTCGGAGCCCTGGCATGACGCCGCTCAGTATCGCCGTTTTGCTTGCGATCGGGGCCGATCCGCAACCGGCACAAATTGCCTCGCCGCCGTCGATGTGCGAGCTGGGCTATTGCCCGCCGCGGGTGCCGCCGCGATGGCTGCCGAAAAGCGTCGTCGAGCAGATGCGCCAGAAGGCGGAGGCACTGACCCTGGTAGGCAAAGTGCCGCCCGGCGGCCCGTCGTTCCTCTATCAACCGGCATTCAAGGAAGACTACGTCATCCGCCTGCCGGCCCGACCGTACGACCTGCAACCCGGCGACATTGCCCTGGCCGCGGATACATCGCGGTTCTGGACGCTCATGCACCACCTCGCCGGCACCAGCCATCCGACGCATTCGATGATCGTGTTCGCGATGCCGGACGGTCGGCTGGCGATTCTGGAAGCGGGACCGCACGACACGGTGAAATGCCGCCTCCTGGAAGCCATTCCGCACCTGGCCAGCTATGAGGCTCAGGGACGAGTGTGGGTGCGGCGGCGGAAGTGCCCGCTGACGCCAATGCAGTCAGCGCGGCTGACCGAGTTCTGCCTCGGGGCGAACTGCAAGGATTTCGCGCTCCGCCGGCTCGCCATCCAACTGACGCCGCTGCGCAACCGCGGGCCGATCAAGACGGTGTTCCTCGGCAAACCGCATGGCCTCGACCGCGACAAGTACTATTGCAGCGAACTGGTCTGTGAAGCGTGCGTGTATGCCGGGCTCCTGGATGCGGCGACCACCCGTCCCTCGGCGACTTTTCCCCGCGATCTCTTCTTTGGCACCTGCCTCAATCCGTACATCCGCAGACATCTGCCGGTCATGAACTGTTCCTGGGACGCGCCCGCCCGCTGGACCGGCCACCCCATCGAGATCGCCAACCCGTAGCTGGCCACGCTCGCCGTTGGCTCGCGGCTAAACCGAGTGGATGCTACGCGGCGGTTCGCCCCGTTCATACTCTGATACCGTCACGCAACTTCCGCGAGGGTATCCGATGAGTTCCCATTCGCCTCTGGCCGTGGCAGTCTTGCTTCTCGGCGCGATTGTGGTACTCGCGCAGCCGCCGCGCCCGGAGCGCGTGCTTCCCGGCTTGAACCAGAGCGGCTTTGTGCAGCTTCCCAACCAGTGGAAGCTCAAACCCGCCGGCAAACACCTCGACCTCGGCGACTTCCCCGTCAACATTGCCATCCACCCCACCGGTCAGTTCGCCGCCGTCCTCCATGCCGGCTACCGCGAGCACGAAGTCATCATCGTCGACCTGAATAAAGCGAAGACGAAGATCGTTTCGCGAGTCACCATCGACCAGGCTTTTTACGGGCTGGCCTGGGCGCCGGACGGCAAGCAACTTTATGCCAGCGGCGGCGAGTTCGAAGTTGTCCACGTCTTCGAATTCGACAAGGGATACTTGAAGAAGACCCGCTCGCTGGATGTGAGCCGGGCCGAGGAGCCGAAGTTGCCGCGAGTGGTCGTGGGCGGCATCACGGTGGATGCGGCCGGGCGGGAACTGTTCGTGGCGTCGCCGTGGGGCGATTGCATCGTTCGTGTGCCGCTGGACAATCCGGACAATCGCGTGCTGATTCCGACGACGGCGGCCGTACCGAAGAAGAAGGAAGGCCCGAAGGGGGAGCCGCCGAGCCCGCCGGACGGCCGCAAGGACCTCGATGCCAAGCCGCCCGCGAAGAAGGCCGTGCCAGCCAGCAAGGATCTCGGGGCGTTCCCTTATGTCTGCTTGCTGGAGCCGGGCGGAAAGCGGGCGTTCGTGAGCCTGTGGAACCGGGCCGCGGTCGCCGTCATCGATCTGGAGAAGAACGCCATCGCCGCGACCTGGGCGACGGCCGAGCATCCCACCGAAATGGTGCTTTCTCCGAAGGGCGACGCCCTGTACGTGGCATGTGCCAACTCCACCAAGGTCAGTGTGATCGACCCGGCCACGGGGACGGGCTTGCAGACGATCGTTTGCTCGCTTTACCCGCAGGCGCCGTCCGGGAACACGCCGAACAGCCTCGCACTGACGCCCGATGGCCAGATGCTGTTCGTCGCCAACGCCGACGCCAATAACCTGGCCGTGTTTAATGCCACCGACCGCAAGAGCGCCAAGCCACTCGGGTTCATCCCGTCCGGCTGGTATCCCACCTCCGTGCGGTTCAACAAGCTCGATTCGCGCCTCTACTTCGCCAATGGCAAGGGGATGGTGTCGAAGCCGAACGCGAGCGGGCCGAACCCGGCGATGCCGTCGTCGCGGAACCTCGGCGAATACATCGGCGGCCTGTTTCACGGCACGCTCGGCATTTTGGACCTGCCCACGCCGACAACCATGGCCGCTTGCACGAAAACCGCCTATGCCTGCAGCCCGCTGCAGCGCGACAACGCCGTCCGCAACGACAACGCCACGGCCGACAACCCGATTCCCAAGAAGCTCGGCGCCGCCAGCCCCATCAAGTATTGCTTGTACATCATCAAGGAGAACCGCACTTACGACCAGGTCTTCGGCGACATGAAGGAAGGGAACGGCGACGCGAACATCTGCCTCTTCCCGGAACCGATCACTCCGAACCACCACAAGCTGGCCCGCGAGTTCGTTCTGCTCGACAACATTTACGTGGATGGCGAAGTCTCCGCCGACGGCCACGAATGGACGATGGGGGCTTATGCCACTGACTTCGTCGAGAAAATCTGGCCGCTGAGTTACCGCGGCAGCCCGCGCAAAACGTTCGGCTACCCCAGCGAAGGGGCCATGGATCAGATCGCTCGCCCGGCCGGCGGCTACCTCTGGAATCGCTGCATCGACGCCAAGGTCACCTACCGCACTTATGGCGAATGGGTCACCAACGGCAAGAAGAACGCGGACGGAACCTATCAGGATGCGAAACCCTCCGTGCCGGAACTCGCCGGGCGGTTCGACCCGAAGTTCCGCGGCTTCGACATGGATTACCCGGACGTGAAGCGCGCTGAGCGGTTCATCTCCGAGTTGCAGCGGTTCGAGAAACTCGGCGAGATGCCGCGAATGCAGGTGCTCCGTTTGCCGAACGACCATACCGTAGGCACGGTGGTCGGCAAGCCGACGCCGCGAGCGATGGTGGCCGACAACGATCTCGCCCTCGGCCAGGTCATCGAGGCGCTTTCGCAAACGAAGTTCTGGAAGGAAACGGCCGTGTTCGTGATCGAGGACGACGCCCAGAACGGCCCGGATCACGTCGATGCCCACCGCGTCGCGGCGCTGGTCATTTCGCCGTACACGAAGCGGAAGTTCGTCGATTCGACGCTCTATTCCACGTCGAGCATGTTGCGGACGATGGAACTAATCCTCGGTTTGCGGCCGATGAGCCAGTTCGATGCGGCGGCCCGACCGATGTACAACGCGTTCACGGCCAAGCCGAACTTCACGGCATATCAGCACGAGATGCCGAAGTGGGATCGCGGCGAGATCAACAAGCCGGGTGCTGTCGGATCGGCGGCTTCGGCCAAGTTCAATCTGGCCAAGGAAGATCAGGCGGATGATCTGTTGTTTAACGAGGTGATCTGGCAGTCGGTGAAGGGGGCGGCCAGTCGAATGCCGCCGCCGGTGCGGGCGGCGTTCTTCGTACCGATTAAGCCGTCGCGCAAAAAGGACGACGACGACGACGATTAGCGTTCTAATGTTGCACGGCTTGAGATTGTCGGCGGGCGCAAACCCTCTCCCCTAGCGGACTCGCGGAGGGAGCGGGTATCTTATCCTCAGGCGCGGAGGTTTCTCCCCAACGGCCTTGGATAGTGTGCCTGCCAGTAGCGGAGCGAAGCCGTGCAACTGAGTTGCCCGTCGTGTCGGAGCGGATTGCAGGTGCCGGATGGCACGACGGCCCACGTGCGTTGCCCAGCATGCCGAACGGTATTCTCGGCCGCGCAGGGTGCTCCCGCGGCCCCGGTCGTTGCTGTGCCTCCGCCGGTTCCAGCGCCGCCTCCCGCGCCCAAGCCGCCGCGCACTCCACCCCCGCGAACGCCGCCGCCGCGAACGCCTCCGCCCAAACCAAAACCGCGCGTGGAGGACCGGCCGCGGCCCCGCGATGATGAAGAAGACGATGACGACGAGAAGAGCGGCGATCGCCGCGACGGCATTGCCGACGTGGAGGAGAAACCGCGCAAGCGGCGCCGCTTCTACGGGAAGAATGAACTCACCCCCGAAGAGAAGCGGCAGAAGCTGGCCGAGTTCCATCGCGCCATGTATGGCGCGCTCCTCATCAAGATTTCCATCCTTCTCTACATCA
>Ga0134125_10002956_pt1 | contig 19914 bp, 15 predicted proteins | sample KB31751_FD_96464 | JGI IMG/M metagenome (GOLD analysis project Ga0134125, IMG submission 96464) | Terrestrial soil microbial communities with excess Nitrogen fertilizer from Kellogg Biological Station, Michigan, USA - KB3-175-1 | ecosystem: Environmental > Terrestrial > Soil > Unclassified ... | reverse complement strand
AGATTCATATGGTTGCCGCGGATGCTCGAACGGCCATAACGTTTGCCCTCTCGCCAGGCCAAGCCCACGATGCACCCGAGCGTCGCAAGCTGCTCCACCGCCTCGGCAAAGCACCGTGGCCGATCCATCTGCTGATGGACCGCGCGTACGAAGGCGACGAGACCCGACAGCTCGCACTCGATCTTCCGTTCATACCGGTCGTTCCAGCCAAGCAGAATCGCATCACCGCGCGGGAGTACAACCGGGTGATGTATAAGCGCCGCAATGAGATCGAACGGCTGTTTCGTCGACTCAAAGGCTTCCGGCGCATCTTCTCGCGGTTTGAGAAGCACGACCTCATGTTCATCGCTTTCATCAACTTCGCGCTCATCGCCGATGGGCTGCGCATGGTGTGAACAGGCCCTGGTCCGGTGGCCGAAAGTGGAATCGCATGAGCAGGCGGAGTGGCGTCCCCGCTCAGGCAGGGGAGGAAGTCGCCTTGAGGGCGGCGGCGAAGACGCTGTATAGTGTTTTAAATGCCTGCGGGCTGAAGTCCTGGTAATAGCCCGCCGTGACCACTACAACCAATTCCAACTCACGGACGATCCGAATGGTCTGGCCGCCTCGCCCCTGAGCTTCGACCCAGCTCACGTCCTTGCGGTTGTGGCGGCCGTGGCCGGTCCACCACAGGTAGCCGTAATCTTCACCATCCGTCGCCTTGATCAGAGTAGAGGTGGACGTGTCGATCCATGCCTTGGACACGATTTGGCGATCGTTCCAGCGGCCTCCGTCGAGAACGAGCTGCCCGATTCGAGCCATGTCGCGCGGGCGCAGGTGCAGTCCGCCACCGGCGTCGGTGTCGCGACCGATCCGGTCCCACTGCTCGCCTGAGATTCCGAGCGGCTTGAAGAGATGCGTACGCGCGAATTCGTCGAGCGGCTGCCCGGTCGTCTTCCGCACGATCGCAGAGATTAGCGCCAGCGCACCCGTGCTGTAGAAGAATTGCTCCCCGGGCGGAGCGACCACTGGGCGAGTGAGCACATAGCGGCAGGCGTCGCCCGACACATACATGCGCACCTCGTCGTTTGCCGAGTTATTCCACGGCATGGCCTCGACCCATTGCAAACCCAAGCTCATGCCCAGCGCGTGGCGCAAGAGGAGACGATCCCTCTCGGGCGTGCGGATATCCGCTAGCTCGGGAAAAAAACTGAGGATCGGCTCGTCAATGCTGCGTATGAGGCCTTGGTCAATCGCGATTCCAACGACCAGCGATGAAACGCTCTTGGACACCGATTTCAGCGAGTGAAGTGTATGGGCATCGAAAGTAACGTCCTCGACGCGAGTGCCAAGAAAGCTGACCGGAACCTCGTCCTTGCCCGTGAAGTAGCGCTCGAACACCAGATTTCCTCGGTGAACGACGAGGACCGAATGGATGTTGACTCCCGATGTGGCGAGCCGGTCCGCCATGGTGCGCAAGGCTTCGCGATCAACAAGTTTGTCGTCATCGGCAGGGGTTACAGCCCGGTCCTCGGTGCGCTTCCGTGGCGCCGCGCAACCAGATACAGACACGGCGAGACCCGTGAGTGAGCCAAGGGCCGTGCCGCTAAGGAGCGAGGTGAACTCACGCCGTCTCAAAATCATTCCCCCGGTAGATGGAATCCATAATTGGCCCTCGAAGAGATTGTAACCAGTGACCGGTCGCAAGCAGCGCCACGCGAGGTTGCATGAAGCGGCGTTGGCCGCATTTGGTGCCCTTCATGCGCTTTGCGGACGGACTACTGCCATGGCCATCAACTGACGGCAACGCATCTGCCGTCCGTAGTGTGAACAGACCCTAGTCTAAAGTGGTCTGAGCAATGCGGCAAAACTCGCTTCGGACTTCCCCCGATAGCGATAGCCCCATTCGAGCCGCTAAAGCGAGCTCACCAGATGCCCGCCGTCCACCGTCAGGACGCTGCCGGTGATGTACGAACCGGCGTCGGATGCGAGCAGCAGCAGCGCCCCGTCGAGCTCGTCCGCCGTTCCAATGCGCCGTTGCGGAATCCGCTTGATCAGTGCCTGTCCTGCGTCGCTCGCGAAGAAGTCGCGGTTCATCCCCGTTTCGATGTAGCCGGGTGCGAGCGCATTGACGCGAATGCGATGGCGCGCAAGCTCGAGCGCCATCGCCTTCGTCAGCTGGATCAATGCCGCCTTCGACGCGGCATAGCTCGGCACCTGAGCCGCGACCCGCTCGCCGAGGATCGACGCCACGTTCACGATGCTGCCGCCTCGCCCATGCGCCACCATGTGCCGCGCGGCGGTCTGCGCGACACGCCAGGCGCCGTTCAGGTTGACGTCGATCACCTGCCGCCAATCGTCCTCGGTGTGATCGAGCAGCGGCTTCGTGATCGCGATGCCGGCGTTGTTGACGACGATCGTGATCGGCCCCAGCGCTGCGGATGCCGCGTCGAACGCGCCGTGAACGTCCGCGGGGTCGGTGACGTCGAGCGCGACCGCGGTTGCGCGCACGTCGAGCATTGCCAGCGACGCCTGCAGCGACGCGAGCGAATCGATGCGCCGCGCGGTGATCGCCACGCCGGCACCGGCCTTGGCGAGCGTCATGGCGAAATGGTGGCCGAGGTTGCCGTTGGCGCCGGTCACGAGCGCGTTGTGTCCGGCCAGTGTCGGTTCCATCGCTAGTCCCGCAACGCTTTCGGGTTCGAGATCGCGACGCGATCGACGCAGATGTCGAGCAGCGCGGCGAGCAACGGGTCGGCATGCGCAGCGTCGTCGAAACGACCGTCGCGAATCGCGGCACTCACGCGACGGCGCAGCGCAGCGACGTCGTCCGCGTCCGGATCGTCGGGCGGGACGATGTCCGCCGTCAGCGCGCGCAGGCGCTCGACTTCGCGCCGGGTCGCCGCACCGCCTTGCGCCGACTCGCGCGCCGCGATCGCCATCGCGTTCGCGATCATCAGCGCGGTGTAGCGGTGATCACCCGACAGCGCCGGCACGAGGCGCGAAAGCAGCGCACCGCGGGCGATCGCCAGCAGATCGGCCGCATCGGCGACATCGCTCATGCCGGCGTCTCCGCGATCAGCCGCAATGCCTCGCATTCGAGCTCGTCGACGATCCAGCCCGTCAGTGCGAGCTCGAGCGACGGCTCGCTGCGATGGCGTCGCGCCTGTTGGAGCGCGATGATCGCCCAGCGCAGATGCGCCATCACCTGCCAATACGCGAGGTCCTCGGCAGAGAACCGTCGCCCCGCGACCGATGCGTAGCCGTCGAGGAACGGCGCGAGCGGCGCGATTCCGCCCGCTTCGTGCTGCGGGGCGGCAAAGCGCCAGCAACGCGCGGTGAACCAGCCGAGATCCTCGCGCGGATCGCCGAATCCGGCGAACTCCCAGTCGAGCGCACCCGTCAGCTTGCCGTCGTCGACCAGATAGTTGCCGGTCCGATAGTCGCGGTGGATCAGCGTGACCTCGAAGTTGGCCGGCGCGTGCCGCTCGCACCAGCGCAGCCCGAGCTCGAGCGCCGGGTACGTATCGTCGAACGCGTCGAGCCATCGGCGATACATCGCAATCGTCTCGAGTGCAGGGTTGCGTGGCGCATCGGGCATCCCGGCAAGCGGCGGCCGAAGCGCATGAATGCGCGCCAGGTTCGCACCGAGCGCGTGTGCAAGCGCGGGTGCATCGGGGAGAAGGGCGCCTTCGCGCGTCAGCCGGTGACCGGCGGCGACACCGGGCAGCCGATCCATGATGAAAAACATGCGGCCGAGAATGTGCGCGTCCTCGCACAGAAAGCGCGGCGCCGGCGCGAGCACGCCGGCGTCGTGCGCGACGCGCAGGACGGCGAATTCCTGTGCGCGAGTGAGGCTTGCCGAAACCTGCGACGGTGCGTCGGTGCGCAGCACGAAGGCATGCTCGCCCTGCCACGGTCCACCGTCGACGGCGACGTCGAGGCGCCAGTTGTCCTGGATGGCGCCGCCGCGCATGCGTTCGAAGCAGCGGATCCGCACATCGGTCGCATCCATTTGTGCGCGCAGCCACGCGGCCAGCGCTGCCGAGCTTTTCGTGGCGACGTCGTCGACATCGGGTGCCGAAACGGTCATGCGCCGGGTGCGTCGCGGAGGATCCGCCGGGCGATGCTGAAGCGGTGCACTTCGGATGGACCGTCGTAGATGCGGAACGCGCGCAAGTCCGCGAAGATCCGCGCGACGACCGTCTCGTTCGTGACGCCCTGACCGCCCAGGGCCTGCACGCAACGATCCGCGACGCGCCACGCAGCCTCGGACACGATGACCTTCGCGCGGCTCGATTCGTGCAGCGCGAGATCCGCCTGGTCGAGCAGCCATGCGCAATGCCAGACGGCAAGCCGCGCGACGTGCATGTCCATCTCGTTGTCGGCGAGCATGAAGCCGATGCCCTCGTGATCGCCGATCCGCTTGCCGAACGCGTGCCGCCGCTTGGCGTAATCGACGGCGACGTGGTGCGCACGCCGCACGGCGCCGAGCCAGCGCATGCAATGCGTCAGCCGTGCCGGCGACAGGCGAACCTGCGCGTAGCGAAAGCCCTTTCCCACCTCCCCGAGCACGGCATCGCCGGGCACGCGCAGCCCGTCGAAGCGCACGACCGCGTGTCCACCCGGGAAGCATTCGTCGAGGGTCGACATCGTGCGTTCGACGACGATGCCCGATGCGTTCATGTCGGACAGGAACATCGTTGCGCCGGCGCCCTCGACCTTCGCCATGATGATCGCGAACGCGGCACCGTCGGCGCCGGTGATGAACCACTTGCCGCCGTCGATCACGTAGTCGCTGCCGTCGGGCTTCGCCGTCGACGTGAGCATCGACGGGTCGGACCCCGCGCCCGGCGGCGGCTCCGTCATGCAGAAGCACGAACGGATCGTGCCGGCGGCGAGCGGACGCAGCCACCGTTCCTTCTGCTCGGGCGTCGCGACGGCATCGAGCAGGTGCATGTTGCCTTCGTCGGGCGCGAACACGTTGAGCGCGAGAGGACCGAGCGGCGAATAGCCGGCTTCCTCGAACGCAATCGCGCGTCCGACGTGCGTGAGCGCAAGGCCGCCGTATTCGCGCGCGACGTGCGGCGCGAGAAGTCCGGCGGTGCGCGCCTTGTCGATCAGTTCGCGACGCAATTCTTCCGACGGGCCGTGTGGCGTGCGACGCACGTCGGATTCGAATGGGATCACCTCGTCGGCGATGAAGCGCCGGATGCGCGCCTGCAGGGCCGCGAGGTCGGGCGGCAGCTCGAAGTCGATCGCCATCAGCGTTCGCGCTCCATTTGTCCGGCGCGCAGCCGGTCGCGCAGCATCGTCTTCTGCACCTTGCCGGTCGACGTCTTCGGCAGCGATCCGAACACGACGCGCTTCGGCACCTTGAAGCGCGCGAGTCCCGCGCGCGCGTGCTCGATCAATTCGTCGGCGCTTGCCGATGCGCCGTCCTTCAGCGCGACGAACGCGACCGGCACCTCGCCCCATTTCTCGTCGGGCGCCGCGACGACGGCGGCTTCCAGCACCGATGCATGCTGCGTCAGCACCTGCTCGACTTCGACCGACGAGATGTTCTCGCCACCCGAAATGATGATGTCCTTCGCCCGGTCGCGAAGCTCGACGTAGCCGTCGGGATGGCAGACGCCGAGGTCGCCGGTGCGAAACCAGCCGTCGGGACACGCGTTGCGCGTCGCGGCCTCGTCGTCGTAGTACCCGAGCATGACGTTGTTGCCCCGGATCGCGATCTCGCCCATCGTCGCCGCGTCGCGCGGCACGTCGTTTCCCCGAGCATCGACGACGCGAATCGTCTCGCCGATCGCGTTCGCGACGCCCTGGCGCGCCTTGAGCCGTGCCTGACGCTCCATCGGCAGCGCGTTCCATTCGCTTCGCCACTCGCAAATGCCCGCCGGACCGTACGTCTCCGTGAGCCCGTAGAGGTGCGTGACGTCGAGTCCGAGATGGGACAGCCGCTGAAGCAGGGCGGGCGTTGGTGGCGCGCCACCGGTCGCGATGCGCACCGGCCGCGTCATCGGGCGCGACGCGGGATCCCAGACGGTCATCGTCAACACGGTCGGCGCCGCGCAGAAGTGGCTGACGCCCGATTCGCGCATGTGCCGCCAGATCGTCGCCGGATCGAGCTTGCGCAGGCACAGATGCACGCCGCCCATGGCGGTGACCGCCCACGGGAAGCACCAGCCGTTGCAATGAAACATCGGCAGCGTCCACAGGTACACCGAATCGCCGGTGAGCCCCATATGCGTCGCCATCGCGAGCGCCTGCAGATACGCGCCGCGATGGTGATACATGACGCCCTTCGGCCGCGCCGTCGTGCCGCTGGTGTAATTGATCGCGAGCATGGAACGTTCGTCCGCCACGTCGTGCTCGAACGGCGAAGCCGCGACGATCGCCGCCTCGAGTTCGTCGTCGCCGCCCCCGGAGCGCAGCATGCGCACGCCGGTTGCCGCCTCGGCGCGCGCCTTCTCGGCCGTCGCGCGAAAGTCGTCGTCGTAAATCAGCAGCGATACGCCTGCGTGCCGCAGGATGTACGCAACGTCGCTCGGCGTAATCCGCGTGTTGAGCGCGACGAGGACCGCGCCCGCGAACGGAACCGCGTAGTGCGCGGCGAGCAGCACGTTCGTGTTGCCGGCGAGGACGGCGACGCGATCGCCGGGTGCGATGCCGATGCCCCGCAGCGCGCCGGCGAGGCGCAGGCAGCGGTCGTGGAATGCGGCATACGTAAAGCGACGGTCGCCATCGACGACGCCGATGCGGTCACCGAAGACGTACGCGGCGCGACGCAGGAACGCCGTCGGCGTCAACGCCGCGTAGTTGAATGATGGTTGCATCGAGATGCCCGACCTTGCCGTGGCGACTTGTTCGCGCCATTGTCCCACCACCGATACGGGACGCGCGCTCCAGCATTCCCGGCGCTAAGGAGAATCCCCCAGGTACGCCGCCTTGACGGTCACGTTCCCGCGTATCGCCTCCGGCGTTCCCTCGGCAATCACCGCACCGCGATCGAGCACGATCACGCGCTGCGCAAAGCCGAACACGATGTCCATGTCGTGCTCGGTGAAGAGCAGTGCGACATTGTCCGGGCGCGCGAGGTCGACGACGAGTTGCATCAGTTCCCGCCGGCTGCGCGGGGTCATTCCGGCTGTCGGCTCGTCCATCAGCATCAGCCGCGGGCTCGTCGCGAGCGCGAGCGCAAGCTCTACGCGCTTCGCATCGCCATAGGCGAGGGCGCCGCAGTGGGCGTCGGCGAGGTCGGCGATCTGCAATCGCCCGAGGAGTGCTGCGCAGTCCGCATCGGCGGCGAGCATTCCCGTCGCGACCGCGGCATCGCGCGCGCGATGGGCCGCCGACACGAGCACGACGCTTTCGCGCACGGTCATCGACGCGAACGTCGCCGGCACCTGGAACGTTCGGCTAACACCCAGGCGGGCGATGACGTGAGTCGGCAGTCCGACCAGCGAGCGGCGGTCGAAGTACACGTCGCCGGCATCCGCCACGAGCTCGCCGTGAATCAGGTTGAAGAGCGTCGTCTTGCCCGCACCGTTCGGACCGATGATCGCGACGATTTCGCCGCTTTCGACGGACAGCGACACGTCGTGCACCGCCTGCACGGCGTCGAACGACTTCGACAGCGACGAAACCTCGAGCAGCGGCAGCTTCATCGGACACCGCGCACACGAAAGCCTGCCAACCGGAACGTCCCGCCGATGCCGTTCGGGAATACGCTGACGATGACCAGGATCACCACGCCGACGCACGCGCGCCAGTATTCGGTGATGCGCGCGAGCACGTCGGAAAGCCACGTGAACGCGGTCGCGCCGAGCAGCGGCCCGAACAGCGCACCCTGGCCCCCCAGCAACATCATGACGAGCACGTCGACCGACCGCGGAATCGACAGCGCGTCGGGCGCGACGCCACCTTTCGAGTAGGCAAAGAGGGCGCCGGCGATTCCCGCGAATGCCGCGGCGATCGCCAATCCCTTCAGGCGTCGTGCGCGCACGTCGATGCCTGACGACGCCGCGCGCAGCGCCGAATCGCGCGCGCCGCGCAGCGCATAGCCGAACGGCGTGAACGCGATGATCGCGAGCGCGCCGAACGCGATCGCCACGACGATCAGCACGAAAAGATAATAGTGCGTACGCTCGCCGAGCCAGTCCGGCGGCCAGACGCCGGTGAGGCCGTTCGACCCGCCGGTCACCGCGTTCCATTGCACGGCGATCGACCACAGGATCTGCGCGAAGGCGAGCGTCAGCATCGCGAGATAGATGCCCGACACGCGCACGGCAAGCGCGCCGAACGCGATTGCCGCGACCGCCGCGGCAACCGGCGCCAGCAGGAGCGCGAGCGGGAAGGGCCATGCGTGCATCGTCGCGAGCGCCGCTGCATAGCCGCCGATGCCGAAATACGCCGCGTGACCGAACGAGATCATGCCGCCGCTCGCGACGATGAGCTGCAGGCTCGCCGTGAAGAGCGCCGCGACGAGAATATCGGTCGCGAGGACCAGCAGATAAGCATCGCCGGCAAGCGGCAACAGCAACGCGAGCACGACGAGGATCGCTGCGGCGATCGCGCTGCGCACACCCGGCCGGCGTACGAGCGCCCGCTCGACGGCGATCTGCGTCGTGGGCGTCACGGCCGCCGGCGTGCCGAGCAAGCCGGTCGGACGCACGAGCAGCACGAGCGCCATCACGACGAACTCGATGACGAGCGTGAGCTTGGGAAGGGCAATTGCGAACGGCCCGACCTGAACTGTGCCGAACGCAATGCAGAGCGCCTTGGTGATGCCGATGACGATCGCCGCGATGAACGCGCCGGGGATCGATCCGAGTCCCCCGAGCACCGTGACGACGAACGCGTCGGCGATGACGCCGAGGTCCATCCCGAGATTGGCCGGCTCGCGTGGCAGCGTAAGCGCGCCGGCCAGTCCGGCCAGAAACGAGCCGAGCGCGAACACGGCCGTGAACAACGTCTTCTGGTCGATGCCGAGCGCGGCGGCCAGCACGCGATTCTCGGACGCCGCGCGCACCAGCATGCCGAAGCGCGTTCGCGAGACGAGCAGCGTGAGCAGGATCAGAACGGCCGGCCCGACGACGAGCAGAAACAGGTCGTATTCGGGAACCGCGCGCCCCAGTACATTCACGACGCCGTCGAGCCCCGTGACGCGCGGGCCGAGGCGATCCTCGGGACCCCAGACGGCGAGCGCAGCATCGCGGACGATCAGCACGACGCCGAACGTCGCAGTGAGTTGCAGAAGCTCCGGCGCCGAATAGAGACGCTTCAACAGCAGCGCCTCGATCATCGCGCCCAGCAGCGCGACGCCGGCGGCCGCAACCAACGCCGCCGACCAGAAACCGAGTGCCGATCCGGCGTAGGCGCCAAAGCGGGTGCCGGCCGAGAACGCGACGTACGCGCCGAGCATGAAAAGCGAGCCGTGCGCGAAGTTGACGATGCGCGTCACGCCGAAGATCAGCGTGAGGCCCGCCGCGATCAGGAACAGCGACGATGCCGACGCGAGCCCGTTGAGGAGCTGGACGGCAAGCGACGCCGGCGACAATTCAGTTGGCGGGGCGCAGCCGCCGCACGACGTCGTCGGGCGGCAGGTAGTCCTTGCCGTCCGCGTAATGCCAGTCGACCATGATTCCCTTGCCGTCGCGGACGGCGGTGCGTCCGACGTAGGCGCCCATCGTCGACTGATGGTCGATCTTGCGATACGTCACCGATCCGAACGGTGTCTCGAACGTCAGGCCTTCCATCGCGGCGACGAGCTTCTCGGTGTCGGTCGATCCGGCACGCGTGAGCGCGGCTGCGGCCGACTTGACCGTGCTGTAGCCGACGACCGAGCCCAGACGCGGAGAGTCGTGGAACTTGCCCTGGTAGGCCGCGAGAAAGCGCTTGTGCTCGGGCGTTTCGATCGCGTACCACGGGTAGCCGGTCACGTACCAGCCGACCGGCGCCTCGTCCTTCAGCGGATCGAGGTATTCCGGCTCGCCGCCCAGCAGGTCGAAGACGGGCCGATCGTTGAAAAGCCCGCGCAGCCGCCCTTCGCGGACGAAGCGCGCGAGATCGGGTCCGAACAGCGACGAGAAGATCGCGTCGGGCTTGGCATCGAGCAGCGCCTGCACGACGGGGCCCGGCTCGATCTTGCCGAGGGGTGTCGCCTGCTCGACGAATTCCAGCTTGCCGCCTTGCTGGGCCTGCATCTGCGCCTTGAACGTCGCCGTTGCCGCCTGCCCGTATTCGTAGTTCGGGTAGACGATCGCCCAGCGCGTCTTGCCGAGCTTCACCGCCTCGGGCACGAGCATCGCCGTCTGCATGTACGTCGACGCGCGCAGCCGAAACGTGTACTTGTTGCCATCTTCCCAAACGATCTTGTCGGTCAGCGGCTCGGCGGCGATGAAGAGCACATGGCGGCGCTTCGCGAGGTCGGCGACGGCGAGCCCGATGTTCGATGCGAACGTCCCCATCAGCAGCGTCACGTGCTCGCGCGTCAGAAGCTCCTCGGCGACGCGCACGGCGTCGCCGGGCACGCCGTTGTCGTCGCGCGAGACGACCTCGATCTTTCTGCCGAGAACGCCGCCGGCGGCATTGATTTCGTCGACCGCAAGCTCCATACCTTTGCGGTAGGGGTCGAGGAAGGCGGGGAACTGCTTGTATTCGTTGAGCTCGCCCAGCCTGATCGTTTGCCCCAGGGCGCCGCGGGTCGCGAGCGCGGCGAGCAGGATCAGCAGCAGACTCGTGAAGCGACGTGCCATTCGAGCTCCGAAGGACGGGTGCCGTCGCGAGCGATGGTAGCAAACGCCGGTTCGGACACCGGCGTTTCGATCAACGCCTGTCGATGCCGCCGATGGCCGGCGCCCGATGACGAAACGCTAAAATACGAAGTTTGCCCGCACTGCGATCCACGGATGCGGGCCATGCTTCCCCCGCTCATGCTTCGACTCGCCCACGGCCTCGCCTTCGCCGACCTCTATTCGGTCGAGGGCGCCGCCCGCATCGACGCGCACTTCCTCGCGCACCTGCGCGACGCTGACGCCCCGTTGGCGGCGCGGCTCGAACGCGCGCGCGAGGCGCCTTCGGCGCTTGCGGCGAAGGACGAATCGGCGCTCCTGATCGACCTCGCGCCGCATCTCGAGGACTTTCTCGCGACGCTGTTCGGGGTCGCCGATGCCGTGCGCGCCCTCGAAGCGCGCCATCACGAGCTCGCACCGCTTTTCACCGTCAAGCGCCAGTTCGTGCAACGCAAGGCGATGAACGCGTACAAGGCCGACATCGCCGCGACATTCGACAGCGCGCAACTGCGCCACGCGCTCGATTCGTTGCTCGGCAGACATGGCGACGTCGCGGCGTTCGAGCTGGCGTTCGCGCGCGCGGTCATCGAGTGGCAGAAGAACGAAGCCGCCCACGCCGTCGCGCTCGACACCGCACAGCGCTACGCCGCGTGGGCGGCGCACACGCACGAAGGCAGGGCCGCGCATCGCGGCGGCGTGCTCTTCCGCGCGCCGCGCAAGCTCGACATGCTGCACCTCGTGCCTGTCGAAGCGGTCGCGCAGAATGGTGTAACGGCGCTGCAACGGCCGCACGCCGAGGGAATGCGTCACCGCGAAGGTTTCGCGCTCACCGATCGCGGCACCGACCTCGTCGGTGGCCTCGACCAGGCGCATTACTGCATCTGGTGTCACGAACAGGCAAAGGATTCGTGCGCGAAGGGACTGCCCGAAAAACGGCCTCACGCGAACGCCCCCGCACAAGCGGGAGAGGGCGTCGTCGCCTACAAGAAGACGGTCTTCGGGGTCACGCTTGCCGGTTGCCCGCTCGAGGAGCGCATCTCCGAGTTCCACAAGCTTCGCGCCGATGGCGTTCCGTTGGGCGCGCTGGCGATGATCTGCGTCGACAATCCGATGGTCGCCGCGACCGGTCATCGGATCTGCAACGACTGCATGAAGGCGTGCATCTACCAGAAGCAGGATCCGGTCGACATTCCGCAGTCGGAAACGCGCGTGCTGAAGGACGTGCTCGCCCTGCCGTTCGGCTTCGAGATCTATTCGCTGCTCACACGCTGGAATCCGCTCGATCTGCGGCGGCCGAAGCCGCTGCCGGCCACGGGCAGGCGCGTGCTCATCGTCGGCCAGGGACCGGCGGGCTTCACGCTCGCACACCATCTGCTGAACGAAGGCCATACGGTCGTCGCAATCGACGGGCTCAAGATCGAGCCGCTCGATTCTGGGCTTTCGGGCGTGCGGGCCGATGGCGAGCGCCTGCCTTTTGCGCCGATCGAGGACTTCGGCGCGCTGACCGAGCCGCTCGACGATCGCGTGATGGCAGGCTTCGGCGGCGTTGCCGAGTACGGCATCACCGTGCGCTGGGACAAGAATTTTCTGAAGGTGATCCGCCTTCTGCTCGAACGACGCGCGACTTATGCGCTGTATGGCGGCGTGCGCTTCGGCGGCACGATCGACGCCGACGATGCGTTCGCAATGGGCTTCGATCACATCGCGTTGGCGGCGGGGGCGGGGCGACCGACGGTGCTCGATCTCCCGCATGGGCTCGCGCCCGGCGTTCGTACCGCGTCTGATTTCCTGATGGCATTGCAGCTGACCGGAGCGGCGAAGGACGATTCGATCGCCAACATGCAGGTGCGGCTACCCGTCGTCGTCATCGGCGGCGGCTTGACAGCGATCGATACCGCGACCGAAGCGCTCGCGTATTACCCGGTGCAAGTCGAAAAGTTCCTCGCCCGCTACGAGGCGCTCGTTGCAGCGAGCGGTCGCGACGCGACCGAAGCGGCGTGGAACGAGCACGAGGCGGCGATCGCACGCGAATTCCTCGAGCATGCGCGTGCACTTCGGGCCGAGCGCGCGCAGGCGGTGGCCGAACGGCGCCCGGCCGCGATCGTCGAGCTTTTGCGCAACTGGGGCGGCGCGACGATCGCGTATCGCAAGCGAATGATCGACAGCCCGTCGTACACGCTCAATCACGAGGAGGTCGAGAAGGCGCTGGAGGAGGGCATTCGCTTCGCCGAAGGATTGACGCCGCTCGCGATCGACGTCGACGCAGCGGGCCATGCGGCCGCGTTGACGGTGTCGGTGCAGGCGCGGGGCGACGACGGCGCGTGGACCGAGACGTCGCGGGCGGTGCTTCCTGCGCGGACGATCCTCGTCGCGGCCGGCACGCAGCCGAACACGGTGCTCGCGCGCGAGGACGCTGCGCACTTCACGCTCGACGGCCGCTATTTCCAGTTGCTGCGCGAGGACGGCTCGCCCGCGAAGCCGCTGCGCGGACTGGCGAAGCCCGCAGAGCCGGCGGTCCTGACGCATATCCGCGAGGACGGACGCGCGATCAGCTTCTTCGGCGACCTGCATCCGTCGTTCTATGGCAACGTGGTCAAGGCGATGGCGAGTGCGAAGCAGGGCTATCCGATCGTGTCGCGGATGCTCGAGCACATTCGCGACGGCGGGCGTTCGCGCGACGCCGAATTCTTCGGGCTGCTGGACGACACGTTCCGCGCGCGGGTCGAACGCGTCGTGCGACTCACGCCGACGATCGTCGAAGTGATCGTGCACGCGCCGGCCGCGGCACGGCGCTTTCGCCCTGGACAGTTCTACCGGCTGCAGAACTACGAGGCCTTCGCTGCCCGCAACCAGGGCACCCGCCTCGCGATGGAGGGCCTTGCGCTCACCGGCGCCTGGGTCGATCGCGAGCGCGGGCTCGTGTCGGTGATCGTGCTCGAAATGGGCGGCTCATCCGATCTTTGCGTGGCGCTCGCGCCCGGCGAGCCGATCGTGCTGATGGGACCGACGGGCACGCCGACGGAAATCGAGCATGACAAGACCGTCGTGCTCGCGGGCGGCGGTCTGGGCAACGCGGTGCTGTTCTCGATCGGCCGCGCCTTCCGCGAGGCAGGATCGAAGGTCCTGTACTTCGCCGGCTATCGGCGCATCGAGGATCGATACAAGGTTGCCGATATCGAGGCCGCCGCGGATACGGTCGTCTGGTGCTGCGACGAGGCGCCGGGCTTTGCGGCGACGCGGCCGCAGGATCGTACGTTCGTCGGCAACATCGTCGAGGCGATGCAAGCCTACGCCAGCGGACAATTGGGCGAGCAGGCGATTGCCTTCGGCGAATGCGACCGGATCATCGCCATCGGCTCGGACAAGATGATGGCGGCGGTGGCCGCCGCACGTCATGGCGTGCTCGCGCCGTATCTGTCGCCGCGGCATCGCGCGATCGGCTCGATCAACTCGCCGATGCAGTGCATGATGAAGGAGATCTGCGCGCAATGCCTGCAGGTGCATCGCGATCCATCGACCGGGCGGACGCGCTACGTGTTCTCGTGCTTCAACCAGGATCAGCCGCTCGACGACGTCGACTTCGCGGCACTCGATGCGCGGCTGCGGCAGAACGGCGTACAGGAAAAGCTCACCGCGCAGTGGGTTGCAAACGTCACGACCGCGAGCGACGCCGATTGAGCGGTGCGCTGTGGCGCATGGCCGCTGTCGTCTGGCTCGGCCTTGTCGCGTGCGGGTTCGCCGTCGCGCAGGCACCGGCGCATGAAGGAACGCCGCCGACGCTGCGGCTTCCCCCGGATGCGCGACCGACGCACTATGCGCTGACGATGACGATCGTCCCCGGCGAAGCCAAGGCGCCGGGCGAAATTTCGATCGACGTCGCGCTCGATCGTCCACATTCGACCGTATGGCTCAATGCGGTCGCGCTCACCGTATCGCGCGTTCTCGTCGATGGCATCGAAGCGCATCCGCGGATCGACGATCGGACGGATCAGTTCGTCGGCCTCGCGTTCGATCCTCCGCTGTCGGCCGGCCCTCATCGCCTCACGCTCGCCTTCGAGGCGCAGCAGAACGCCAACTCGGCCCGCGGCCTCTTCACCGTCGAGGATGGCGGCGCGCACTACACGTTGACGCAGTTCGAGGCGACCGCGGCGCGGCGCGCGTTTCCGTGCTTCGACGACCCGGCACTGAAGACGCCGTGGCAGCTCACGCTGCGCGTGCCGCGGGACGTGACCGCGGTGGCGAACGCGCCGGTCGTGGCCGAAAAGGATATCGGCGACGGCATGAAGGAGGTGCGGTTCGCCGAGACGAAACCGTTGCCGTCGTACCTCGTCGCGTTCGCCGTCGGTCCGTTCGACATCGTCGATGCGGGGGACGTCGGTCCCGCCAGGACGTCGCTGCGAATCATCGTCGCCCGCGGGCATGCGCGCGATGCCGAGTTCGCCGCGCACGCGCTTCCGCAGCTTCTGCAGGAAGAGGAGCGCTGGTTCGGCATCGAGTATCCGTTCGCCAAGCTCGATCACCTCGCCATTCCGCTCAGCGTGCGCTTCGCCATGGAGAACGCGGGACTCATCACGTACGGCGCGCCGATCCTCCTGGCGCCCCGAGCGGCGACAGCGCCGTTTCGCCACGGACTCGCCAACGTAGCGGCACACGAGATGGCGCATCAATGGTTCGGCGATCTCGTGACGATGGCCTGGTGGGACGACATATGGCTGAACGAGGCGTTCGCGAACTGGTTCGCCAACAAGATGGTCGATGCGTGGCAGCCCGGCTACGAGCATGGCGCCGCTCACGTTCGCGAGCGCGCCGATGCGATCGAAACCGATTCGCTGCCGTCCGCGCGGCGGATCCGTCAACCGATCGAAACGCGCGGCGACATTGTCAACGCATTCGATTCGATCACTTACCGGAAGGGCGCGACCGTCATCGGCATGTTCGAGGGGTGGCTTGGCGAAGACGCGTTTCGCCGCGGCGTGCTCGGCTACCTCACTGCACACCGCTACGCGAGCGCCACCGCCGACGATTTTCTGGGCGCGCTGTCGGCGGCGAGCGCCAAGCCGGTCGCACCGGCGTTCGCGACGTTCCTCGAGCAGAACGGCGTGCCGCAGATGCGCGTCGACCTCGATTGCTCGGCAAAGCCCGCGCAGCTCGGGCTGGCGCAGCACCGGCATGTTCCGGCCGGTGTTCCGCCGGGCCCGCAGCACTGGGACATCCCCGTCTGCGTGCGTTACGGGAGCGCCGACGCGACGCGCGAGTCGTGCACGCTGATGACGGCGCCGGCCGCGAAGCTCGAGCTCGAAGGAGCCTGCCCGACGTTCGTTTTCGCGAACGCCGGCGCGCGCGGCTACTACATTCCAGACTACAGCCCGTCGCTGCTTGCCGATCTTCGTTCGCAGCGACGCGCATTGACGACACCCGAGCTCGCGAGCGTCGTCTACGACATGCGGCCGCTGCTTCGCGCCGGCGCGGTCGACGTCGCGCATGCGCTCGACTGGGTACGCATCGGTGCTGCGGCCGACGAGCGAAGCGTCGTGGCCGCCGCGCTCGAGGTTGCCCGCTTCATCCGCAACGATACGATCGCCCCGAAGACGCGTCCGCGCTTCGACCGCTTCGTGCAGCACGTGTTCGGGCCGCGTGCGCGAGTACTCGGATTTGTCGGGAAACGTGGAGAAACCGACGACGACGCGCTGCTGCGGCGCGAGTTGCTGCGGTTCGCCGCCGCCGGCGATCCGGTCCTCGCACGCAAGGCGCGCGCGCTCGCGATGGCATGGATTATCGACCGGCAGGCGGTCGATCCGGCCGTTGCCGACACCGCGCTTTTCGTCGCCGCGCAAAACGGCGATGCACGCCTGTTCGACGCGATGATGGATGCGCTGCGCACTTCCACCGACGGCCTCGACCGGCGCAACCTGATGGTGGCGCTCATGTCGTTTCGCGATCCGCCCCTCGTCCGGCGCGCGCTCGGCATGCTGCTCGATCCGACGCTCGACGTGCGCGACGTCACGACGGCGCTCGGCATCGCGACCGGCAGCGCACCGCCTTCGCGCGAGCCGTACGACTTCATCGTCGCGCATTTCGATGCGCTCGCCGGCCGAGTCGACCGTGACGCGCCGGCAACGTGGCCCTATTACGCGGCAGCGCTCTGCAGCAGCGGCGATCGTGCGGCAGTCGAGGCGTTCTGGCGCCCGCGCGTCGACCGGTATGCAGGTGCCGAACGCAATCTCGCGAAGACGCTCGAGGCGATCGACGCGTGCACGCGGTTACGCGAGCGCGAGGCCGCGAACGTCGATGCGTACCTCGCGCGATCGCTGCGTTCGGTCAATGCATCGCGTGCCGCATCCCGCCCATCGTCGAACTGAAGAACAGGAAGAAGTTCGAGCCGACTTCGACGGCGCGGCCGGCTTCTTCCGCCGCATCCATCATCCGCGATGACGTGATCCCGCTGCTGCCGTCGGCCGCCGGCCAGTCGCTGGGATCCATCACGAGCACGGGACGCACTTCCCACCAGATCGCGCCCGCGTTCACGCGAGAATTGTCGACGACGTGGCTGTGATTCGGCGTCGGCACGAAGATCGGCATCGTCGGCGGGTTGGGCACCTTGCCGGTGGGCGCGAGGAGCACCGACAGGTCGACCGACGATGCGTGCATCGTGCAGGTGCCGGGAATCAGATTGTTCGGGTCCGGACACTGCGTCGGCACGCTCGGCGTCTTCTTCCACGCCTCGGGAATGAAGCCGAAGATCCCGATCAACTTGTTGCCGAGATCCACGCCGCAGAACTCGCCGGGCCGCGTCGGGCCGGGAGGACAGTCCATCGCGTCTTCGGGATGCGTGTCGCTACCGAACATCGGCACGAGCACGTACAGATGCGCGGTATGGCGCAGATCGCCGCCGGCAGGGTCGCGCGACGGTTCCGTGACCACCTGGCAGATCGGCGTCTGCATCTCGTTCGGGTCCATTTGTGCCGGCATTCCGTTGAAGTCGAGATCGAGCGTGGGCTCGTCGACGCAGTCGAAGTTCTGCTGATACGTGAACGTGACGATGCGTCCATTCCCGAAACCTTGCGTCTGGTTCGGTGCAAGTTGCCCAAACGCATCATGGGCTACGAAGGCGAGGCATACCGCCGACAGGACGGTCGGCATGCGGTGGAGCGCGCGAAGGATCACGCGCGCGGACGATTTTGATGAGCGCATGGCAGCTCCTCTCTGTTGCATCGGGATGGCATCGAACGCGGCGACGACGAAGCCCGCGTGCCCTTGCGCTGTCCGGGGCTCGCGGGTGCGAAAGTGCCGGTCGCGCGCTAGCGCGAACACCGCCCGCGCGCCCACCATTCCGGCTCGCTCGAGCATCTCGAACGAGCATCGAGCTCGGCGTGCGAACGCGCGGAATGCGCCGCTTCCGCCGGCTGTTAGCGATCGATGATCGTCACGCGCAGTATCCGTTCGCTCGTACGGCTGGCGTTGCTACTGGCCTCTGCGATGGCGACTGCGTCGGCCGCTGCGCCACGCATCGACGTCCACGTGGAGCGCAGCGCGCGCGTCGTCGTCATCGCCGCCAGCGCATGGCTCGATGCAGACGCACCGACGGCATGGAGCGTGCTGACCGATTACGCGCGCTATCGCAACTTCATCCCCGGGGTGCAAGCCAGCCGGGTCGTCGAGCGCCGGGGTACGAGCGTGGTCGTCGAGCAGTCCGACGAGCTCGCCTGGTGGATCTGGCGAGTGCCGGTGCGCGTGAGGTTCGAGATCGACGAATCTCCACCCGCGCGCCTGCATTCGCATGCGCAGGCGTCCTCGTGGCCGTCGCTCGACAGCACCTTCGTGCTCGAACCGGCAGACGGTGGTACCCGCCTCGACTACGTCGGTCGCGTCGGGCCGGGAATGCCGATCGTCGCGCGCGTCGAGCAGCCGGCGGTCGAGCACGCGGTCGTTCGCGATTTCGCGGCCCTCGCAGCCGAAATCGAGCGCAGAAGCGCGGCGTCGCGCGCGGGCAATTGATACGCGGGCTGCTGTTGGCGCTCGCAGCAAGCGTTGCGCTTGGTGCTTGCGCGCCCGCGCCACGTGAAGCGCCGATCGGGCCGCGGGCGCCGGCCGGCTTTCCCGAGCAGGTGTACCGGCAGGCCGTTCGTGCGGGGCAAGCGGTCTATCGGATCGACGCCGCGTCGTCGCTCGCCGTCTTCGAGGTGCATCGTGGCGGCGCGCTCGCGCGGCTCGGCCACGATCATGTGATCGCCAGCCACGAGGTCGCGGGGTATGTCGACCCGGCCGCGAAGCGGGCCGATTTGTACGTGACCCTTTCGTCGTTGACCGTCGACGAACCGAAGCTTCGCGCAGCGGCGCACTTCGACACGCAACCGTCCGCGGACGATATCGCCGGCACGCAGCGCAACATGCGTCTCCACGTGCTCGACGTTGCGCGCTATCCGTTCGCGCGGATTGCGATCCGAAGCGCCGGCAACGACCTGGTCGACGCCGACATCACGCTGCATGGCGTCACGCGTACTGTGCACGTGCCCGTTCGCGTCGCTGTCCGCGCGGACTCGCTCGACGTGAACGGCGACTTCGTGATTCGCCAGACCGAGTTCGGCATCGCGCCGCTTTCGGTGCTCGGCGGCGCCGTGCGAGTGGAGGATGAGGTTTCGATTCGCTTCATGCTGCACGCCCGGCGCCTGCAGTAACATGGCAGCGCGCCCTCCCGCGCCCTTTCGACACGAACAAACAAGCCATGAACATCACCGTCAATGCCGGGCCGCTGATTTCGCTGATCGCGGGCATCCTGATCCTGATCATCCCGCGGTTGCTCAACTACATCGTCGCGATTTACCTCATCCTGATCGGACTGATCGGTCTGTTCGGCGTCGGCGGTTTGCACACGACGTAGCGGACGCGCCGCCGCGAACGCCGGCAGCGAAGCGCCTCAGCTCGTCTCGAGGCGGTGGTGAACGACGCCGGGCACGCGATGCCGCGGTACGATGGTCTGCCGCATTCCATGCCGGTTGTCGTGGACGGCGTTCTTGCGCGGCATGGGCGAGTAGAAAAGGTAGACGGGCGCCTGATCGTAATCGGGCGCTTGCACATCGTTGTCGACGGGCGGCAGCGCCGGTCGTTCGATCGGCTGCCGGCGGGGCCTTGCGGCTTCCGCGGCTCT